>Ga0256847_1001352_pt1 | contig 12680 bp, 10 predicted proteins | sample TeddybearmetaG_FD_189099 | JGI IMG/M metagenome (GOLD analysis project Ga0256847, IMG submission 189099) | Hydrothermal vent microbial communities from East Pacific Rise, Pacific Ocean - Teddybear | ecosystem: Environmental > Aquatic > Marine > Hydrothermal vents | place: Pacific Ocean: East... | reverse complement strand
GTAAATAAATGAGTCTTGTAGTTGTTATTTTTTAAAATTCTTAGCGCATTGTTGTTGCCGGCAATCACTTTCACCATTCCATAAGTCTTTGAACTACCTTTGTGGATATTCTGGAAGTAATGGTGCTTCATGGCAAAGGTCGATGAATTTGAAGAAAGCGTATTGAAATAATTACTCCGGAAATTTCTGTAGTTTACGAATCCCTCTTCGATCAACCAATCTTCAAAACCTGTGTCTAAATGGTTATAAGGTGGTTTTCGCAATTCTGAAAAATTTGCATAGCCGTCGGGTTGAATTAAATAAATGTTAGGGTGTTCCTTAAATCTAACGGCGTCAATATTCTCTGAAATTTGTTTCCAGCTATCATCATAGGTAAAAACGAAAAACAACCTTGGTATTAAGCTAAAAAGACTCATTGCCGCCAATAGAAATTGAAGAATGATTATTTTGGTCAAATACCGGTAAAGCACCAAACTCAGAAGTCCCACGCCTAGTAAAATTAGGACAAATGTTCCTTTCCTGAAGTGAAATATTAGGAGCCCAAGCAATCCCGTGAAGTACAAAAAATTAAACGCTGTTAAGTAATAATTCTGCAGTTTTTTAAGCCACCCATTATTGAAGATATACGGTAGGATTACAACAACGCCAATGGGTATTAAAATACATAGGGCGAACAAGAACATAAATTGCACCCAGCTATCTGCAATATTAAAATTATTGCTGTAAAAGTGCAGCAAAGGATACAAACCAGCTGCTAGGCCTGTCCAAATTCGTGTTTTTACCGTTGGTTTTATAATTTCTACCCGATTCAAACTCTGTTGTTTTTTCGACACAAAAAACTAAGATACTGTTTCTTTGGTTATCCTAGGTTGTTCTATTTTAGTTCTGTTTTTTAAACACCACTTTCCCCGCGTCATCGAGGTATTGATAAATCCCCTTCGGAGCACCTTCATTTACCAAATGATAACTACCGTCATCTTGTAAATGCTCCAAATAGCGTTCGTCAGCCCCCAAATAAGCAAATAAAATCCGGAAGAGATTCACGCCAGTTTTCAACTCCTTATCAAACTTTGGAGCCTTATTATCTGGCCATTTTACCGCAAGTATAGTACTGAAGCCCGAATACAATTTGTCACGGTCTTGTGTTTTTACGCGCAATTCCTGCATATAATCCATTCCAACATAACCTCCATGATCAGACATAATGACCACTAAGGCTTCCGGGTCCTTTGCCTGAATGGTCGACAAAAGCGTTTTTAGCTTTTCGTTCGCTGTTTTCAAATTGGAGATCCACCATTCCCTTTCTTTTTCTTTTCCAGTACTCTCCATCGCATTTGTAGCAATATGACCGGGGAGAAATAATTCAATAAAAAAGAACTTAGACTGGTCATGGTCCAAATCGATAAATTTGGATAAAGATGGCTCCACTTCGCGTATTTCATCAAAACCAGTGGACAGCAACGGAATCTCATCATAGTTGAAATTACAGGCGTCATAGCCCATTTCGGGGCGATTAACCAAGAGGTAGGCCCATTCGGCCAAATAGTGCGTCTTATACTTATTCCTTTTTAGCACTTTTAGCACGGCGTTATCCGAAATGATAACTTCCCGTGCATTCATTCGTTCCTTAAAATTGTAGCCATTATTATAGTAATGATGCTTCATACTAAAAATAGAACTATTGGAAGTGAGCGTCGTACTATAATTGCTTCGTGCGTCGGGGTACATCGTATAACTTTTATCTTCTAAAAAAGAGGCAAAGTCGCTATTGTCAAACTGATAATTGCCTTTATTTATTTCTGAAAAATTTACATATCCATCGGGCTGGATAAAATAAATATTCGGCCGTTTTTGAAAGCTCATCTCCGTTATATCGTCCGGCTGCTCCATCCAATGTTCTGAGTAGTTTAACTGCCCATATATTACCGGCACTGCAAAACATAGGGCGACACCGGCCAATAAAAGTTGAAACAAAGCAATACGCCCGAGGTGTTGGGAGAAAAAGCGTGCCACAAGAAGCGCAACAGCCAAAATCGCCATAGTAAACACCCATTGTAATTTGGCATAGAGACATAATTCAATAAAAGCCAGAAAAAACAAGACATTGAAAAACGCAGGAATGCGCCGTTTGACCTGCGGTGATTTAGATTTAAAAAATAAGCGGAATGCAAAAAATATGGCCCAAGGCAATCCAAAAAAGAGCGCAACAAAAAAGCTCAAATGCCTCGCGGTATTAATAAGGCTATAATTATTGGTGTAATAAAAAAAGATAGGATATAAGCCAGCAGCAAGGGCCAAAACGATAGGATACTTCGAAGGAGCTGCAAGGAATTTTGATAGCCAAGTTTGCCGCTTCCCCATCTCGATTTACTTTGCTTTTAACAGATACAAAATTCGGTGTGTCCCGTTGATCACTTCTTTCTTTTCGATACTGAAATATTGCGTATAGCCTTTCTCAAAATCAGCTTCGTTATAAAAATCGAAATGATTGATAAATTCACGCTTCCGAACTAAAAGCGATTCGACCCAAGAATCTTCTCGTTTTGGAAATTCAATGATCAAACTAGCAGAGAACTTAGCAAAGAATTCGGCCGATTTCTCAAAAGGCACATTCCCAGAAAGTGTAATGTGATGGATCAGCGCCAAGGCCAAAGTGACATCGGGCGCATAGTTTTTTAGTCGTTCAATGAGTGAATTTCGTTCGGTATTATTGAATCCAATTCCCGGTGCTGGTTGCAATACGTCACACACAAAAGGGAGCATATTTTGTTCTCCGTTCTCTTGCACCTGGTGGTAATTATAGCCCACCGCATTGCTATCAATATCGGTAACAAGTACGTCGTTAACATCATTTAAAACAGTACGAGCAAAGGTTCCATCGTTACCTCCAACGTCGATTAGTTTTTCAATATTCATGGGTAAAACCCATTTTTTAATCAGTTCTTTTTTCGCTTCAAAAGCCTGATCGTTGTAATTGGTCTTTTCGTAATAGTCGCCCCATTCACTGGCCTCATTGAGTTCCAGTTTTTTGATAAAATTGAATAGGTTCGTCAATATATTATCCTGGGCCTTTTTAGAAAGCTTCGCGACCTTAGTCTCAGCTTTATAATCCTCACTGTGTTTGTTCTCCATTTTAGCCAATAGATGAATATTGGTAAATAGCGTAGAGCTCAGTTTTGTCTTCCCTGGAAGCAGAGACGCAATCAATTTGACTGGTAAACCGTCAATATGGGTTTGCAGCATTTTAAATATTTCAGTACCGTGGTATTTTGCTAAAACAAGTGGTCCGAAAAAATGTGTAATAAATTGCTTATAGGCGCGCCAAGGTGTATTCTCTTCGTAAAAATCGAAAGAAAGCGTGTCTATAAAAACAGGCTTTCCTTTGTGAAAAGTAACATTATAGGCTGAAGCATCTTTCAGAATAAAACCCTTAGTCAAGGCATATTTCTGAATCTGTAAAGTTAAAAGTGCCGCGTGTTTGAATTGTTCAAAGCTCCATTCGTACGGATTGGTAATAAATGGAATTGGCTCCGGAGTAATAATTATTTTTTCGTTGGAAACCGATGTTTCTTCGTGCCCAATGAGCAGCCCTTTATTAATAAGCGTATTGAAAAACCCTGAGTCTTTCAATTTATTGTACTGCGGAAAATAAATAGGGTTGACGGCCCTTCTTAAGGTGCCACCATCGTGAAAAATATAGCCAGAAGGATCTCTAAATGAAGCTTCGTGGGCAGGTTTATTGCTTGTCGTCATTGTCTTCGGTGTCTTCTTCTTCTTCAATATCAATAGAATCGTACGTATCGTCTTCTTCCTTTATCAACCCGAAAAAGGCTTTCACCTTATACATTGCATTTTTTGAAAACAGCAGAACGCCAGCTGCGAAGGCTACTATTCCCTGTATAATCATCGCACCCAATCCTGGGTCGAAGTACAAAGATATCATTGAAAATATGCCCATAAACAGCTTATAATTTATAAAATCAACACAAATAAACTAAAAAACAGGGAGTTTAACCCCCTGTTGACTCCTAAAATTTAGAGTTTGTTACGCTTACGATCCACCTCTTTCAAGTATACTTTACGCAATCTTAAGAAGTGAGGTGTTACTTCAACGTACTCATCCTTTTGAATATATTCCAAAGCTTCTTCCAAAGAAAACTTGATCGCAGGAACAATCTTCGCTTTATCATCCGCTCCAGAAGAACGTACGTTAGAAAGTTTTTTCGTTTTGGTAATGTTCACCGTCATATCATCCTGACGTGTATTCTCACCAATAACCTGTCCTTCGTAAATGCTTTCATTTGGGTTTACAAAAAAGCGTCCGCGATCTTGTAATTTATCAATAGAGTAAGGAATAGCTGATCCATTCTCCATAGATACCAAACTTCCATTTTGACGTTCCGGAATACCACCTTTCATAGGTTGATATTCTAAGAAACGGTGTGTCATGATAGCCTCTCCGGCAGTTGCAGTAAGCAATTGATTTCTCAAGCCAATAATGCCACGAGAAGGAACGTGGAATTTACATACCATACGCTCACCCTTAGCTTCCATACTCAACATTTCGCCTTTACGAATGGTCACCATATCAATAGCACGACCACTTACATGTTCCGGAAGATCAATAGTCATTTCTTCAACTGGCTCACATTTAACGCCGTCAATTTCTTTAATAATTACCTGCGGCTGACCAATTTGTAATTCATATCCTTCACGACGCATCGTTTCAATCAAAACTGACAAGTGCAATACTCCACGACCAAATACCAAAAACTTATCGGCACTATCAGTTGCTTTCACACGCAAAGCTAAGTTCTTCTCCAATTCGCGCTCCAGACGCTCTCTAATATGTCTTGAGGTAACAAATTTTCCATCTTTTCCGAAGAAAGGTGAATCGTTGATCGTAAAAAGCATGCTCATTGTAGGTTCGTCAATAGCAATGGTTTTCAAAGCCTCTGGGTTTTCGATATCGGCAATAGTATCGCCAATATCAAATCCTTCAATACCTACAAGGGCACATATATCTCCCGCTTGAACTTCGGTCACTTTCTTGCGTCCCAAACCTTCAAACGTATGTAATTCTTTAATTTTAGCCTTGGCAATAGAACCATCACGCTTCATTAAAGAAATTTGCATGTTCTCTTTTAAACTCCCTCTTTGTAAACGACCAATAGCGATACGTCCCGTAAAAGATGAATAATCTAAAGAAGTAATCAACATTTGAGTTGAGCCTTCTTCGATTTTAGGAGCTGGAATGTGTGCCAACACCATATCCAAAAGTGGCTCAATATTGTTGGTCTCATTTTCCCAATCGTCACTCATCCAGTTGTTCTTTGCACTCCCGTATACGGTCGGAAAATCCAACTGCCATTCCTCAGCACCCAATTCGAACATCAAATCGAAAACACCTTCATGAACTTCATCCGGTGTGCAATTTTCCTTATCCACTTTATTGATAACCACACATGGTTTCAACCCTAGGTCGATTGCTTTTTGCAATACAAAACGTGTTTGTGGCATTGGTCCTTCAAAAGCATCTACTAATAATAGAACACCATCGGCCATATTCAATACGCGCTCCACCTCTCCACCAAAATCTGCGTGACCAGGGGTATCAATAATGTTAATTTTTGTGTCTTTATAAACTACAGAAACGTTCTTTGAGGTAATTGTAATACCACGTTCACGTTCCAAATCGTTATTGTCCAAAATAAGATCTCCTGTATGCTCGTTTTCACGAAACAAACTACAGTGATGCAGAATTTTGTCTACCAAGGTAGTTTTACCGTGGTCTACATGGGCAATAATGGCGATGTTTTTGATGTTCATATCATTCGTATTTTAAATGCAAAACCTTTATAAATCAGCAATTTACCTTCTATTTTAAGCAAATCAATGGACAGGCCTTGTTTGAGCCTGCAAAAGTACTGTTTATTATCCTATTAATATCGATTATTGGTTTTTTATATTTCTACGATAGTTCCCTGCGCTGCTGTCTCTGCTTGCGCCTGTAGGGAGTTAAAAACGCCTGCTATTCCAAGTTTTCAGATAATAACATTATATTTATTGATGCCGTTACGAGTTGTTGGTTGAATAGAACACCTCTAAAAAAGGACATAAGCAGTGCCAAAAAATAGCGTGGAAGATCAAAAGAAGGAAAATTTATAATTCAGTGAACGGAAGAATTCAAATTTAATCAAAGCTAATGAGCGCAACGGAAGTTAAAGAACCATCACACAGCCAGAAATTTCTTTGGTTAAAAAGAACCATCACCCTCGTATTTGGTATCATAATCTGGCATCTCCCCATTCCCTGGGGTCTGACACCAGATGCATGGCATTTATTTGCCATTTTTATAACCGCCATCCTGGGAGTTTTAATTCATGCATTATCTATTTTTACGGCATCTGTTCTCGCATTGGTAGCAGCAGTCCTATTGAGAGTTCTTACTCCTGAACGTGCTTTTTCAGGATTCTCAGAGAGCTTTATTCTGCTCATCTTAGCCGCTTTTTTGGTCGCAAAAGGGGTTATTAAGTCGGGCCTGGGAAGACGAATCGCATTTTTACTCATTCGCCGATTTGGGAAGTCCACCTTGAATTTGGGGTATTGTATTGTTGCCACCGATACCCTCCTTGGACCTGCCATCCCAAGTAATACGGCACGGTCAGGAATTCTTTACCCCATCGCCCATGCATTATCCTTAGACACTGGATCCCAACCAACCCCAGAAGGCAGAAAGAAAACCGGTAGGTATCTTATGATGACCGCTATATCGGGACACACGATAAGTTCAGCACTATGGTTTACCGGCATGGCCGCCAACCCGGTTGGTGCGGGAATAGCTGCTCAATTTGGAGTAAACATGAACTTTGGGAATTGGGTCTTTGTAGCTTCAGTACCCTGTATAATCGCACTCATTGCAATCCCCTTTCTATTGTATAAACTCTATCCGCCGGAAATTAAACACACTCCGGAAGCTCCCAAAATGGCTAAGAATGCGCTGCTTGAAATGGGACCCATGAGCAAGCAAGAATGGATCATGGGCATTACCTTTTTTGGAATGATCTTTCTTTGGGCTTTTTCCCCTGTTTTGAACATAAACTTAGCTATTGTTGCCTTTCTTGGATTATCCATACTAATTTTGACCAATGTGTACACACTTTCAGATATTCGACAAGGTGCTGGAGATGCACTCGAAACATATGTATGGTTTGCGATTTTATATATGATGAGTACGGCGTTGAACGATTTGGGTTTTATGAAGACCCTGGGTGCTCAAATAGCTACCTACGTCAGCGATTATCACTGGATCACGGTCTATATCCTCTTGACTCTATTATATGTGGTGATCCACTATCTTTTTGTGAGTCAAACGGCTCAATTGCTGGCATTATATGCTGTTTTTTTACAAGTAGCTGTAAATGCTCAGGTACCCGCTGCACTCATGGCTTTTATGCTGTCTTTCGCCACCAATTATTTTGCAGTCATTACGCCTCAAGCTTCGAGTTCTAATGTATTATTTGCAGGAAGTGGCTATTTAGCATCGGAAGATATCTATAAACAAGGCGCTATTATCACGGTTTTGAATACGATAATCTTCCTTTTGGCAACACCCTGGATCCTATGGTCATCGTCATTATAATGGAATTATGAATACTCGGAATTTGAAAAATTGCATAGATAAAAACAATGTGAAATCTTTAGAAAAACCAACAAAAATATGATAATCAACACAATTGAAGCACATTACTACCGTGAGGATTTATACGGTCAAATAATCAATGGACTTACGCGGTTAGGAGTCGATCTAAACCAGGTCAACAGAAATGATCTCGCTCCAGTTGATGAGTTTCATGTACGCGGCGCAGCAGTCTCTCGTGAACTCGCAAACAGTGTCAACTTGCACAACACCAAATTACTGGATGTGGGCTGTGGTATTGGTGGTCCCTGTAGAATGTTGGCAGACGAGTTTAACTGTCAAACGACGGGTATCGATCTATCTCAGGTGTACGTTAACACCGCCACTCAGCTTTCGCAACTAGTCAGTTTTGAATCACAGACCCAATTCGTCCAAGGCGATGCGACCCAATTGCCATTTCCAGATGCATCTTTTGATGTGGTTTGGACCCAGCACGTTCAAATGAATATTGCAGACAAAGAGAAATTTTACTCCGAAATTGACCGAGTGCTCGTAAAAGGTGGTGTTTTTATTTACTACGATATCTTCAAAAAAGGGGCACAAGAAGTCAGTTACCCCATGCCTTGGGCCACCGACGCCTCCATGAGTTTTCTAGAACCACCCACCACCATGGAAGGCATTTTATCGTCCTTAGGATTACGGGGAGAAATGGTAACAGATCAGACCATTCATGGCGTTGAATTCTTTGAAAAATTGTTGGAGAAAACATCCCAATCGGGCCCTCCTAAACTTGGGTTGAACCTTTTAATGGGAGCCACCACCAAAGACAAAATTGTACATTTGTTACAAGCTTTACAGACTGAAAAATTGATGTTACAAAGTGGGGTATATCGAAAATAAACCCCACTTAAACCAACCATGTCTTTAATTGTTGACTCTAACTAACTTCTCTTCAGAAAGTTTGGCCAATGAAAAAGCGGCAATCGCCATCACCAAATCTCTTACGGCAACATCTACATAACTCCAACTAAATAGTAGGGTCAAAGCAATTGCCACCAACCAACCGGCCACAACATAAGCTCCGATTTTAGTTTTTGTTAATACAAGCACTCCCGCTATAATTTCGATGACACCTACCACCATCATAAAAGTGGAAGCTTCAAAAGGGAGCATTCCTGCAAAATCTTCTGAAATATACTGACTCCAATCTGTCAAGATATTGGTGAACTTATCCAGCCCCGCAACAATTGGCACTAAACCAAAAGTGTACTTTAATACGTTTTTTACCCATTGAACATTTGATTCCATAGTTCTGTTTTTTTAGTTGTTTATACTTTTTGTTATAAGCTTTGGATTGAAAAATTTAAAATAGGATACAAAATTTTGTATCTTTTTTTCGTTTTCTGAATCTAAATGGAAAAGACAGACCTATGGAGGCCGTAAAAATTAATAATTTCAATAATCAAAAAATAAAGGAAGGAGAGGTTATAAAACGTATTCTTGGTGGAGAAAAAGGGCTGTATGAATTATTGGTGCGAAGGAACAATCAAAAATTATATCGGGTTATTAGAAGTTATTTTAGAGAAGAAGCTGAAATTGAAGATATCATGCAAAACAGCTACATTAAGGCGTACACCAAGTTATATCAGTTCAAATTAGAGTCTTCTTTTTCCACTTGGTTGATACGTATTGGAATTAACGAAGCCTTGGCTCGATTAAAAGAGAAAAGTAAAGTTCGGCATTTAAATGAACCATCCGATGGTTTTAAAAGCAACGCCATGGTAGAAATACCAGACTATAAACAAATAAATCCACAGGATAGCATGATCCGGAAAGAGGCAACACTATTATTGGAAAATGCAATTGATCAGTTGGAATTAAAATATAGAACCGTTTATATTTTTAAAGAAGTAGAAGAAATGCCTCTGAAAGAAATTGCGCTTGCTTTAGACCTAACGGTTGCGAATGTCAAAATACGACTACATCGCTCCAAAGAAATGCTCAAGGCAAAATTATATGAACTATCCAATGATCAAAATATATTCGAATTTGGTTTTAGCCGATGCGATCGAGTTACCGAAAATGTAATGAGTAGTATCCGTTGATCAATAAAAAGGCGAACCGTCCATGGTGCTGAATTCTTTGAAAAGTTATTGGAGAGAACACCTGAATCCGACCCTCCTAAACTTGGGTTGAATCTTTTAATGGGCGCTGGCACCAAAGACAAAATTGCACATTAGTTACAAGCTTTACAGGCTGAAAAACTAACGCTTCAAAGAGGAATATTCAGAAAATAAAAAAACTGTCCAGGTTAATGTTAGTCTAATAATAAGGCCGTTCCCCCTCTACAGTATCGTACCTCCACTTTCAAGCGGGCGGGCTTTCGGCTATATCTCCAAAAATGGGAGGATGTCGTTTCAATCCCTCACGTAAAACCTGATGATAAATAAGCAGAAGTCATTTTTAATACCTAAATTTACTTAGACTCCCTCCATAAAATTAAAAATACGTAAATGAAAAATGCCTACTTCTCGGTGTTCTTATTTTTAGGAATATGGAACACTTCAGCCCAATTTGGAGCCCAACAAATTATCGATGCATCTGCAAATGCACCTATAAAAGCGCTACCATATGACATCAATCAAGATGGTTTTATCGACATTGTTTCTATTTTAGCTGATGAAGACAGAATTGTGTGGTACCAAAATACTGAAGGCTCTGGTGATTTTGGAGGGAAACAATATCTATCGCCCTCCATTCCTGCGATTGAGGGATTAGAAATGTATGATTTAAATGGAGATGGATTAAAAGATATCATTTACAAGACCAATTTGGACCTAATTGCTTGGTTAGAAAATTTAGATGGATTGGGGAATTTTGGATCAGAACAAATAATTGCAAATACATCATACCCATACACATTTAGTTTTGAAGACCTAGATAACGATGGTGACATAGATGTTTTTGCCAACCTATTTCACGATTCATTTGACAATAGACTCGTTTGGTATGAAAATATTGATGGGCAAGGAAATTTTAGTGGTGAAAATATTATTGAAATTGGATCTTTTTATGGTGACGGCGGCGGGAGTATTATACTAAATTTCGATTTAGACAATGATGGTGATATTGATGTAATTACTTCCTATGAAGGATATGCTCCGAGCAAACTTATTTGGTATGAAAATATTGATGGAGAAGGTGATTTATCGATAGCACAGGAACTCCATCAATTTCAATATAATCCCTTGTCGGATTTTTCAAGTATTTCAAGTTTGGGGTTTGCCGACGTTAACGGAGATTCTAAAATGGATTTAATCGCTTCAACATTTTTCGACGATGGTGAATATTATGGACATAATATTGTGTGGATCGAAAATTTAGACGGGCAAGGAACATTTGGCACCCCAGAAGTATTTTATAATGATGCCAATACTTATTTAATGACCTTTTACGACTTAGATAATGATGGAGATGTAGATATCCTTAAGGGGCAAGGCTCAAACATTTCTTGGTTTGAAAATAATGACGGTCTTGGAAGTTTTAATGATGAAGTTTTAATTAGCTATGAAGTTATCGGATTAAGAGATATTAGCGCTGCTGATTTTAATAAAGATGGTTTTTTGGATATTGCGACTGCCTCTAGATTTGACGACAAAGTGGCTTGGTATGAAAACTTAGGCCCATTAGGTGTTGATGATACTGAATTTGAATATTTTGTTCTTTATCCAAATCCGACTACGACAATAACAACAGTTCAGTCTAAGAATACTGTCCAATCTATACGTGTATTTGATTGTCTTGGAAATACAATTAAAACAGTTTATTATTCGAATGAAATTAACTTGTCTGAATTAAGTGCCGGCATCTATTTCTTGCATATTGAAGATATAAATGGCTTCACCCAAATTCATAGAACCCTAAAATTATAAGGTTTCTGAAAACATTGTAGCAATTTCCTTTTCTATATCTTTGCCCGTAAATTAATTGGAGCATGAATTTAGACCTCATTCCGAAGATAAAACACACAAAAAGCGGCAATTTCTTCCTACTCGCTGGGCCTTGCGCCATCGAAGGAGAAGAGATGGCCCTTCGTATTGCCGAAAAAGTGGTTTCTATCACCGACAAACTTGAAATTCCTTACGTTTTTAAAGGAAGTTTTAAAAAGGCAAACCGCAGTCGTATAGATAGTTTTACTGGAATTGGCGATGAAAAAGCTTTAAGGATTCTTCAGAAAGTATCTGAGACTTTCGACGTTCCTACCGTTACAGACATTCATGAAGTGAACGATGCTACCATGGCAGCACAGTATGTGGACATCCTTCAAATTCCAGCGTTCCTGGTGCGTCAAACCGACCTCGTCGTAGCAGCAGCAAATACTGGAAAAGTGGTTAACTTGAAAAAAGGGCAATTTATGAGTCCAGAGAGCATGCAACATGCGGTTCAAAAAGTAAAGGACAGCGGGAGTGAAAAAGTCATGATTACGGATCGAGGAACCATGTTCGGATACCAAGATATGGTCGTTGACTTCCGAGGAATTCCAACCATGAAACAATATGGAACTACGGTTTTGGATGTTACCCATAGTTTACAGCAACCCAATCAGACGGTTGGTGTTACTGGAGGGCGTCCAGAAATGATTAGTACGATTGCCCGTGCAGGTATTGCGGCAGGTGTTGACGGACTGTTTATAGAAACTCATTTTGATCCTGCAAACGCAAAAAGTGATGGTGCTAATATGTTGGATCTTGCCCGTTTGGAAAAACTACTGAGTGATTTAGTAGCGATCAGAAAAACAATCAATCACTTATAGTATTTACGATCTTTAAAGGAAAAAGCATCTTCTAATACTTCCACTAGTACCGCTTCATCCACTTCTTCCAGTGTAAAATAGCGCAGTGATTTCATGTGCTTTCTACCTTTGGACACCAATCTATCTTGATGCACAGTAAGATGTGCACCATGCCAAAAAGCTAGGTCTACATATCCTTTGGAGACGTTTAAGTAGCAAAAGGCTTGCTCCCCCCCTACATAATAAAAC
>Ga0256847_1001351_pt1 | contig 12686 bp, 13 predicted proteins | sample TeddybearmetaG_FD_189099 | JGI IMG/M metagenome (GOLD analysis project Ga0256847, IMG submission 189099) | Hydrothermal vent microbial communities from East Pacific Rise, Pacific Ocean - Teddybear | ecosystem: Environmental > Aquatic > Marine > Hydrothermal vents | place: Pacific Ocean: East... | reverse complement strand
GCCACGGCGTGGCTTTGGCTCGATCTCGGTAGCGCAGATGAGCGCCCAGTTCGTGCGCCCGCGCGGCGATGGGCGCTGGTGCTCTTGGTCGTGATTGTCGTGCAGATGCTGAGCGGAGCACTTGTCGCGGGGCTCGACGCCGGACGCACCTATACAGATTGGCCGCTCATGGCGGGAGAGCTGTTACCGTCGTCCTATATCTATCCCGATCTGGGTCTGCGCAGCCTGTTTGAGGGCCGCGCGACGACCCAGTTCAATCACCGCATGCTGGCTTATATCTTGTGGGTACTAGCGCTGGTGGCGGCGTTTCGCCAATCGGGTCAACCGCTGGGGCGTAGCTTCGCGGTGCTGGCGATACTGGTGAGTGCGCAGGCGGTCTGGGGAATTGTCACGCTGGTCAGCGCGGCACCTTTATCCTTGGCACTGGTGCATCAGGGGCTTGGCGTGATTGTCTTGCTGGCGGCGGTGCGCCTCGTCTGGTTTACTCGAACGCAGTCAGAGTAAGCACACCGGGATCGATGAAAATCAGCCGGTTGTCGCCATTGTGGTCCTCGCCAGCAATAATCAAGATTCCGCCCGGATAGCCGCCGCCGCGTGTGTCGCCAGTGCCTGTCATGTCGGTCGGGAGCTTTGGCGCTTTGACACTTATGCCATCCCTGATCGAGATTGTTTCGCTGCTTCCGTCAGTGCCGATGACTGTGTACTGACCTGAACTATCCAGCGTGATGACATGGGTCTTGCCGCGCCGTTCCAGCTTGGCGGCAGCAAGAATTGGCGCTGAATGTACTGTCGCACCGGTCTCGCTGAGCAAGCAAGCGGTGATTGGGCGATCAGCCGTGACCGGCTCATCTGGCAAGAACACTAACTCCTCGCCAACTTGCACAATACGCCCGGAGACCAAGACGTTTGGATTATTCTGGGTCCAGAAGGCCAGCCGCAAGACACCGTCTGACTCAGCTGTAGGGGGCGCCGTGCACAGCCCAGCTATCGCGGTATCGACGCCTGTATCAAGGTCGTAAGCCAGAGGCTCAGGCAATTGGCCACCATGGATGTAGACTTTCATATTGCCGGACGTATCCACGCCGGGGAAAACCGTTACCGGGACACCGGACAAGAGCAGATACCGGCCGTCGCCTAGTTGCGCTGCGCCTAAATCAGCCTTGTCGGTGATCCGGTCGCCCTCAAAGTTGAAGAATTGCAGGCCGCCATCATCGTAGGCAACGGCGATGGTTGAGCCCAACTCGCCCGCTACGCCTATACTTCTGATCGGGGCGTCCAGCTCTCCAGTGTTCCAAACGGCGGGCAGGGTAAGGCCCTCGACGACCGGAGGCGGCGTGGTTGTCTCCGGTGCGATTTCAGGGGTTTCGCTCGGCCCGCTGCACGCACTTGCGATGAAAAGCAGGGCTAGCCCCGGCAACGCGTTGACAAGGCGATTTTGGGCGCTTAAACGCGGGCGCTTGAACATTATCCAGTAACTCCGATTGAAGAGGCTCCGACGGAGCAATGAAAACATATAACGCACCACACGACGTTGAGCACAACTGGGTCGTCATTGACGCGACTGATGTCGTGGTTGGACGCCTAGCTTCTTACGTTGCCAAACGCTTGCGTGGCAAGCACCGTGTCGACTTTACCCCGCACATTGATACCGGCGACTTCGTCGTTATTATCAATGCGGAAAAGGCTAGGTTTACCGGCGACAAGCTCAAGAAGAAAATCTATTATCGCCACACCGGTTATCCGGGCGGTATCAAGGATACAACAGCTGGCAAGATCATGTCTGGCCGCTTCCCTGAGCGCGCGATTGAGATGGCTGTAAAGCGCATGATGCCGCGCGAAAGCTCGCTGTCACGTACACAATACGGCAAGTTGCGCGTCTATGTCGGTGCTGAGCATCCGCACGCTGCGCAACAGCCAGAAACGGTCGATTTCGCGGCCATGAACGCCAAAAACCAGAGAGTCGCATAAATCATGTCTGAGACTGCAAACTCACTTGAAGACCTGAAAGCCGTCACAACCGGCGAAGGTGCCCCTGTTGAACTGGCACCGATCACGGTCGAGCCAAAGATTGACGAGCTTGGTCGTTCATACGGAACCGGCCGGCGCAAGTCAGCCACCGCTCGCGTCTGGATCAAGCCGGGAACGGGTAAGATTACTGTGAATGGTAAGGATCAGGAGGAGTATTTTGCTCGTCCGGTTCTGCGGATGATTCTGGAACAGCCTCTGGTTGAAGCAGAGCGTCGGACCGAGTTTGACGTGATCTGTACCGTCAAGGGCTCCGGTCTGTCGGGCCAAGCTGGCGCGGTTCGTCACGGGATTTCCCGGGCATTGGTTGCGCGCGAGCCTGAGCTTCGCCGCGTGCTCAAGCCGTTCGGCTTCATGACCCGTGACCCACGTGTGGTTGAGCGTAAGAAGTATGGCCGTGCGAAAGCCCGTCGTAGCTTCCAGTTCTCCAAGCGCTAGGCTTTCGGGGTTACCCCGCAACAAGTTTCAAAAGGCGCTTCGGTTTCGGAGCGCCTTTTTCGTATCTAAATCAGAGGTTTGCAGGTCATGGGTGAGACAAAGCTAAAAGCAGCTGTGCTTGGCGCATCAGGTTATACCGGGGCTGAAACCGTGCGCGTACTAGCCGCCCATCCGAAGGTTGAGGCGGTTGCGGCGACCGGGTATTCGCTCGCTGGCCAGCGCCTGTCACAGATTTTCCCGCATCTTTCTGGCGCCGCAGACCTGCCTGTAATCAAGGCTGATGATGTGGATTGGGCGGGGATAGATGTCGCGTTCAGCTGTCTGCCGCATGGCACAAGTCAGGACTTGATTGAGACTTTGCCCGCCAATGTGAAGGTCGTGGACCTGTCAGCGGACTATCGTTTGCGCGATCCGGAGACCTATTTTTCAACTTATGGTCGTCGTCATTTGGCCCCGGAACGACTGAATGAAACGGTGTATGGCCTGTGCGAATGGTATGCGAAACAGGTGCGAAACGCGTCTCTGGTGGCGTGCCCCGGTTGCTATCCGACGGCGACATTGCTTGCTTTGCTGCCAATCATTAAATTGGTCGATACCGGCAATATCGTGATCGATGCCAAGTCCGGTGTTTCGGGCGCTGGGCGCGGTTTGAAAGAGGGCAATCTGTTCAGCGAAGCGGCCGAAGGCGTGCATGCTTATGCGGTTGGAACCCACCGCCACGCGCCGGAGATTGAGCAAGAATTGAACCTTGCCGCTGGGCGCGATGATATTGGCGTCAGTTTCACTCCGCACCTGATCCCGATGACGCGCGGCGAACTGGTGACCTGTCACGTACGCGGCGACGTCGACCAAATACAGGCCGCGCTTGAGGCGAAATATGCCAGCGCGCCATTTGTCAGCGTGCTGCCACTCGGCTCGCCGCCGCCGGATACGCGGCATGTGCGCGGTACCAATACTTGCCGCATCGCGGTTTACCCGGACCGGGTCAAAGGCCGGGTCGTGGTGATCGCTGTGATCGACAATCTGATCAAAGGCTCCAGCGGGCAGGCGATCCAGAATCTCAACCTGATGATGGGCTGGGACGAGACGCTAGGCCTCAGCGCAATGACGGCCCTGTTTCCTTAAGTGTAGAATTTTCCGTTGTTTTGATCCGAAGTTCGGGGATAGATTTGACAAATATAGGCAGCGTAATAACATAACCTTTTGGGAGGATGTTATGAAACTATCTATGATCATCGCGTGCGCGTTTAGCGCAGTCGCACTAGTCCCGTTTGCGTCGGCTCAATCTCAAAGTCTGGGCCAGGTTTTGGAAGCGATTGGGCGCGGAGCCGCTGAAGCTGATATGCCGGGGACAATAGAGGTTTCCGCAACTGGCAAAGCCGAACGGGAGCCGGATCGGTTTGTAGTGCGATCAAGCTTTCGGGTGCGGCTCGAAGATCGCCGCGAAACCACTAAACGACTGGAAGCTTTTATTGAGGCCGTGGACAGCGGCGTTCCAAGATTGATTGGGCTTGAAAACCTACGGATAGAAACACTCAATCTTTCCACAAGCGCAGAGCACACCAAGAAGTGCCAACCCGGAGGATCGCTCTGGGGGAACAAGGACGGCGCATGTAGCCCTATTGGTTATAATGCATCGGTGACTTACCGGATCGAAGCTTCGCCAGCAGACAAAGCCGGAGACGTAATGGCGTTGCTTGAAGAATTCAACGACAGTGAAAATGCCGTGGAGGGGTATTTCTTTGAGGACTTCGAGTCAGCGATACAGGAAGCCCGAGCCGATGCTATTCGGGCCGCGATGATGAATGCACGGGTCTTGGCGGACGGTGCTGGCGTCAAGGTTGGTCGCATCCACAGCATTCAGGAAGGGCCTCGAAATTACCGATCGAGATCACAGTTAAGTGGCTTAACCTCAGATCGTGATTCACACCGGTACAGCATGGCTCAGCGAGAAATTATGCCAGAAATGAACCTGTCAGTTCACCCTAAAAAGCAGGATTTTCAGGTGACTGTGCGCTTACAGGTCGAAATTATTCAATAGCGGTCGCTGGTCTTGCTGCTTCGTTTGAGCGTTCAGCAAAAGGCCATCTGTTTCATGTCTATTGTCGCCACGTTTCCCAGTCGCCTGCATCGTCAATATCGATGAGTTCGTCGAGCAGGCCGACTTTTGTGCCTTTGGGGAGGTTGCCCCAGACGTCTTCCATGGCGTGCGGGGTGGACCAGCGGACATTTTGGTTGGGCGAGCGGGTGCGATGGGTCTTGTTGATGCCGAACAGCCAGAAGCCGCCATCACTGGCCGGGCCGAATATGGCGGTATGGGTTTGGAGTAGACGAAAGGCGCGGCGGATATGGGCCGAGCTGATGTCTGGTGCGTCGGAACCGATGAATAGGACCGGGCCGGGCGGGGCTTCGCTGAGGCCCTTGTCGAGGCGGGCGGTGAGGTCGCCTCTGCCTTGCGAGCGGCGGGTAAGGTGAGCAGGCCAGAGACCGCCAAGGCTTTGCTGCAAAGCGCTATCAGGGGCGGCGTAGAGCAGGGTTTGCCACGCGCCGGAACGATCACCAGATAGGCTGGCGCGCAAGGTTCTGGCCATGGTCATCATGGCGATCCGGCGGGCCTGTGTCGGTGAACCGAGACTGCGCGCGAGGCGGGTCTTGGACAGGCCCATGCGCGGCGGTTTAGCGAAGATCAGGACCGTGCGACGCACCGGGTCAGCGCACGATCTCGATGCCAATAATCCGGTCCTGATCGTCGATGTCGAGGATGATTTGCGCGCCTCGAAGGTTCGGGTCGAAAGCGAAGACATCGAGCGAACGCACTACACAGCCGGGTGTACCGGGGCCGGGATGGCTGGGTAGGTAAACATAGCCTTCGCCGAGTTCATCTTCCCACACTGTTTCAAGACTCATGTGCGAATCCCCCTGTTCATGAATAGAGCTTAGCCAGTTTTTCGGGACTTGCGCCAAGTAAATAGCGCGTGATCAGAAAAGCATTGCGCCAGCTACGCTTGCGCCAACCGTCGCGCTCGTATTTTGCGGCGCTGGTGCGGGCCTCTGCCGACGGGTGGCTGAGCCGGGATTTGCCGAGGGCTTGCACCAGTTTGACGTCTTCAAATAGCGGTACATCAGGGTAACCGCCAAGCTCGTCATAGAGATCACGCGAGATCAGCAGACCTTGATCGCCATAAGGCAGGCCGAGCGTGCGGGCGCGCCAATTGGCCCGGGCGGCAACCGTTTTGGCCATCGGGTGATCGCTGCGAAAGGCGAGGGTGAAGGCGGCGGCCTTGTTGGGACTGTGTGCGATATGGGCGCTCGCGCGCTCGGCCCAATCACGCGACAGGGCCGTATCGGCGTGGAGGAATAAGAGCCAGGCGCCGCGCGCGTTGGCGGCGCCGTGGATCAGCTGTTTGGCACGGCCGGGTTCAGGACTGGTCAGGATCGTTGCACCAGTCTTCTCGGCGATACCCGTTGTGTCATCGCTTGAGCCGCCATCGACCAGAATAACCTCGCGGATCAGTCCGGTTTCAAGGCCGGGTAGGAGGCTGCTCAGACAGAGCCGCAGGTCGGTGGCGGCGTTCAGCGCCGGGATGATGATCGAGAGTGGGGCGGGCATGGGGCGCTAAACCTCAACTCCCATTTCGGCCAGCCTTGCTTGTACCAGCAACAGATCTCGCCATGCGCGGCTTTTGTCTTGCGGGCGGCGTAGCAAGTAGGCCGGGTGCAGCATCGGGATTAGCGGGGCGCTGGTTCCAGCCGGGGTTGTGAAAAGTTGCTCATTACCGCGCAGGCGCATGATTCCGGTTTTGGTATCGAGCAGGGATTTTGCGGGTACGCCGCCTGCCGCAAGAATTATCTTGGGCTGGGCGAGATCAACCATCCGGTTCACGAAGGGGCGGCAGAGCGCCAGTTCGTCGGCTTCGGGATTGCGGTTTCCGGGCGGGCGCCAATAATTCACATTAGTGATGAACGTATTGGATTTGCGATCCAGCCCGATCGCGGCGAGCATCTTGTCGAGCAATTGCCCGGCCGGGCCGACAAAAGGCAGACCTTCGCGATCCTCTTGCGGGCCGGGGCCTTCGCCGATGACCATGATCGGCGCATCAAGCGTTCCGTCATAGACGACGGTACGCTCACACAGGGCCTTTAGCGGGCTGCCTTCGAAGCCCTCAATCGCGGCTTTCAGCGCGGGCAGGTCATCTGCAGCGGCAGCGAGGGCAGTGGCTTCGGCGATATGGGTGTCGAGGGATTTGGATTTGTTTCGGCGGCGACCGCTCTTGGCTTGAGGCGGGGGCTGGCTCGGATTGGGTTGGCCTTTGCTGACTGGAGAGGCAGTGGCCGACACAGCCGTTGGAGCTTTAGATTCGCTCGTCAAAGCCCGCATTTCAGCCGAATCGACCTCGACTCCCATCTCCTCCCACCACTCGGTCAGAGCTTTTAACGCGAGGGAAGGGGCATTTTGAGGCATTGAGACCTTGTAAACTTGCGTTAAACCCAAATCAGGAGAGTTACTTATATACGTATAGGGCAGGCGCAAAGGCGTCGCCACCTTTTGGGAGAGAGATTGATGTCAGACGCCCCGCAGCGCGAGTCTATGGAATTTGATCTGGTCATCGTTGGCGGAGGCCCGGCGGGCCTGTCTGCAGCGATCCGGGCGAAACAGGTTGCCAATGAGGCCGGTGAAGAGCTGGAAGTCGTTGTACTGGAAAAGGGCGGCGAGATCGGCGCGCATATCCTGTCCGGACTGGTGCTTGATCCGAAAGCGCTGGACGAACTGATCCCTGATTGGCGTGGCCGCGATGATCGCCCGATCCGTACCGAGGTGAAGTCCGACAAGTACAAACTGCTCGGCTCGCACGGATCAATGGGGATGCCGACTTTTGCGTTCCCGCCCTTCATGCACAATCATGGCTGTTTCATTGGCTCGCTGGCGAATGTTTGCCGCTGGCTCGGCACCGAGGCTGAGAACCTTGGCGTGCAAGTGTTTCCGGGGTTTGCTGCGTCGGAAGTCGTTTACGGCGACAATGGCGAAGTACGCGGCGTCGTGGCGGGCGTCATGGGCATTGCCGAAGATGGCACGCACAAAGGTGAGTATGAGCCGGGCATGGAATTGCTCGGCAAGTATGTATTCTTCGCCGAGGGTGCGCGCGGGTCACTGACCAAGGGCGTCAAAGCCAAATATGATCTGGAAGCCGATTGCTGCCCGCAGAAATACGGCATTGGCCTGAAAGAAGTGTGGAAAGTTCCGCCTGATCATTCCGAGTTTAATGCGGGCTATGTGCAGCATACATTTGGCTGGCCGGTCAAAGACAAGGACGGCAATGGCGGCGGTTTCCTCTACCATTTCTCCGAAGGCGGCGAGAATTATGTCTCGGTCGGTTATGTCTTGCACCTCAATTACAAGAATCCGTATCTGGCGCCGTACGAAGAGTTCCAGCGCTACAAGCATCATGCGGATATTTCGAAATTCCTCGAAGGCGGCAAGCGCGAAGCTTACGGCGCGCGGGTGATCACATCAGGCGGCATTCAGTCCGTGCCGAAGCTGGCCTTTCCGGGCGGCGCGCTAATCGGCTGCTCGGCTGGGTTCGTGAACCTGCCTCGCATCAAGGGCACACATAATGCGATGAAGACCGGGATGATGGCGGCGGAAGAAGCGGTTGCGGCGATCCGCGCTGGGCGATCTGGCGATGTGCTGGAGAGCTATGAAGAGGCGTATGAGAATAGCTGGGTCAAGACTGACCTGTCGCAGGTGAAGAATACCAAGCCGCTAATCTCGCGCTTTGGCACGATAGCGGGCGCGGTGCTCGGCATGCCGGATATGTGGATGCGTTACTTGCTGCGCTTTGGCTATTTACCGACCCTGAAACATGGCAAGGCGGACTACGCTTATTTGCAACCAGCCAAGAAATTCAAGCCGATTGATTATCCCAAGCCGGACGGCGTGCTGAGCTTTGACAAGCTGACCTCGGTCTCGTTCACCAATACCAATCATGCTGAAGATCAGCCGATCCATCTGAAAGTGGCGGATATGGACCTGCAGAAATCATCCGAGTTTGACGTGTTTGCCGGGCCATCGGTGCGCTATTGTCCGGCTGGTGTGTATGAATGGGTTGAGGAAGACGGCCAGCCGCCGCGCTTCCAGATCAATTCGCAGAACTGCATTCACTGCAAGACGTGCGACATCAAGGATCCGAACCAGAACATCAACTGGGAAACGCCAGAAGGCGGCGGTGGACCGGCCTATCCGAACATGTAGACTTGGACTTATTGGCCGCGATATTCCCGCCGGTTCAAGCTCCACATCACGATGCCTGCGAGGGTGAGCGTCCAGAAGATCACAAACGGGGCCTCGCCCCCGGCTTTTGCGGTGATGATCGCGGCGACGGCGCAAGATGCGCTGAGCCCCCAATACAAGACGGCAACCTCGATATGGCTCCAGCCGCTGTCGATCAGGCGCTGGTAGGCGTGGTCGCGGTGCGGCTCTAGCCATGAGCGCTTATGCTTGGCGCGCCAGATCAAGGTCATCAGGACGTCGATCAGGAACGGCAAGGCGAGCGTGGCGACAGTCCAGACTTCGAGGCCTGAGGCCAATCCAAGGCTAGCGAACAGCGCGCCAAGACCGAGCGCGCCTGCGTCGCCTGCGTATAGTGTGCCGCGCAAATTGTGGATCAGGAAGCCTGCGATTGCTCCGAGTAAGGCGAACCAGCCAAGATGAAGCATGGTTTGGTTGATTGCAGAGGTGGAAATGGCGAGGCCACCCAACATGATCGCCATCGAGCCAATGGAAAGGCCGTTTGATCCGTCCATGAAATTGGCGGCATTGGTGAAGACCAGCAACCATAAGGCGCTACCAATGATCAGGGCGGCGGGCGCGGTGATGTTTCCGAGTGGGCTGTTCAGGGCATCTGGATGCAGTCCGAAATAGGCGGCGGCGATTGCGGTAATGGCAAGTAATGCGAGCTTGAGCTTGGTCGGGGCGTTTCCAATATCATCCCAAAGCCCGATCAGGAAAGCGAATAAACTCATTCCAAGAACCGCCTGATAAGGGCGCGAAGTATAGAACCAATAGGCGATTTCCTCCGGCTCATCCGATTTTGGTATGAGTGTAAAAATCAGCCATTCGAGTAGTAAAAATACCAGAATGACGAAGAATATGGCGACACCGCCAAGCCGCGCCACTGGTGCTGATTGAGCTTTTCGGTCGCCATCCGGCCGATCAACAATACCAAATCTTTTGACCAGATGGCCAAACTGCCAAGACAGCACACTGGCCAGAGCGATGACCATCAGCGCGATAATGATAAAGACCATGTCGGTGACAGGTTCCATCATCCGCCTCCCAACATCGTTGCTGCTACCCACCAGTCAGCATGCGCTTGTGTCAGCGCTTTGGCCGCCATCTCGGCTTCATGCAGCGTATCGAAGAGGGCGAAACAGGTTGCGCCGGAGCCGCTCATCCGGGTGAGGCGAACCTCCGTAGTCGCCTTTAGCGCGTTCAGAACAGTGCCAATCTCAGGCACCAATGTCTGCGCCGACGCTTGCAAGGCGTTGACCGTCTCGGCTTCGAGATAGTCTTTGAACTCAACATCGCGCGCGCGTCCGGCTTTCGGTAGGGGGTGTTCTCGCATCTCGCCGCCGCTGGCATCAAACGCAGCAAACACATCACCGGTTGGGCAAGCTACGCCGGGATTGACCAGCACGGCAGGCAGAACCGGCACGCCCAACATCGGTTCATAGACCTCGCCTTCGCCGCTCATCATGCCCGGCATACCGATCAGGCAGGCCAGCACATCGCCGCCAAGCCCCGGCGCAACTTCGCGTGCCAGCTCCATCACCCGGTCGCCGCCATGCGCGCGGATGATCAGGCGCAAGGCCGCCGCTGCATCTGCCGACCCGCCGCCAATCCCGGCAGCGCAGGGTAAGTTTTTGGTCAGGCGAAAGGCGAGCGGCGGAGCATTGCCGCCCAGTGCTTGATTCAACGCCCGCGCCGCTTGCAGGACAAGATTATCCTTGGCCGGCCCGGCGTCGCGGCCATACGGGCCTTCAACTGCGAGGCTGAAACTGGTTGAAGGCTGAGCGTCCAGCTTGTCCGAAACGGTCTTGTCGCTGAACGTCACTAGTGATTGCAGGTCGTGGCGGCCATTGGCTTTGACCGACCCGACATGCAGTGACAGGTTGACCTTGGCTGCGGCATACTCGGTCGTAACTGTCATGGTGTGGTGGAAGAGGCGGCCGTGAGCAGGGCGAAGCCGCCGCTCAGCTTTTTCTGAATCAGGTCGCTTTCTTCGGCGTCATTGCTGTAGCGCAGCGCCCGCTGCCACTGATAACCCGCCTCGGTATAGCGCCCGGTCTGCCAATAGGCATCGCCAAGATGGTCGAGGATGTCAGCACCTTGCGGGGTAATTTCCGTGGCGCGTTCAAGATAGAACACGGCGCGATCATAATTGCCGAGCTTGTAATGGGCCCAACCGAGACTGTCGGTGATTGCGCCGCTATTGGGCGCCAGTCGCAGGGCATTCTCGATCAGGCGGAGCCCATCATCGAGGCGCACGCCGCGATCAATCCAGCCATAGCCGAGATAGTTCATGATCGTTGCGCTGTCCGGTTTCAGGCCGAGCGCGGTTTTGAGATCATTCTCAGCCGGCGGCCAGCGCCCGAGCCGTTCGCGGGCCGCGCCTCGAGCAAAATAGATCCGCCAGTCATACGTGCCTTCTTTGGTGTCGGCATTGATGACGTCGGTCAGGGCAGCTTCAGCTTCGCCGTCTCGTTCGAGGGATTGTAGCAGGTCAGCTAATTGAATGCGGATATTGCGGTCGCTGGTTCGCTCAAGCGTTTGCTGAGCCAAGATCAAGGCTTCATCATTTCGCTCTTCACGGCGCAGCGCCCATGCCAGCTGGCCTTGCGCACTGGTATGGTAGATCGAGTCAGTTGGGACCGCGCGCAGGAGTGCAATCGCTTCAGGACGTCGCCCGGCAGTGTCGAGCGTATCGGCCCACAAGGTGCGTGCGGCTTCAAGCTTTGGATCAAGGTGCATGGCCAAAGCGAAATAGACGCTGGGCAGGTCGCTGTCATTCTGGCCTGATAAGGCAGCAGTCGCAGCATAGATGGCGAGCGCCGTGCCTTGTTTGGCTGATAGCGGTTTTGGCGCGGTGACGGTGCCGTCATTGATCTCATTGACCAGTGCGGTCAGGCTTGGATTGCGGCCAACATTGTCGCGGAAATCCTTGACCCGGGCGAGGGCAGCTTCGGGGTGTCCAGACAGAGCCATCAAGCGGGCATTGGCTTCAACGCCAATCGCAAGCCGGGCGTGAGCGGCCCACAAATTGTCCAGATCAGCCTGCGCGCCGCCTGTATCGCCGGTGCTGAGCTTCATCAGGGCGGCAAGCGTTTGGGAAACGCCGGACAGAACCGGGTCGGTATCGCCCGCAGAGGCTTGCAATCTGATCGCGGCATCGGGGGCGTCTTCGACCATGATCCACGCGGCGATACTGCGGGCCAGAGCGGCATGGAAAGCACTGGTCCAAGGCTGGTTGAGATAACCCAAAGCTTTGTCAGTTTTGCCATTGGCGAGGGCATCGACGGCGAGGGCCAAGCGCGGCAACTCGGTCGTGTTCAGCGTGTTGGTCGGAATACGCTTGGCGAGCCCGGCGGCGGTATTGACATTGCCAACCAGTAAAGAGGAGAACACCGCGCGCTCCGCCACGGTGCTGTCATTTGGCGCGGTCAGGGCGACACGGGCATAGTTCTCTGCGGCGCTTTCTGGATCATCGGTTAGGGACGCGTAGCGGGCAATTGCGAACTGAGAATAGGCCCGCGCCTCGCTTTTCAAGCGAGCATCAGCTTGTGCGCGGCGCAACGCTTCATCCGGCATGATGAAACCGCCGTTAGTTGTGCAGGCGGTCACCAGAGCCAGAAGGGGCGCGATCAGAAGGGTGCGAAGCATAGCGGCACTGTTCCAGTCTCCGCGCCTCAGGGCAAGAGCTTAAGCCGGCTTAGATATCGTTGCGGCTCACCGCACCATCATCGCCGAGTGAAACGCTTGGAAGTTTGCGTTTTTCCGGGGCGGGCTCAGAAATGCCGTTCTCAAGTTTTTCCGCGATATTGGCGCGCTGTTCTTCAGGTGGGAATTCCTTGATGGCGTAGCCCCAAGCTTCTTTGGCCTCGTCTTTACGATCCAAGTGCCAGTAAATGTCGCCGAGATGATCTTCAATTTCCCAGTGGCGGTTGGG
>Ga0256847_1001350_pt1 | contig 12690 bp, 4 predicted proteins | sample TeddybearmetaG_FD_189099 | JGI IMG/M metagenome (GOLD analysis project Ga0256847, IMG submission 189099) | Hydrothermal vent microbial communities from East Pacific Rise, Pacific Ocean - Teddybear | ecosystem: Environmental > Aquatic > Marine > Hydrothermal vents | place: Pacific Ocean: East... | reverse complement strand
ACAAAATCTGCACCGTTAAGCTGAGTATTGGTGTCGAAATTGGCTGCAGCCAAACCACCAATAACATCAAGCAGTGCTGAACCAGTACCTGTATCACTTCCGGTCGCAATATCTGTACCTGAACCAGAGAGTACACCATTACCAATAAGGCCAAGGAATAGGTCGCCATCTGAAGCGGTAGATTCATCTCCACCAACGAAGTTTTGAGCACTGTCTACAAACATATTGACAACAAGGTTATCAAAGGTAAAGTCTGCATCATCACCACCAGTTGGTGTGATAGAGGCGAGATTCATTGTGAATACAAAGGTCAATTCACATGACGGACAAAAGCTAGCTTGATTGTCAACAGATGAGTTAACCCGAGTCACGATACCAAACCCGGTAACAAGATCACCAACATTGTTGGCAGCAGTTTCTATCAATGTTCCACTAAACGCAAAATCATCTAATGCATTACCAAAATCAAACGTTTGATCAGGATCAAATACTACGCCACCAACATTGATGGGTGAGGCGAAAACTGTAGATGCACATAACAGAGTTGCAGTTCCTGCGAGAAGTTTTTTCACTATATTCATATAAATTAAGTTCCATTTAATGGTTTCAAAAGTGTCACCGAGGTCAGCACAAGCAATATTCATGCCAATACCGAGAATCCACAACCAACCTATTGATATTAATAATATATATATATATTCCCCAGGCACGCAGACAACAACACCTACTAGATTTGTAAAAAATTCTGACAACCATTTTGGGCGTACTTTGCCTAAGCATAAAATCTGCGGGTGCCTCTTACCTTGAGACAAGCATTAAACTCATCATAACTAAGATTTGTCAGACACCATTAAATCGGGCAGCTGTTGCCGAATAGACCGGGCATGAGGATTGATCTGCTTTTCTCCAATTCGCCCCATAAACGCAATATTTTCTAGTTTACCGGCGATTTGCTCTACCCGCTTAGCAAGCTGTTGCGCTTTTTTCGTAATGGAATCCGTTTCCAGTGTCTGGCCTTGCTTCCCATAGGTTGCAAAAGATAATGGGGCCAGTCCTGGCTGGATAGATAAGCCTTTTTGCGTTGCTGTTAGCCAAAAGCGTTGCAGCGATTGCCCTGCTTGAATCCAATCTTTTGGCCCTTTTGTTTTGTCGTCTTTCCAGGCAATAACAAAATGATCTGAGCACATTAAGCCTGGCAGCAAATCTAACTGCACTCTAGGCAGCAATGTCCCCATTAAAAAGCGGTTCATAAAATTCACACGCGCCCAAGACTTCATCACCCATTTCATAGATTTTTCAGTCACTCTGTCTAGACCTATCGCCTTGCTTGGAATACCTTTTGGACTATAGACCTCATCCCAGTGTAATAGATGACTATGAACTTTATAGGCCGACTTAAGCCGAAGGCGGATATCCGTACTCATTGCATTTATTGTTGCAAACTGCCAGCGTTGAGAAATACTTGAAAACCAACGGATCGTTAAGTGCTCACCCAACGCCTGTGTTAAAACTTCTTTTTGGTCTTGCGCTAATTTTTTGGTTTTAAACGCCGCACGCAAAACTGAGCGTACAGATAACCAAGATGCTAGATTATCACACCGCTTTTCTTCCGCTACCAACTGTATTCGTACTTGCTCCACAGCCTCGTCATAATGCCACTCTATGTTATCTCCAAATAGCGAAGCAGCGATCCGAATTGATTCAACAAGAAAACCAATCGATAAAAAAGTGGGCTGGCAGTTATTGAATTCATAGATATTTTGGGGGTCTTTTTGAATCAAAATAGTGAAAGCTGTTTCGCTTTCTACTTTAAAACGCCAAGGCTGAGAATTATCACCACTAGGTGCCCATCGCGCCAAATCTAAAATTTTTTCTATTTTACTCTGCGGCTGAAATAGCGCTGTCGCACTAGGTGCTTTTTCAGACATTTTTTTAAAAAAATGGTACCCCATTTTACACTTGAGTTTTTGTAGCGGATTTCCATTACCATTTAAAAGCCTTCCCATTTTCCATCGATTTTTAAAGGCATCAAACTGATGGTAATAGGGGGCAGCGTAAATTTTTCCTCGGCCTGTCAAAATTTTCAGGACTTCAGCCCCCATGACGCCTGCACATAAATTCACCGCCATAATGGTGGAAGGACCCTTTTTCCCAATTAAATCCAACCGAGAAGGGTCTATTAAGTAATCTCGATGAAACCCTTTCGGCGTTAATCCAACTGCAAAATTAACATATTGCTGAGTGGCCTCAGCGCCTTCTAATCTAAAATATTGCTCAAATGTCATTTTACCAGGCATAAATACTAAGTATGCTGTGCCCATGCCAATAGGTGCCGCTGTCACACAAGGGATAGCGAGTTCATAACAACGTTTAAACACTTTTGCTCTAATATCAAGTACAAAAAAGTCGAAACCATCAACAAAGACATCCACACCATCTAAAAACGCATCAATATTATCCTCACTGATACCCTTTGGAAAAGTTGTGATATTCATTTCTGGATTAATTTGTTTTGCTTGGTCAGCTAACACATCTACTTTTTGCTGATGAATTGTCTGCATTGTTGCACCAATCTGACGATTAAAATTCGCAACTTCAAATTCATCAAGATCAGCAATATGAAAATTACTGACACCCAGTCTAGCCAATGTAATTAGATGCGCACCTCCAACACCTCCCATCCCTGCAATGGCAATTTTTTTGTGCTGCAAAGATGCCTGCTCCGGCTCATTAAGCCACCCAATATTACGGCTCACTGCTTCTTTATAGTTATATTCCATAATTGCTTTTCTTAAATTAGGTGTTAATTGGAAAAAAGATATGATCATTATGCGTGCTAAATATTATTTTAATTAGACATCAACTTAAATTGAAATCTATAGCCATCCACATATGCCTGCTGGCCAGCGAGTAGACTATGACAACTGCCATAGAAAGTAAATGTAAAACGTTGCCAGCCTATTCAGTGAATAATACCTATTACTTCATCAGCATAAGGCACTCCACGAACAATATCCGGCAACGCTTAAACTGATTCATGACACTTATTGCCCATGAGTTTAGTAAGGTATAATAAAGTCTAGCAGCAACAGCGACAAATCAGCATTATCAAATACAACAATATATAGCGGCGAGTTAAATTCCACTTTAGGCATTGAATGAAAGATCAGTCCAGATATAGAATAGTCGATTTCCAGTATGATTGAATAAATTGGATATTTTCCCGCACAACACAAATCCAACTGAAGTAACATTGAGGGGAAACATGGATGAGTAATAAATATCGTGGAGATTGTATGAAGAAAGTCATATTTAGTATAGTAGCAAGTTTTGTATTGGGGTTTTCTCCATTGCTGTGGGCTAAGTCTGCGCAGGAATATTATCAAAATGCGGTTGTTCACTACAAAAAACAGGAAAGTAAAGCCGCTATCATAGAACTAAAAAATGCCCTTAAAGAGGATGTTAATCATATTGCATCGCGCTTACTCCTGGGTAACTTGTATCTGAGTATCGGACAGCCCTCTTATGCTGAGATAGAGCTAAAGCGGGCAAAAAAGCTCCAGGCAAAACCGGATGATTGGTTGGCACTATTGGGCATGGCTTATTTACATCAAGGTAAAAGCGACGTTTTTTTACGAAACATCCACGCAAGCGCAGCCAAAGACGACAAAGTCAAAAGTGAAATTGCCGATTTGCGTGGCCAAGCATTGTTAATCAAAAATGAGATAGCGGCTGCTCAGGAATCTTTTGATCAAGCACTGGTGTTTGATTCAAAGAATATTAACGCGAAGGTCGGCTTGGCCAAAATCAAGGCCATTTCAGGAAACTATGCTTTAGCAGGTAAGGACGTTGAAGCCATTTTAGCCAAAGCCCCCAATAATATTTTAGCACTAGAATTACAGCTAAAAATTATATTCAGCCAGCAAAAACAAGACGAATCTTTAGAATTGATTGATCGTATTTTGAAAAACCAGCCGTTTAACCGCACAGCAATCATGATGCATACAGCGATGATGGTTGAACAAAAGCGTTTTGACGCCGTCAAACAAGACATTCAAACCATCAAGCAATATTACCCTAGAAACCCCATCACGTATTATTTTCAATCCATTATCCTGTTTCAAGAAGACAAACTAGAGGATGCAAAAGCTGTACTGCAAAAAATGCTCAGTGTTGTACCAAGCCATACACCTAGCCAGCTTTTAATGGGTAAAATCGCCTACAAATTGAAGCAATTTGTCGTTGCAGATGAGTACCTCAGCAAGGTTGTACTGACCTCTCCCAAAAATGTGGAGGCTAGCATGCTATTAGCAACGGTTCACATTCGCAATAACCAAGCAGACAAAGCCATCCAAACATTGGAACCGTTTTTGGCCGATTTGAAAGACAATGCACAATTTTTATCTTTATTGGGTAGCGCATACCACCGTGCAGGGAAGTATGATAAGGGGGTTGAATTCTTAGAAAGGGTGATTGAACTTAACCCTGACTTCACAGGCGCTCAAGCACAGTTAGCCTTGAGCCAGTGGGAAGAGGGAGACAAAAAAAACGCACTGAAAAATTTAGAATCAGCAACCAAAACAACAGGCCACTCCGTACAAGTGGATATGTTTTACATCTATGCACTGATGCAAAATAAAGCCTTTGACGAGGCGGAAGCCGCTGCCAAAGCATTGTTAACTACAATGCCAAACAACCCATCGCCTTATAACTTACTTGGCGCTGTATATGTAGCTGAAAACAAGCTCGATGAAGCAATAAAAATCTTTGAACAGTCTATCACCATACAACCGGATTTTGCCGCATCAGAATTTGCGTTGGGTAAAATCTATGTGATGAAAAAACACAACGATATTGCCAAAAAACATTTTTTACGCACGCTAGAAATCAACCCTTCTCATACACGCGCACTGATTGCAATGGCGGAGCTGGAAGGCAAAGCTGGGAACATCAAAGAAATGGAGGCCTATTTATTAAAGGCAAGTAAAATTGGCGAGTCCTCCTTACCTGGTATTATGCTGGCTAGATATTATCTCACCCGTGACAACACCAAAGCACTCGCACATGCCAACGCCCTAAGGCAGCAATTCCCAAAAGAAACAGAAGTTTTAACTATTCTAGCCAAAACACAATTAGCCCATGGACAGGTTGCAAATGCCATTCGCAACCTATCGCTTTTATTGGTAAAAGAACCAGACTCATTAACCTTGAACCATTTATTAGCCGGTGCTTATGGATTCAACAAAGAACCGAAAAAAGCGCTCTCAAAAATTGATAAAGTGCTATCCATTAAACCGGGTTATCTACCCGCCTTACAACACCAAGTTGAACTGTTGTCGGTTACAGCTCAATTTGATGCCGCGCATGACGTAGCCAATACGATTATTGAGAAAATACCAGATCGTGCAACTGGCTACCAATTAAAGGCTGGTGTGTACCTCAAACAAAAACAGCCTGAACAGGCCTTGGTTTGGTTTGAAAAAGCTTACGCCAAAACACAAACAAGGAAATTGGTATTATCCATATTTCAGCTTCGATCAAATCTAGGGCAAGACTCCACAACATTACTGCAGACATGGTTAACGAAGTACCCGGAAGATTCTGGCACAAGAACATTCCTTGCTATGGCGTACCAAAAACAGAAGCAAACGCAAAAAGCACAGCAAGCTTATGAAAAAGTACTTACCCAAAACCCGAAAAACCCAATTGCATTAAATAACTTAGCCTGGATATATTTAAATCAAGGAGAAGCTGAAAAAGCACTCAGTTTCGCTGAGCGGGCATATAAAGTTGTGCCCAACCGGGTTGATATTTTAGATACATTAGGCTGGGTTCAATTACACGCTGGGCAAGTCGATAGAGGGATTCGTAGCTTAAAACAAGCACTGTTAAAAAAACCGGATCACTTAACCATTTCTTATCATTATGCAGTTGGCTTGAGTAAAGTGAATAAAACACAAGCCGCACGCAAAGTCCTGAAAAAAATCATCGATACAGGCAAAGCCTTCCCCGAAAAAACGGCTGCTGAACAACTCTTACAAAAACTATAAGCTGTCTGCACTTCAGGCGAAGACGAGCCTGAAGTGCAGTAAGGTCAACATTTCATTCAAATAATACAGATTTTCCCATCATTTTATGCCATGCTCCATATGCGATATCGTTAAACAATAATAAGTCTTAATAGAGACTAGAATAAGGGACATTACCGAATGCCAGCACACAACACCCGACAGGAAACCTCTGTCTCACAAAATGGCCGTCGTGAGCTCGCCCAACTGTTCTATGACTATTTCGACCTCATTCCAGCAGACAATATGGCACTGCAACGCGAAGTGTATGCGATCCGTTATCAGGTATATTGCGAACATTTGCAGTTTGAATCCGTGGAAAACAATCCCAATTGTTTAGAGTACGACGAGCACGACCGTTTTTCTAATCATTGTTTACTACAGCATAAAGCGACTGGATGTTATGTTGGTTGTGTTCGAGTTATCCACAAAAGAGACACCGACTTATTGCCGTTTGAAACCCTTTTAGGCGAAAGAAAATCCACCATCACGGGCAGTTATTCGGAAATTTCACGTTTAGCAATACTGCCAAAGTATACCCGTACTGAACGAAAAAAAACCGCTGCTGCACACGACTTTGAGGAACGCCAGTTACTCCCTTATATCTCATTAGGGCTGATTTTAGCTGGTGCTGCCTGTGTTTTACGCTCAGGTAACCAATGTAGCTTCGCGACCATGGAGCCACGTTTGGCACGTTTGTTAACCCGGTTAGGCGTTCACTGCGAACCTATCTCTGGCCTGGTAGAGCACCATGGTCATCGGGCAGTCTATATCATTTACCCTGTGCAACGACATAAAGCCCCAGACCCAATGATAGAAACAATGTTGCAACATACTGTCAAGGCCATTCAAAAAGCCAATTTTGTACACCCCGATAGCACTGGCAATACACTGCCAACACAGCATAAAACACACCCGAATTTATCCAGCATTCGCTAAACCAAAACCGATCTATCGCCTTTTAAAGCGCCGTCAAACCCCAGTCAAATGCTGCACACAGACTCTGTTTGTGCACTGAAGCCAACGGGTGTACTCTACCGCTATCGTCGAGCGGAATATCCTACTACTATAACAAGACACAAGGTTTACGCGCATGTGCAGAAAGCTTTTATGCCTATTGATCACCCTATTATTATGTGCGCAATTTGCCATTGCAGGCCCTTATTTACAACCCTCACAATCCACCCCATTGGCCCCCGAACAGACCTTTGTGATCCTGCAAATCGAGCAACCAGGCCGGTATGCAATTCAAGCATCCAGTGCTCAAGGCACTGCGATTCAATTGGTCGATAAGCTTAAGGGCCCTCGGCAAATTGCCGGCGAGTCTGGCCAGAAAGATGGCCGTGTGGATGCTTTTTTAGAAGCTGGCTTGTACAAAGTCAATGTGTTTCAAGCATCACGCGTGCACGAAGCTGGTAAACTCAGCTTATTCGCTTTCAGCACAACCCAAACGGGCAGTTTACAGCCACACAAATTATTTCAAAATACACTCAAAGACCGACAACAACACACCTATGATCTGATCATTAAACAACGCCGTACCGTGCTCATAGAAGCTGCCGGGCGTAATTTGGTTGATATGCGTTTATGGGAAAATGCAGACTGGTTAATTAACCACAAAGCAACGTTACAAACCTCCGAACCCATTTCTGGGCAACGCTTAACCACCGCACACCTGGTTGCAGACTTAAACCCAGGCCATTACCAATTAAAACTGTATGGTGGCAACGCTCACGTGTGGAGCCAAAATACCGCACAACATCCGGTTTACTTGCGCATGGGCATCCCCACCTTGCCCACCAATCACCAACAACAATTAACGACCAGCCCATTCGGCGTTGACCGCTGGTTAGTCCCACGTAACGCAACATATTTCAATTTATCCCTGCCTGAAGCGGCAGATGCCAGTTTGACCTTAAGCCCATTTAAACGTCAACAAGCGTATCAACAGCATGGCCGCGTCTACACCTTGGCGCGCAAACAAAAAGTATCCACCCTGCGTCAGCAGCACCATAGCCAAACACCTTACACACTGGTTTCTGTGAGACAACAGCCTGGCCAAGCCTTCCGCTTGCAACATTTCCAAAAAAACGCCCCGCCCTTACAGAACAAAAATGCACATTACTGGATTGGGCTGTTACAAGAAAACCAAACGGGTGCGGAACCCCCTTTAACTTCAGTCATTTTTGAGCAATACAATAAGCGCGTCAAAATCGTCGATACCCGGATGATTGAATTGAGCCGTAAACAAGGCTTTAAAACCCAATTCAACGTTGACCAACCCAGCCAGAAAAACCCGAGTGGTACGAGTGTCGAGCTGTTTATCCACATCAAAAAAGCCGGTAAATACTTACTCATCGGTTCCGGCCCAGAAGCGGATTATGCACTCGAACCGTTGTTATACAAACAGAATCACAAGATCAAACAGCGCCAATGGCAGAATACCCACGGCATTGAACTTGCAACTGGCCATTACATCTTACATATTCGGCCCAAACAAGGCGGCGTCTTAAAGTTAACCTTGCAACCGCGCAACCCACAGCAGTTCCAAACCCAAATTCCCAGTTATTACGCAAAACAGTACCTACACAAACGTAAGCGTTACACCATTCGCTTCAATGAAACACGCAAACAGCGGGGCATCATCCAGAAGCAATGGCCTTTGACGTTGGATCAACCTTTGTTGGTGATGCAGCCTAACCAAGCCATTAATATGACAGTGCAGACAGACCAGGTCGGTCGGTTGGTCGCTCAGGCAGATGGAAAAGTCATCTCGGTTCTCGTCAATGGAAAGAAACGTAAGACCATTCAGCCGGGTAAGCACCGCATACAAATCACCGTGCCGATGCAAACAGCCGCATTACAAGTACGCTTTGAACCAACAATCAAGCCCGCCCCTGCCATCCAAAAAACCGTCATGCCACATTTAAGCACCGAAACCCCCGTATTTTTTGATTTAAACCGTCAACAACGTCGCTCTTTTGATTTGGACATTCAACAAGCTGGCGTTTACCGCATAGAATCAACCGGCTTATTGGCCATCAAAGGGAATATTCGCACCCCCATGATACCTTCGCTATGGCAAGGGAATAAAAATGGCATTGGGCGTAATTTTTTATTACAGCGTTATCTACCCATGGGCCACTACCAACTCACCGTGGAAACGCAAGGCCTCAGCCAAGGCCACTTAGGTGTACAACTCAGCGCAAACCCGTTAAAGCGCGTCACACTCGGGCTGAGCCAAACACACCGGAGTACATTGGCTGCGGGTGAAGGCATCGTATATGCTTTCACCATTACGGAGGCGGATGAATACGACATCACAGTCAATGGCTTGAATCGTCAATACCCACTCCGGCTTGAGGATCATGAAGGCTGGCCGTTACGCATCACACAGAACAATACCTTCAAAATCAAACTCCAGCCTGGGCAATATCGCCTGTTTGCAGCCCCACAAGCCGTTGAAAATCGCATTCTTGCACACATTGCCCAGAAATTGGCCAGCCCCACCTTCAAAGGCCATGGCCCACATACGGTCAGTTTAAATCAATCCTTTCAACATCGTTGGTTAGAGCCGGATAACGCTGCCGAACGCACACCGGATCAATGGGCGTTTACATTAAACGCAGCCACCACCCTCAATGTACACTTAGATGACACGATGACAGCCAGCTTGACTGGCGATGCCCTAACCACACCGATGATACTGCCCAGGCATTGGAAAGGCGCATTAGCCCCAGGTCGTTATACTTTACACACCCAAGCGGCCCGCAAAAATAATCGCTTGGATTATACGTTTAAACTGGAAAGCTCAGATATTTTGCCTGGGCAGTATCAACACATCACTTTGCCAGGAGAAGCCAGCCTATCGATTGCCCAAACCGGGTGGTATCAAATCAGCTCTGAAGGCGACACAGACGTGCAAGCAACGTTATACGATAGCCATGGTCAAGTGGTTGCACACAATGATGATCGCAAAGATGATTGGAATTTTTTGATCTCGACGGGGTTAAGTGCGGGCAAATACACGTTAAAATTGACCTCAAACCAACCGACACCGGCCCACACAGCAAGTCAAAGCGCCCGCGTCAATGTGCACCAAATCCAAACCGTCACACAAGCCCCCCTGACCTCTGGGCAAACATTCACCCTGCCGGTTGATGGCCAAACCCATGTTTTTCCGCTGCAAACGGTGGATGACACAGAACTGCTGGTTGTGCATATTGAAGGGGCACCTAGCGTGCAATTGAGATTGGAACAACGCCAGGGCAAACAGTGGCACACAATCAGCCAAGTGGCTGGCACAGCGCCTTTATTAGCATATGTTGTAGACCCCACCAGCACACAAAAATATCGCCTGAGCCTTTGGTCAGACACCCAACGCAGTACATCAGTCCAGGTGACTTATCATGCACTGAAGAAAACCGCTTTAACCAGCACTGGCTCACTCCATACTGGTTTAAGCTTAGCCCCCATCACGCCAAATTTAAGCGCCAGCCGCATCACCCTGCCACATCCTCCGGTCACACACCAGTTTGAGCAGACCACACACCCAGTGTGGTGGGCGGATACCAAACAACGTGCCGCACACCGTATGACACAACACACATTACCGGTACAAAGCGATGTTTTTTGGCTGCTGCAAAGTGGGCCGACTGAAACGCTGCGTGCACAGCCAATCCAATTAGCCAACGATAGCCAACAGACGATATGGGTTGAGCAGTCGGCCCACTTCCAAGTGTCTCACAGTGACGCCGCTTATCAAGTGATCACGGCCACGTCACCCATCACACAACCAGCTTTATCTGGCGCCATGGCGCTGCAAAATAAAACCGCATTAACGTTATTACCCAAAGGCAGCGATATCAACGTGCAAGTGTGGCGGCCATTCGTGACGCAGGCGTCACCCACGGCCATTCAACTACACACACACAATATTTCCGCAACGCCTGATGCCGATACTTTGCTTTATGGACCCCAAACATTAACCGCGCCCCCCAAGCAGGCAACCCGTTACCCGCTACCCGAAGGCACACAGCAATTGTCTTTGGCTTTAGCCGCACAAACAGCCGTGGCCCTGGTACACAATACAATCATTCAACGCGTTTTTTGGGCACACCAACACACACAGCAAGTCGAGCTCACCACCAATGCGGATCATTTGGTCTTACTCAACTTATCAGCATCCAACCCCGCACAAAACCACGTGACCCTGATGCCAGCAACACCGTGGACATTAACCGCTGACCGACTCTTGCATCGTCGCTTCAACACACCAGCGGAACTGCATCTTGCGGTCAAGCTGACAACCCGAACAAGCGCTTATGTGCACTTTCGAGGCCCGGTTGAACAAGCCCGATTTGTCGGTGATAACGGCCACATTATCCAAGGGCAAAGCCCCTTGCACATTACGCAAAGCGGCACCTTACAATTCACCCATGATACTGGCCTCTTCGCGACGTGGTTAACCGATCATGCTTCGCCCATGCGGCCAGTACAAGCCGCGATCACCCCGTCAAGCGCCATCACCACACTCAGTGGACAACAGATGGCATTTCACCTCAAGCGTACCGCCGCGCATTGGGTGTACCTACAAACGCATGATCCCCTCCTCGTTCAGATCCAACACGGGGAAAAAACGCGGACTTTATTTTTACCTCACGGTATCCAGCGCGCATTATTATTACCCAAAGGCGATGCCAGCCTGAGTCTAACGGCCTTGGCTGGAGCTCTCAGTGGCGCCATGATGCAACGTCAAGATTTGGCCAAAACCGTGCAAGAGGGCTTAAACCCCCGTGTCTTATTGGCCCCTGGGCAATCACAATGGTACCAATTACACACCGAACAGCCTCAGCAGGACATTGGCTTGGGTTTAAAAGCCAGCCATGAATCCGTCAGCATCACCTTGTATGCTGTGACCGGTGAGGTTTTGGGTGAAGGCATTGTACAGCTGCATCAACTGCCCAAAGGCACCTACTTCATTGAACTCATGGCCCCACATGATCTACCCCCTATTCGCGCACAACTGGCCACAGTCGGTGTCATTCCACCGGATGGACAACCGCCAGAAACTGTTTTGAAAACCTATTTAGCACATTAATCAAGGATATACCGTGACTGTAACTCGCTTGATCTTAGTGTGTGCTGCCATTGGCCTGACACACTTCTCCCAAACCGCCAGTAGCGATGAGAATACCCCTGCTGCGCCGCCGACTAACCACACCACAGCCAGCGCGACAAACACTGCCGCTGTCGTCGTGCCCGATCATTTTTTACGCGCATGGGATCCTGTTACGGTGTTTTTTGATCGCCCGCAAACCCCTCAGGCGGGGCCAGAAGATCACCCGAAAAACTTTATCACGCTGTCACCCGCACATCCTGGCAGCTTTACTTGGCTGGATACACAAACGTTACAGTTTAGGCCCGCAGAAGCTTGGCCACCGTTATCTCACTTTACCTGGACAACCGCACACGGCGACACCACCCTATCGACGTTAATGCAGGCGCCGATAAAAACCTTTCCCAGTGCAAAAGCAACACAGTTAGCGCCGGTGGATCACTTGGTCTTGTCGTTTAAATCCCCCATTGACCCTAAGGTGTTGGCGAAAACGCTGACCTTGGA
>Ga0256847_1001349_pt1 | contig 12702 bp, 9 predicted proteins | sample TeddybearmetaG_FD_189099 | JGI IMG/M metagenome (GOLD analysis project Ga0256847, IMG submission 189099) | Hydrothermal vent microbial communities from East Pacific Rise, Pacific Ocean - Teddybear | ecosystem: Environmental > Aquatic > Marine > Hydrothermal vents | place: Pacific Ocean: East... | reverse complement strand
AGCAAATCTACGATCTGTTTCCATGACAATATTCCATTCTTCCTGACTGGCTTCTGCAATAAATGTAAGAGCTTGTCTTTCTAAATATGGTTTGAGTACATCGCTAAGAGTTAGTGAGTTTTGGGCACTTTTACCAATCCTAAATAAGGCTACAATATTGTCAATAAATAAACGTGGGCGTTTTTCAGGTGATGGTTTAATCAGATATTCTAAAATTGATTCAAAGCGGCGTTGCCACATACCGACAATACTCATGCCTGCAATGATACGATTTGGATCAAGATGCCAAATTGTAGTTTTTGGCTGGTTTTTTTGTAGATAACGATAAAAACATTCATGTAATAAACTAGTTCTACCACAACCCGGTGAACCAATAATTACTACAGCCGTCATTTTTTCGCCAAAAATTAAATTACTGAGCGTTTCTACTTCTACATCACGCAATAAGGCGGTTTGTAATTTATTAGGATATTTATCAAGTAAATTGCTACCAACTCGTGTAATTTCATTCGCTCCAGAAAATTTTTGTTGTTGATTGCTTAAAGAAGCAAACCAATTCTTAAAAGAATTTTCAAAAGGAAATTTGGCGCGTTTAACATTTATTGTTACGTTTAATGTGGTGATAAATTCTCCACCGATTGCATAATAATCATTAGGAGTAAAACTATCCTGCTTGCGCTTTAATTGCATTTGATCGTGAACAATGCTTGTAATTTGTTCCAACAAATCACCATGTTCTAAGATATTATCATGAATGATTGCAAATTGATTAAAGGCGGGTAAAAATACGAATTGATGTTGTTTTAGAAAAAAACGAATGATTAGAAATTTCCCAAAAATCATATGTTGCCCAAGAGAAAAATACAGTTTTTGAAATTCTAACTTTAGTTTAGGATTAAAAGTCATCCATAATAAATCATCAATTGTCTCACGCTCTGTCTGAAATGAACGAAAATCGCGGCGTATTTCTTTAGCAAGTAAATCCATTCCATCACGAAAACGTCTGGCACTAGAGAATGGATTATCTAAAAATAATGGTTTTAAATAATAACTATCTTTTGAAGGAGTTACAAGAACAGGGATTTCTAAATTGACTTTCGGCACTGCTTATTGATTAGCTAATGTAGTTTTTTTCATGGATAAGTTAGAACGTTGAACAATAAAGCCATCTTTTATAGGGCTGGTTCCTGCTTTCACATAAAATGCATAGAAGGTATAATCTCCACCAAATCCGGGAGGAACTTGAAATTCTAATAATTTCAAATTAATACTTGAATTTTGTACTGAAGTTTTAAATGCTTGAGGTTTCAAACTAAATGGAGCTAATAATAAAGGTGTTTTAAAAATCAATTTTTTACTCGGTATTTGAATTGCTAACCATAAATCAACTTTGTTAAAACGGTTTGTTTTAACATTTTCGCTTAAAGATATAGAGAGAATTTCTCCAACTTTATAAAAAGTTTTTAAACCTTCTATTTTTATTTCAGTTATATCAGATGCAAATAATTGCGGTGTAAATAAAAAGAATAGAACTGTTATTCTACAAATATTTTTCATATTTTGAACCTAAAAAGTTATATATATAATGAAGTATAGCAGATGATTTGGCATTATGTTATATAACTATAAATTATAATAATATATTATGACATTACAATATTTAATGACAAGCTATCAACAAAGAGTTGATACAAAATTGGATTTATATTTACCAGAGATTAAAATTCATCCTCATCGTTTACATGAGGCGATGCGTTATTCAATATTTAATGGCGGCAAAAGAATACGCCCATTATTAGTTTATTTAACTGGTAAGGCATTGGGTGTTGATGATATTGCTTTAGATGCGCCGAGTTGTGCGGTTGAATTAATTCATGCTTATTCATTGGTGCATGATGATTTACCTGCAATGGATGATGATGATTTACGTCGCGGTAAACCAAGCTGCCATAAGGCTTTTGATGAGGCAATTGCTATTTTAGCAGGCGATGCTTTACAAAGTTTAGCTTTTTATCTGCTAAGTCATAATTCAGAAATGATTAAAACACTAGCAGTTGCTATTGGATCATGTGGAATGGTGGGTGGTCAAGCTATTGATATGGCTGCGATTGGGCAATCTTTAAATATCGTTGAATTAGAAAATATGCACATTCATAAAACGGGTGCTTTAATTCGTGCTAGTGTAAAAATGGGTGCTTTAGCTTGTGAAACGATTGATGAAAAGCTATTAAATAAATTAGATCATTATGCGAAATGTATTGGTTTAGCTTTTCAAATTAAAGATGATATTTTAGATATAGAAGCCAATACTGAAACACTTGGAAAAACACAAGGTGCTGATCTTGCTAATGATAAAGTAACTTATCCTTCTTTGTTAGGATTAAATGGTGCTAAAGAAATGGCTACAGAATTAATTGAAGATGCTATAAATAGCCTTAATGATTTGGATGAGAAGGCTGATCCATTGCGATGGATGGCTAGTTATATTTTAAATCGTAATTTTTGAAATCAACTATGCTTACTTATTTTGAAATTGAAAATTTTCGTTCATTTGAATCTGGTGAAGATTCTGGGATTGATTTTTGTGGTGAAAAAAGAAATTTCCCTCCTACAAATCTAGCTATTATTTTTGGAAATAATGCTTCTGGCAAAACTAATCTGATTAAGGCAATTGAGTTTTTTCGGGATATTTTCAGTTTATATCAAGGCGGTTCAGTGCCTCATCATTTATTTTTTGCCCATCAGAGCAATAAAGATAATCATATCCATATAAAATGTGAAATTATCATTGATGGCAATAGTTTTTGGTATGAGAACAGGCTACAAATAAAAGAAGATATTCTTGAATCGGTTAATGAATCTTTAACGATAATAGCTTATAAAGCTAATTCTGAAAAGCAGTTATTTCAATATGAAAGTTCTTCTCAGGAGGTTTTACATTTATCAAGTTATTTAGTCAAAGCGAAGTCACCGGAACCAGAAAATCGAGAATATATCACACAGTTTTTAGACTATGTGAAAAACATCAATATTATTTCCAGATATTTTGAAAGCTATTTGAACCAAGTGGCTAGCCACCTAATGCAAGATGCCGCTTTAAAACAATCTTTGCTTAAAATGATCAGTAATTTTGATTTGCATATTTCTAATATTGATGAACAGCGGCATGATTTTTTAGAAGGGCAAGTGCTTATGCAGTTTCATCATCAGGATTTAGGCAACATGTTACCACCAGAATGTGAATCTCATGGCACCTTGGGGCTTTATGTATTATTGTATTTTATTTTGCTGACTCTGAGAGATAATAGGTTATTGTTAGTATTCATCCTGATATTGTTGAAGTAATGATTCGTATTATTAAAAGGAATCGGCTGCAAAAAAAACATACTTATCCTCAATTTATTTATTAGGCCGTCTGGGTGCCGTACCTTTGTTAAGTGAAGAATTAGAATAATTGGCGATTAATTTACGCAAATAGCAATAGGTAATGGCAAGAATCAAAAGGAGGTTGTCAGTAAAACTGATATTGATCAATGGATTCGTGGTTATAGCCAATCGGTTGATAATGCGCAACAATATTTTAAAAATGAGACTGATTTGAAAAAAATTATGAAAGCGGCACATCCGAACACCGGAAATCACTCCTTTCGTAAATTTCTTGAAAAACTAAGCGTGTTAGATTGCTTTAGATGAGTAATTCATAGATTTAATTAGTTTTTATTCCTAACTGATAATTGATTGATTTAGTAAATAAAAAAACCCCAATACTAAAGGGCAGTAAAGAACATACCTACGCTTTCTGACTAATTGGTAGAAATCAAAAGCACGATCAATAGGTTTTTGTTATGAGTTGTGGTGGGTGTAACGAAGTTATACCCACCTATCCTATGTTTGCGAATAACTTTAAAAAGTGTATAATACACGCACGCTGTACAATTAATTTAAAGTAAAGAGGTGTAAATGTACGTTATTAGATACGAAAATTTGAAACAAGGTATTGATCCTGTAAGAAAATTAGTAAAATTATCAGATCCGAATTTGTGGAAACCATCTTGGCCCGAAGGAACTGATAATTGGCAGATAGGTCATGAGATTAGAAGTGAAGCACTTGGTATTAGTATGTTCACAACGGGTACTACTGAAAAACTTCATTACCATGAAAAAACTTGGGAATTATATCAAGTTCTTGAAGGTTCATTGAGGTTTGCTGTCAAAAGATTTAGAAAGGATTCTTGGCAAATTGTGACTCTCAAACAGCATGATATGCTACTGCTGACACCTGGCACTTTGCATCTTGTTGATTCAAATTGTACTCACAAAACTCAAGTAATCCAAGCTCCACCCGCCCTTTCTGATCAGATCGTAGTAGATGATCCGAAGGAAATATTCGGAGCAGAAGAAATTTTACGCCACAACGTGGAGTAGCGTGGTATGTGAGCTTAAGCGAATCACATTTTTTCTTCTAATTCCTTTACCTCATGGTCTCGTCGATGATAATTCATTTCAATGATCATTTTTTTGGCGTTTTGTAGATTTTGTAGAAATTTTTCTTTTTCTCCACGAGCTAGGTGTAGGCGAGCATACTCCAAGTAGCAATCAGCTATGTGAAGTTTCATTTGTCCGCGTTCTGCTATTTTTATAGCATGGTCGATGTCTGCGTATGCCTCATTAAGATTATTTAAATCTCGGTTTAAGGCAGCACGAGCTATAAGAACAACGGGCAATGTATCTAATCGCTTTGCTATCTCTAAATTAGTAACAGCTGTATTCAGATATAATAGAGACTGTTCATATTCTTCCGCAAGGTGGAATGCTCGTCCCAAATTTATGTTGTGCCAAGCAATTTCCAAAGGACGTTTTTTGCTACTTTGTTCTGCTTTCCCCAACGCATAGAGAGCTCGTTTTTTAACTTCTTGATAATTTTGTTGACTAAGTAACAGATCACAATAACGAAAGCTTTGTGCTGCATAAAGCCATTTAGGTTGCCGTTTGTCCTCTGTTTGTATATCTTCTGCTGCTTGAAAAATATCTTGAGCCTCTTCCAATTTCCCTGCATGGTGGAGCATATCAGCCCACGCAGTTCGACTACGAGTACGCATTAATATTCTATCTTGATCGTTAATTTGATCGGCAAACGATACTCCTTCTTTAGTAATTTCTACAGCTTTTGTAACTTTACCACTCCAAAGATAGAGATATCCTAAACTTGAAGCCACTCCTGTAGCTTTTTTCCATGCCTTCTGTTCTTTATACCCTTTGATAGCAGCTTGTATAGGTTCAATAGCATCTTTAAATTGACCTAATGCTTTTAGGCAAAAACCAACTTTATTTTGGATAGTTGCTATAGTATCTTCGTTTAGCTTAGTAACAGGCTTGCTCCAAGGTTCTTTGAAAAAATGAGCCAGAACTCTCAGATCCGTATAAAAAGCACCTAGTTTATCTGTACTGAAGTATTGCTTAGGACCTCTCTGAACCCTAGACCAATATATTTCATCAAAGGCTTCTTGATGTTTGTTAGCATTACAACCATGAACGATTGCACTATATAAAGGCATCATTTCATCTAATGTGTTTGGAAACTCTGGTGTTGTATTATTATTTTTGAGATGTTTATATAAACGTTTGTGTCCTTTACGCCATGCTTTACGATGGTCTTTATAAAGCCTATTACTAAAATATTCACGTACCAGAGGATGAGCGTCAAGTGTATCATCATTATTGATTTGAAGTAGTTGAGTACGACTAAGTTTATTTAGTGTTTTTTTCCAATTAGAATTACTTATTTCTATTAAATTATCAGTCAAACCATGTATTATCGGTGATGCTCTTAGTGCTTTGATGCAGCCTTCATCAGCTGGTTGGTTAAATAATCCGATTATTCGCAGTACATCCAACATAGAACCTTTTCCAAGCCATTTTTCGTATTCTTTCATAATTCTTTGTGCATGTCCACCTTGAGATTCCTCTTTTTCCAAAGGACCTATTTCAACTATACAGCGAATATCTCCGTCATACGCATCATTGATGTAATTAGCCAACAATGTTAAAGCGAAACAATGACCATCAAACTCTTTAGTTGCCTGTTCTAACTCATTCTTATCACCTTTTACACCTAGTTTTTGTAATAATTCTACTCCATCAGCAGGTTTTAAATTTTTTAAAGATATTGATTTATATATCTGCTGCTCTTCAAACGATTCAAGTTCTGTTATTGGGTAACGTGTAGTAATTACGCATAGACCTGGATTATAAGTAGCTAATCCAAGAATTAATGCTTTAAATGATTCTTCATTGAACCTACCCCCATTTGGTCCAGGTGGATGTTGTAATGGCTCTATTCCGTCAAGCAACAGTAAAGTTCGCTCAGATTTAATGAGTCTTGCCAACCGTTCTCCTTTTTCTTTTGGTGTGCCTTCATTCGGATTCTTATCATTAAACCAACGAAGTGCCTTCTCAATAAATGGTTCAGGCGATCCTGTTTCGTCAGATGTACCTTGACTATAGAAGCTTGTAATATAAACTCGCTTGGCTCCAGCATAGTCAACCTTTTCCATTTTTTGCAACCAATATTTCAGTATGGCAGTTTTACCCACACCGCCCCATGCCACTAAACTAATTATATTAACATTAGAATCCTTCCAAGCATCATCTAAGTCTTTGATTTGATCATTTCGACCCAACAGATATTTCCCAGTATAGGGTAAATCATTGGGAGACACCATATTAGGGTCAATAGAATTGGCAGAATCATTTTCTAGTATTCTATCACAATATTCTTCAAATGCCATTTCAATCGCAGCCAGCCACTCCACCTTTTCAACCAAGCGACTACGTAAAAAATCACCAAAATAAGATTGTAAAAGCACTTCAGAAGAAAGGCGCAACAATCCCCAATCCACCAGCTTTTCTAAGACTTTTTCCCAATTATCAAAGGGTAAATGCGCTAAAACAGATTTTTGCTGTAGTTGTTGGCTATAATTTGATAACGCCTCAGTGTTCATAGCAAAGTTTAACGGTGCTAAACATAATAGCAAACCTTGTTCATCCAGCGTCTGCCTATTATAAATATAATTAATAACTTCATGTAAAATATATTGCTGTTTTGCCTCACCTTGTTTATCTGTATTGCTCATTGTGGTTTTTAAAACAGATAACAGTGCGGTTTCATTTTCCAATATTGCCTGTATTGCAATTTCCAATAACAATGGATTTTTTTCTAATTGTAAATAGAAATTGCGAATATCCTGATCTGAAATCTTACCATTGAGCTTACTTTTAATTAAAATATTGGCTGAGGTGTTATCAATGCCAGCAAGTTCATAGACACTATCTCCAAAAGTGTCTTTTGCCAACCATTTAAGATTTTGCTGAGAACTTAATAATATTAATGACTTGCCATTTTGTAAACGCATTAAAAATTCATGTAGGGCAGTTTGTTCTGATTTATTGATACATTCTAGCGCGTCAAAAATGAGTAAGTGTCGTTCCTTAATTAAGGTAGTAACTATTGTACCTTGTACTTTTGCTAAATTTAATTTTTTAGCTATCCTTTGTAAGACTTGTTCCTGTGTCCAAAGCTTTTCATCATAACCGAAATAAAATACCTTATCTACATCATAAGTATTTTGCCACCACCAAGCTAAATGTTTGACTAAAGTGGTTTTGCCTATACCAGTGCAGCCGCGTATTAATAATATATTGCGTTGAGCAATTTTAGTTTCGATTTCTAATATATCTAAGTCTCGCCCAACAATCTCAGGATTGGGATAAAAATCACGCGCATCATAAGCCTCGCGTTGTGCTTGTTCTTCTGGCAGGAAGTCACGCAGTGGTAGTAAAGCAGTCGGAGTATTTTGATAAACTACCGGTATGATCCATTCTTCTAATTCAAGCGGCTCATTACAAGCGTTGTGTCTTTCTTTATTATTGTAGAGGATGTTTCGTGCATAACGGATGGCAGTGGCAATGTCAGGCTCACCAAATAAATGTTGATACAAGGTTTTCATAAAAAAACTGGCAGCCGCAACTGTCACAGTATAGCGCATGGCTAATACCAACGGCATCCCGGCTTCCATAAATTTTCCACTCAAACTTGTTTCGCTGATACCCACTTGTTTGCCCGATTCACAAGCGTTGAGGATAGTTATCGGTATCTGATGCTGGACTAGTAATTGTGCCAATTGACTGGCTTCGATGGGATCATCGCGATTATTTTCTTCAGTACTTTCCAGAAATACAAGGCTTTTATCACCCTGCAAGGCACCATGTACATCCAGATGGATAATGTGATAATAGCCCTTACGTGTACTTAGATGATCTTGGAGGGCGCGAATTGTGCATGGCCGCAAAATATTAATACTCACGCGCAACTTAGCTTGGCGTAAACTCTGAACTAAGGGGCGCGATATGGCACGATAGTTAATATCATTTTCCCGATGGGGGCGGGCTGTGACAATGAGCAAATTAATAATCGGTGATTGACGGATGTTTAATATCTTAGTTTCTGAGGTGTATTGACGAACTATAGGTATATTTAAAGCTAATGGTTGCGAATCATCTGGATCATATAAAGTTTCCCAAGGCAAACTATGAAATGCCGGCGAGCCAATAATTTCAATGCACTGGATGCCGGTATGTTTTTCTCGATCATAACGCCGCAATGCTCTATCACAAAACACCTGCTGAAATAGTTGTTGACCACATTTTTTGATGCTGGCAGCAACTGATTTTGCCCTGTCTAAATCTTCATCAGGATCATTGTATTCCTTAAAATACCAATCTAATTCAGCTAATTGCTCACTTGAACAGGGATTAGTAATACTACACGGAAATTCGTCATAATTAAAACTGATGATAGCTTGGTACTGATTTTGATCATCCTTATCTTGTTCGCGGATGGTAATGCTTGTCGTCATGATTAAGAATTAAACTTTTATTCTGACGGTGGAGTATTATCTTTTTTCGGCAATATTTTTATTATTATACTGCCATCTTCTTGTCTAACTTCTTTATATTGGAATGATTGTTCCTGTTTATTTGCAAATTTATTTTTGATAAATTCATCTAATCTATTTGATATAATGTTTGTTGCAATTCCACTAGCAAAAGTAAGTATTATTGTTAATAATGATGTCTTAGCAAATTGCGTTCTAGCCTGTTGACTCAACTGAGCCACCGCAATTTCACGACATTCCGGTGTGTCATTCCATAGGGCAATAAATTCAGCAGGATCTATATCAAGTTTTTGGGAAAAAACTACTTTTATTTCATTCATGAGTATCAATTCCTTTGTTAAAATTACATAATAATTATTATGAGGTCAGTGTTATTTTAGCTGGTGATGTTTTACAAAGCAAAGCTTTTTATGTGCTAAGAATTATAAAATATGGACTTGGAAAAATGCAAGGTGCTGATCTTGCGAATGATAAAGTAACTTATCCTTCTTTATTAGGATTAAATGGTGCTAAACAAATGGCAACATAATTAATTGAATGCGCTATAAATATGATTAATGATTAGGCTGATCCATTACGATGGATGGCTAGTTATATTTTAAATCGTAATTTTTGATTATGAGCATAAACATAAATATAATTGATCAGCGAGTCAAAAAAATTGCTGATCAATATAAATCTGAAATAGTACTTAAAACTAATAAAACAGACAAAGGTTTTTTAATCTCAACAGCTTTTGTTTGTTTATCTATCAGCACTATTTTAGATATTCCTATAATTGAAGCATTAGAATTTTTAACTGATGGTGGTAATGACGCTGGAATAGATGGTTTACATATTAGTGATTTACAGGATAATGAATTTTTAGTCACTATATTTCAAGGTAAATATAAGTTAAAACTAGATGGTCTTTCGCATTTTCCTGAAAATTCAGTTATTAAACTAATAGATACTATTGGAGCAATATTTGATCCTTGTAAGAAACTGACAATTAATCCAAATTTACAGTCATAAATTAAAAATATACGAACATTAATTTATGATGGTTATTTACCAATAATAAGAGTTGTTTTATGTAACAATGGTTTAGCTTGGAATGAAATTTCGCAACAAAAAATTGATAATGCTGACTTTGGCAATCAGGTTAATTGGTCGCATTGGAATCATGACAAAATCATAAATTTACTTCAAAAACATAAGAAAGTTCAAGAAAAATTACAACTTGTTGGTAAAGCTATAGTTGAAGATTTTAACTATCGGCGAGTGTTAATTGGTAAGGTAGCAGTAACAGAAATACAGAATCTGCTAAATAAATATGGAGAAAGCTTATTAGAACGTAATATTAGACGTTATTTAGGTTTACAAAAAAATCGTGTCAATCTTGGTATTCAAGAAACTTTGCTTGATTCAAATAAAAGCTCTAACTTTTATTTTTATAATAATGGCATTACCATGACATGTAACAAATTTAGTTATAATGCTTTGCAACAAAGTGATTATAAAGTAGAAATAGATAATTTACAGATTATAAATGGCGGACAAACTTGCATGATTATTCAAGAAACTTTAAGTCGTCAACAAAGTTTGTTTCCACAATGGGATAATACTTATGTATTATTACGTCTTTATGAATTGAATGAAACTAATGAAGATTTAGTTAATGAAATTACTTATGCTACTAATACTCAAAATCCAGTTGATTTTAGTGATTTAAGATCTAATGATAAAATACAACAAAAATTAGAAATAGCTATCAAAGATTTAGATTACGAATATAAACGCAAACGTGATGATAATAAATCTAATTCCAACAAAATAATACCATCCAAAATAGCAGCAAAAGCTATTTTATCTATTTGGAGAAAAAAACCACATCAAGTTAAATTTCGTGAAAAAGAAGTATTTGGACAATTTTATGATGAAATATTTACAAACGATTTAAATGCTAGCCAATTAATTATAGCTGTATTAATATATCGTATTATTGAGAATAAACGTCAGCAAGAAACTGCATCACTATTTTTGCCATATGCTTCACAATTTTTAGCAATGTTAGTAGGAGAAGAATTGTTAAAACAAGAAGATATTAGCTTAAATGAATTAAATCATACTAATTTTGCTAAAGTGAAATTAAGCTTGGAACAAACAGAAAATAAATTATATTTGCTAGCTATTAATAGATTAAAAAAAGCAATTCAAGAAGTATATGGTAATTATACCAAAATATCACAACAAAGATTATCTGGACTTTTTCGACGTGGAGAATTGCTAGAATTTATGTAAATTTATTGTCATCCATGTTATTATCAGGATGACACTTTAGGGTTTTTTTAAGATTAATCTTGGAATACAAAATTCGCTAATTTTTCTGAAACCCTAATCACCCAATTACGACGCGGTCAAGCCTTTCATAGCGCGTTTCAACAAAGCGGCTAAAACAATTCAATATCTTCAGCCATTCCAATCCCAACCCTCTGACATTTTTCTATAGCGTCACCTGTAAAACCGCCAAGTGATAAAAAGGCTGAAATAATAATGTTATTTGAGTTTAAATCTTGATAAACTTTAACTTTTTCTTGAAAGTCATCTATAATATTAACACCTGTTTTAGTCTTTGTTTTTTTAACTTCAACTAATACGATTCGCCCACAATCTGAAATAGCGGCAATATCAATTTCCATTACTTTGCCATCTTGACGCTGAAATTGAATTCGTTCTTTTACTTCAATAATGTTTAAAACTGTATTATCAGTTACATTTGAGAAAAACTCTGATAGGGTAAAACGCTTTTTGCTTCTAAAAGCGGTGGCTAATTGATATTCTGCTAATTTACCAGATAAATAATTAACCATGCCTTGTAGGCGTTTATTTTCAGCTACTAGTTTATCAGAAAATTCTTGTTTTAAATCAGGTACAATTCCAAGAATTTGTTCTTGAAAGCGATTTTTAATTATTAAATTAAGTGTACCATCTTTTAATGCTTTAAATTGAAAGTCTGAAACTCCTCTTTCTATAATTTCTGCATTGGATAGGATAATTAATTGTCGATAAATATCATCTACATCCAAAGCAAGTTTCATTTCCTTTTTTAACTGAATTGGATTCCAAAAACGCTTTGGATATTTATATAACCATAGTAATATATTTTTAGCATTTTTATCATTTACTTGATCTAAGGTTAATACTAAATACTCATTCCAAGTAATCGACATTTCAGATTTTCGATCTGTTAATTCATAATTAACCGTCTCAATTACTCCTTTACGAGTAGTTAAATCTTTGTTCTTATAATCACTTTGAATAACACAAGAAATAACGAATGGATCATACATGCACAATTCATTTATTTCTATCGCGGTTTTATTATTGATCGCTTGATTATAAAAAACTGCATATTTATAAACTGCTTGTAAGCCGGCTTCTTTGGTTAAATAAGGAGACATAGAGGTGATTTTAAGTCGCCCTGCTTCTAGGTATTTATTAATCACCTGAATTAACCAAGCTACATAGGAGCCAGTTACTAACATTGGTGCTAATTTTGATTCAGATAGAGAATGGTAACTGCCTGCTAGAGTTTCGATTGGATTGGTTTTATATTCTCTGTCAGGATATACATATTTAGTAATGTTCTGAAATTCATCTAAAATTACTAAAAATCGTATATCATAAATATCTGCAAAACGATGCGGTGCGGAACATGCCATTTTCCAAATTAAATCATGACTACCAGTTTCATTTTTTTCTTCAA
>Ga0256847_1001348_pt1 | contig 12709 bp, 9 predicted proteins | sample TeddybearmetaG_FD_189099 | JGI IMG/M metagenome (GOLD analysis project Ga0256847, IMG submission 189099) | Hydrothermal vent microbial communities from East Pacific Rise, Pacific Ocean - Teddybear | ecosystem: Environmental > Aquatic > Marine > Hydrothermal vents | place: Pacific Ocean: East... | reverse complement strand
GCTTCTTCAGCTTGCGGTTCTCGTCTTCAAGCCCCTTCAGCCGCTTGGCATCCGAGACATCCATACCGCCATATTTGGAGCGCCACTTATAGAAAGTCGCATCGCTGAACCCGTATTTGCGGCACAGTTCCGCCGCCGACAACCCAGCCTGGTGTTCTTTCAATATCCCGATAATCTGCTCTTCTGAATACCGTGAGCGTTTCATTGTCCGTCTCCTTCAATTGTGGAACGGACCCTAACTCATAAACGGGGGTATTTCAGGGGTGCACGTCACAAGCCATGCGTTTTGCTTTGACAGCAGGAAGTTGGATTCTAGGCATATCTATGCCTCCATCCTTCCCTCCCGATCCATGCGCCAACACCGCGTTGACCAACGATTGTATGGCAGGTAGTCAATGGCTGATCCCAGATGCGAGCCGGTACCCAGCTATGCTGTAATGCGTCTGTCGGGATCGAGCCCATCTCACTGGATGCTGCGGCTCGCACAAATGTCCACAAAACTGAAGCAGATTTCGAGAAACGATCAGTTTGGATCGCGTAATTCAACCGTGCCCTCTCCGACAATAGCTTCCGTGAAACCATTTGTGCGAATAATTCGAACCAAGGCATTCTCGGCGTCAGGATATTGATTTCGGTCAAGGGTCACGTTCGGAACAGAAAGTCCCATGGCAATGGTTTGCCAAAGTCGTTCGCCTTTGGGTCGAACCTGAATGGAGTATGTGACACCCGGTTCCGGGTCGACGGCTGTATCTAAGGACATTGGCCGCTTATTGGTACTGCCAGGATGGGCCATACCGAGAGTAAGCCCCGATGGCGCTTGGGCTGCTGCGCGTCCCGCTTCAAATAGAGCGATCTCTTTGCCCTGGTGGATCAATTTCAACCGCGCCATGCCATCATGGGCGGGAACCATCTCGTCGATTAAAGCTTCTGGGCCATCCTCGTCATCGCTGCCGCGAATGATTGACAGAGGAATACGGGCAAGTTCTGTTCCATCCGACTCCTCAACGATCAGCTCGACGCCGGTTTCGACATTCGGCGGTGTCGGGCCCGAAGCACTTTGACCGGGCAATCCCTTGCTCGGCGTCACAAAAAGAAACCGGCCGGTACCGTCATTGAAGTTCACCGAGCCGACGACGTGGACAAAAGAATTTTGAGAGTTTGGCATCGACGTGCCTCCTTTTCAGTGTCGCGCTCAATTTGTAAGAGGCGCAAGAGCCTGGTCCTCGAGGATCAAGCGATCGAGGATGGCGTGATAAGTATATGCCGACAGCTATTGATTGCTGGCATAGGTCATGACGTCATGGTGAGTGTGGCCTGGCAAGGCGCGCATTGGCAAGCCGAGGGCGGGGTCACCAATATCAAGCCCGACATAGAGTGGTGGACCGTTTGAAATCTGCCCATTCGGATATGGGAAACCGCTCTCAAGCGGGTCCTGGGACTGGTTGGCGGGCGGAAATCCGGGATGACGGCGTTGAAAAGTGTGTCCGATTTCATGGGCGCTATACCAGTCTGCATAGCTTCCATCGGTATCTCCGACCCAACCGTTAGGAACCCCTGAAGGCCCACAGGACACCATACCAAAGGTCTGAGTTGTTTCGTTGTAGACGGCGCTGCCGCGCATAAAGCTGTTGCCCATCTCGTCATCGACGAGACCATAGTAGTGGATCCGGGGGTCAAATCCGTTCGAGATTTCACTCGTTCGCATGGCTGAAAGCTGCGCATTCACAACCAGGGACGTGTTCTGTGGAAAACTTGTGCCGGTGGTAGGTGGGATAAGCCCGACACCATCGACGGCGATCTGCGTAAACTCGATCGCGGCGATCGGATAGGCGCGTGTCAGATAGGATCGTAGATACTCGAAGTGGATGGAGTTTGGTGTGATGGTAGACGGTGGATTTTTCACGCTGTCGTAGCGAATTCCCACGGCCCGCACCCTGAGTGGCGGCGCACCTTCAAACGTGAGCGACAGCGGGGCCGGTGCCGTGACTGGAATCTCATCGCCTCCAGGCACTTTCAGAAGGTTCAGTCCAAGTTCAATCGTGCCTGATCGGATCGCCGCGTCGGGCAATCGAAAGTTCAAGCTAAGTTCGAGATCATCTCGTTGGCCTTCAAGGCCATGGTCAGCGTTCGGGCGCATGCGCACTCGGTTCATGGCTGGCAAATAGAAAGTGCCGGCCGTTCCACGCCGCCATACCAGCTCGCCCGTGACATAGGTTCCGTCTGCAAAACCGGTTGGGTCAATATAGAGCCGGGCGACCGTGGGTTTCATTGCCACAAGACGCACGTCGTTTTGAAGAGACTGAACAGTTTGGATGACTTCGAGACCGCGTATTGCGACCCCAGGTCCTGGAGTTATTCCGGCTGCGAATTTAGGTTTGGACGGGCGTCGCTTTATCGCGCGTTCGTAAGCTGTTCGCTCCGATGCTCGATCAGATGGCGAGCGCATTCCGGATGATTTTTGCGCCAAAGATGCTCTCCTTCAAATGGTATCGTCAAGAATCTTGGTAAAGATTGGAGAAGTTAGAAATATCCTCCAACGGCTGCCAATAATAATGCGATTACTCTATCATCATTTTTTCGAACTTGCGGACAATTTTTAAGAAAACGAAGGGATCAACGTACTTCCCATGTCGAGCAATTTTGACACTCTCGTATTGGGCGATGGCGTGGCCGCTTGGGCAGTTTCAATTTTTTTGGCCAGGGCAGGCGCAACCGTAGCCCTGGTCGGCCGAAGCGGGAAGAGTGTGGGTCCCTCCATTGGAGAATATTTGCCACCCGAAGGTGTGTTAGCGGCCCATGCGGTCAAGATTGGCGATCTGCTCGACTCTCCTGCCCATCGAAGCTCTGCCGGCATCGTATCGCTTTGGGGGAGCGATCACCCGGTCGCTTCATCGGTGCTCGATAGTCCGGGCGGTCAGGCCTATTGCCTTGATCGACGACAGCTGCACGCTGATCTTTCCGCCCGCGGAAGGGAATTTGGCGTTCGGCAAGTCGTCGGCACCGGTGGTCCGCGACAACACGAAACCAGTTGGTCGATTAATACAACCGCAGGCCCGATCTCAGCAGGTCTGCTGATTGACGCGAGCGGGCGGGCCGCTGCGGGAGCGAGAGCCGCGGGAGCGAAAGTGCGCCGCACCGACCAGCTGGTTGCGGTTGCACGCGTGTTCACTGACAAACCTTGTCCGGATTCTCGACTTGTCGTTGCAAGCAATTCAGATGGATGGGCCTATGTGGCACCGTTGACCCATGACAGGCAAGTCGCCGTCGTTCTGACAGATGCGGATTGTCTGCCGCGCGGGCACGAGGCCAGAGCAGAGTTTGCCCTGGCGCGTCTGTCAGCAAGCAGCGAAGTCTCGCATCGATTGGGGAATATTCCTCCGGGTCCCTTCTTTGGGCTTGCGGCTTGGAGTCAGATTACCGAACCCTCAGCAGGTTCGAACTGGGTTGCAATTGGCGATGCGGCCATGGGGTTTGATCCCATCGGATCAGCGGGACTGACAAAAGCGCTGCGAGATGCTAAAGAAGTCAGTCAATCCCTTCAGCAAGGTCAGAGAGGCGATCTCAGGTCCCTATTGTCGACCAGATCCGCGCGCTTCGACAGCTACCAATTTGGGTTGGTGGAGGCCTATGCAACAGAACGACGCCACACGTCTCCGTTCTGGGCGCGGCGCCGGGAAATCGATGTCTGGAATGGGGTCGCTTAGTTGACTTCGACAAGGCCAAAGGCTGCAAGCATAGCGGGATCATGCTTTATGGTGATTTCTCGGCGTGCGATGTCTTGGGAGGCATCGATGAACGCAAGCGTCCCTCCAGCAGCCGGCCGATCAAAAGGAAATCCGAGGTCGGTTCCAGTCACTTCAGGATAGGGATCAAAGCCCGACCCACAAAACGCCCGGGAACCACAAGTGCCAGAGACACCCGCTGAGGCGCCTTCTGAGATCATCGCGGCGAGTTGAAATGACATGCCTGCTTCTGTCCCGCGTGGTAGCTGAAGGTTCATCGGCCAGCCACAATCGCAGAAATCGTCCGCGCTGTCGGGTTGCCCGGCCTCATCGCCCAAATCACTTGCTGTGAAGGCAGAGTGAGGAAATGGTCCGCGCCCGCCGAGCTTGCGGACGATGGTGCTCTCATCGCTGACGAGCGTCAGCAGATTTCTCCCAGGGGATAAGGAAACAGCGCGGCGATCTAGTTCGATCCAAAACCGATGTTCCGCCTCTGGTGCTGTGCCGTCCAAAAAGTCGGCGGCACAAATGAAAAGCCGAAGTGTCGCATCCACATCCGCACCAGCTCCATTGTTTGCCCTAACCACGGTCGCGAAACGTTCGCCGACGAGATGTTCTCTGGCAAATTCAAGCTGCACCGGCGGCCCACCATCAGCTGGCTGACGAAGGTAGACAAAATTGTCAGTGAGCATTGCGGTCCGGAGTTCAGAAGAAATATTCGCCGCATTAGGATCAGAGTCGATATTCGCGCCCCCAAAACGGGCATCGACCAACGCTGCAATGTCGTCAGCTCGGTTGACGCCGTCGAGGTTTAGTCCGGCCGCGCGCAAATCGGTTTCCGAGAGAAGTATGATGTCCGGGCTGGGCGTATCAGCCGCCAAAGATATGGCGCCATTCGTGTTGGGTGCGTGCGCAGGCTGGGTTGCTGCGAATTCCTCGTTTAGGTCATCCACCATGCGATGCCAGCGCCAGAACACGGGATCTTGCAACGAGGTGTGTGGGTTGGACATGACCCGCGTGACCTCTTGAGGTGTCTCAGGAACGCTTGTGATGGCGCCGTGTCCGATGTTGTGGAGGTTCATACCAACCGAGCCAAGTGTGCCAAAGCGTTGGTTGATAATCGCTTCGAATTCGGCCTGGCTCGATGCTGTGAACGGATCGAATACACCAAAGTTTGCCTCAAGGAGCGTGCCCAAGAGATCCGGCGTCAGGGTTATCGGGTTTCCGCCAAGCGTACCTGATGAGATCATCTCTTGGAAGGTTGTCCTACGCCCATCAAGATCGCTTGCGCTGAAACCAGAGAGCGGCACGTTGTCTGGTCGTGAAGCGTATCCGATATTTGCTGGAGGCCGTGCATTGGGGTCATACCCAACGGCGATAGGTTGGGTAAAATCAGTCATTGGCTCAACGGGTTCAAGACCAAGCGCCACGCGCTCTGTGTCGTAGCGCGCCAGCATTTGCTTGTGCATGTAGACGAAAATTTCGCCCTGGCGGTCTTTGGTCCGAAAGAGCCCACTGGCCGGATCGACTGTGCCAATAGTGCTGTAAACGATATGCCAATGGCGATGGTGTTCGTTCAGGAAGAGGTCTTCACGAAACCAATGAAGGTCTGTGGCGGCGGCGCCAGGCGGTACCGCGCCGGCCGCTGGGGCGCCACTGGCTTGTGGTTCGTTTTCCTCTGCCAAAAATGCCATCGGCGGAACGGGGATGCGCGGAACATTCGCGCGGCCTTTTCCGACATGAACAGCAAATTTCGTCAACGCATCTTGAACGGCAGTTAATCCGTGGGCAACGACTTGGGCCGGAAGCTCTTCGGCGATTGCCTCAAAAGCCGCTTCTGCGTCGTCAAATTCGTCAAAGATCTGGTGCAACCGAAATAGGACACCGCCGCTTGACGCTATGGTTATGGGATCGAAGACGCTGAAGGCGCGCGTGGCAGGATCGGAAACAACCGGGGCGGGCGCGCCGGGAGCGACCCCCATTGCCGCGGCCAGTGGGCGATCATCGATATTCAAAAAATTGCTGAGCTTTTGGGCAGCCTCAGACATCCCTCATTCCTCATCGCTTAACACACGCGCCATCCGCGCAGCACGGAACTCTTGGCGCTGACGTTCGTCCTGCCAACCGGCAATTTGCGCAGCTCTGTCGGCGTCGGTTGGAGCCTCCATCGTCCGACCTGCGACGGCGGCGGTTGGGGCAAGTCCCATAGTGACGCTGTCCGGGAGCGCCTCGACATAAACGTCCTTGGGAATGCCCGGCAAATCAGTAGGTCCGTCTCTTCGTTCGACGATTCCCATTTTTGAAAAATGGGCGATCATCAACTCGATCTGCTGAACAAAAGATAAGCTTGTCCCAGGTGCAGCCATTTCGGTGATGACGTGGTACCAACTTTCCCTATCATGAAATGCAGCCAGGCGCTCCTCCTGAGGTAGCGTCGTATCCATGAGACGATCAAAGGCCTCCATGGTCAGCACATGATTGGGGACCCGTGCTGGCCAGAAGGTCGGAACATAGGGATCGTAATTGGGATCGTAGCTGAATCCATAACCAGAGCGGCATCCGGTGGTGTCCACTTGCCAAGGAAGCGCCATCCATCGGGTCAATCCTCCTGGCGACTGGCCGTGCAATGGACCGTCCGCACCCAGTGCCCGCTCGGTGGTCAGTCGGTCACCATAGTCGGGTTCCGGGGTCGCATCGACGCGCGTCTGGATCCGAAACGCGTTTGCCCAGATAGAAGCATGGCGCAACGGCCAGGTGAGTTCGATCCCGGGATGGAAGGCATCGGCGACGCAAAACGCGAGTGCTGCGCGATCAATCTCTTCAGGCTGCTTCTCGGGCGGGACTTCATTGATTGACGCAGGCGGTGGTGACCCGTGCGGCGGCCAGTCTGGATCAAAGTCACCGCCAGCCCAGCGTTCCAGTTTGCGGGCTGCGCGCGGCCAAAGTGGCAGGTTCACACGGGGGTCAGTATCGGGCAGTGACCCAAATGCATCTCCAATGATCCATGGCAGGCTGCGCGGTGTTGATCCCTCGTCTTCTATTGGGCGAAAGGCATTGAAAATCTGACGACGCAGCGGCCCGTATATGTCGCTCGCACCATGCACATGTGCGAGCTTTTCGATGAAATCGGGATCGTTGAAGTTGAGCGGGCCATCAGGTCCAAAAAAGGCGAGAAGGCCACGGTTCAACCATTGCAGTTGGCTCATGCGTTGGAGAAGTGGTAGGATATCCTGGGTGAAGGACACATCTGGGGTTTCTTGCATCATACCGGCGTCGATCCAAAGCTCTTCACAAAGATCGAGAAGCGTGCGCCAACTCAGAAAATCCGGGGCGTAATTTGGCGGAGCAACGGCAGCCCATGCGCCAAGGCATTCAATCTCGCGTCCGTCTATTTTGACGGTCGCTGTTACGGGCCCGTCGCAAATCTCATCATACCAACCGGTCGCGTTGCCAAAGGAATCTTCCTCAACATCTGGCCCAACATAGGGTGGCAGGCCGTCTGGGGAACCCGATCGGCCACGCCCGCCAAGGAGGATCATCCGCCCGCTGTTGTCGGTTTCAAGTTCGCCAATGGTGACGTTTGTTGATTTACCATTCCAAACAAATGCATCGGATAGTGAGACTCGCGGCGTGCCACGGCCTGAAATCGTTTCGGCGCCTGGATCGATTTCAAGATCCTTGCGGTCGCCAGTGTAGTTCGGGTTTCGTCGCAACAGAGCGTAGTCAGCTGCCCCTTTTAGGTCCATCGCTGCCCGAAACTTGTACCAGCTTGCCTTCTTCGCAGCAAGACGAACATGCCAATCAATTTGGTCGCCATCGGCTGTGAGTTCGCGAACGACGTCGCCGTTCGCGTCGTAGCCATAGACGCGAAACTCGATTGCTTCGCGTTTCAACCGCCCGTCTTTGCGCATATCGCCCGGAGCGCGCGGAGCGGGTGTTGTGACCTGCGGAGCAATGATGAATTCATCACTGTCGCCCAGCCGCGCGATACCGAGGCCAGGGTGAATACGGGCGGAAACAATTTCAGACATTCTTAAAGTTCCTTGGGCTCAGTTTCCGGCACGTTGTTCGTGCTGCGTCTCAAATGTGCGGCGGCGGCATAGACTGTGCGGCGCGCTTCCGCAATAGACCCGTAGGGCTGAAGAGCGGGCGGCACGCGCCAGATATTGTAAGAGAGGTTCTCTCCAAACTCGGCCTGGTCGGGCTCCGTTACATCTTGCTGGTCAATTCTCAGTGTACCAATCGGATAGATGGGATGTTCTGCTTCGGCCCATGGTTCGGTCATACGATCAGGCGGTGCGCCGTTGCCCTGGTAAATTTCGGCGTTCAGCGTGAAGCGCGCTTCGCCTGATGCGAGGCGCTCCTCCAGGTCCCGTGCGAGGTAGTCCGGATCATCGGGTTGATCGGCAAGCTGGTCGAGTGTCAGTTCCGGCAAGAGTATAAACTTTGCGAATTTTGGGCCGAGGGTATGCGGAAGAATGGTCCAATACTGGGCTGAAAGCGCGCTTGGTTCGGGCTTTTCCATATCCTTCAATATCTGGTCCGTGATTGGATGCGCGTCGAGATACTCCTGGATGTTTCGGTCGACCACAGCGGCTTTCGTGAAGGCGCACATGTCGCTGGAAGTGTCCAAAAAGAAGACATGATGGTTCTGAAAAATGAGGTCGAGCGTTATATCTTCTGGGTCTCCAAAAAGCGTTTCACCTGGAATTCCGAACAGCTTTAGGCCGATGCCCAAAGTCTTTTTGAATCCATGTTCGCTAGGCACCGTGTCTGAGGAAAATCGAATCCAAACCAGAAGTGCGCTCGTCGGGAAAAGACCGGGAGGAAGAATTGTCTGAGCGTCTTGGTTGAGTGTGAGCGTGCCTTTTGCGCTACCATGGAGTTTCAGAAATACTGGCCGAAGGGCTGGTATTTGACCGGCGTCAATGCGTGATTTTTGCACGATATCGACGAACATTTTGGTCAGACCCGCCACCGGGTCTATAGCGCAGTCAATTTCCACTTCCTGACCTCCAGAAGAATTTCTTTCGTTCATGATGAAGATCTCAAAATATATATCTCAATACGGTATCGCAGCAGCTAGATTCTGTCGACACCTTTGTCCGGCTTTGGTCATCTGATTTGGATTGGATGGAGATCTACCAAAAGAGCTCAATCTTACCACAAGAAACAGTATTCGCCTTATCGCTAAAAGCGGTTGTTGAATTTTGCTGGCCCAGAGTCCGCTTCGTTCGCTACCTGGTCGCCGTATCCATCGAATTCGCTGTTTCTAGCCCGAACGACGAATATCGTCGCCGCAGTGTAGCGCCGTTTTTCGCGGCTCTGCGGCGAGGAGATTTCTGCGAGCGCACGTAGCGAAATTTTTTCTTGGTCTCCTGCGGGCTCTTTGCGGTCGTGCGGCAGCGCGGAAATCTGCCTCGTGAAAGAGACGCTGGTACTAACAAGGACGGCCCATTGCTGCCATTTGACCAGCCCTCTCGTCGCTGCAGTGCGGTCCTCCGAACCGGACCTTAATCGATCGTACAGCAATTCCACGCCAAGAATGACGGCAGAGCGGGACATTCCGGACCTATGCGCGTGCAGCGGATGCACAAGTCCGTATTGTACACTTTACTGCGGTATTTGCTCTTGGTATTAGGGAGATTGGAAATGACACCACAACCTCAACGCTCCTTTGAACCAGGCGATCCCGCATTGCCCGACAACGGATTGATTGTCGGTCGAGGTGGAGGATTTACGCATGTTTACGAAGGCTATGTGCTTTATGCCGATAACGGAAAAATTGAGAAAATAAAGTATACTATGGCTGGAGGAGCGACCCCAAGTGATTATGAAGTCATTGCTGTTGGTAGTGTTGATGTGGAGACGGTCACTGAATTGGATGCTAAGCTTACAGCAAGCGGTTTCTGGAATTCGAAACCGGAAGGTGTCACAGCAAGTGTGTTTGAATATGTTGTTGCCAACAACAGCAAGAAAGGCACCAACTTTGTCTTATGGGTTATGGATTCCGATCATGCCGATGATGAAAAAATTCTGGGCAGTTCGCGATGAGATTCTAAAATATGCTCAAGACGTTGTTGGGTCTTGAGCGCGGAAAGATACTCCACACATTAATGTGTTAGTTCATGCCAAAGCTTTGGGTGTTCGTCATAGCCTCAATTTAGTTCTCTGTGCGTACCGAGGAGCCGTTGGTCATCGGGAGCGTTCCAAAGCTGCCGTACGTCAGGCCATGGCCATGCTGCGATCCGGCACACCGAAGCCGCCGTTCCGTGGCAGCTTGGGAAGCTCATATATGAACAATTAAGGGCAATGGATTGCTCGAAATCGTTTGGTTTTGAACTTAAAGCTTCGGGCGATGCACCAGTGACATTTGGAACGCTTCTCGCTAACATCCTTTAATTGACTAGATAAATTGCGATCAGAGTGATGAAACAGCAAGACTTGGATGCAGTAGCCCGTCAGCGGGTCGCGGAATCCCGCCAAATGATTGAAGAGACTTTGCGATGCCTCGACTCCGGCACGCCATTGGAAGCCGAAGGTGAAGTTGATCGCCGTCCGAAAGCAGCACTGCGTGGGCGACTTCAAATGAACCTCAAATCCGCTGATGGACGCGAGACAACGCAAGGAGCGCGTAACAATTTTTTACCAGTATCCTTTCTTGCCAACGGCGCAGACGTTTCGCGGTCCGTGGCGAGGGTCGTTGTTCCCGATACAAATCAGATGGGCACCGGATTTTTATGCGCGCCCGGAATACTTTTGACGAATTTCCATGTGCTTCAGTCGCCTGAAGCGGCACGATCGGCCCGGGTAGAGTTCGACTTCGTTAGCGACGATACGGTCGCGCCCACGACGTTCAGGTTGGATCCCGATGCGTGTTTCATTTTTGATTTGGTTGAAGCCCGGGACTATGTCCTGGTTGGTGTCGGGCCACGGCAGTCCGGACCTTTGGAATTGGACTATTTTGGATGGTGTCCTCTGTCACCGGCACGGGACAAACACGCTCTTGGTGAATTCGCCAACATCATCCAACATCCAGACGGTCGCGATAAACAAGTTGTTCTCCAAGATAACTTGATTGCTGCGCGTGGGGATTTCGTGCTGCATTATCTGGCGGATACAGAGGGCGGCTCTTCCGGCTCGCCAGTTTTTAACAATTTCTGGCAAGTGATTGCATTGCATCACTGGGGCGAGGCTTTGCATCCGATTACTGGCAGCCCTGAGCTTTCGCCACACAAAGTGAACGAAGGTATCCGCATCAGTCAAATTGTCTCTCACATTGAGGATCAACGAGATTTTCTGGCAGAGCCCGTCAAAAGTCGGATCGATCACATGTTACAACTGGGCCGAACGGTTGCACCGAAAGAGACTAACCGGATGCCTGGCGCTGCCTCTCAGCCTCTGGCCAATTCCAGCGTGTCGCCACAGGGCCGTGCACCGCACCCCGACGCCACTGTCGGTCAAACCGTAACTTGGGAAATCCCGTTGCGGGTTTCAGTGGAAATACCCGGCTTTTCGCCGATAGCTGCACCGTACATGCAACCTTCCCAGCAGATGTCGACGCAAACGTCGCAAGATGCAACCCTGGCAGAAGCGTCATTGCCGCGCGAAGGGGACGGTTACAAAGCTGACTTCCTAGACAACCACGTCATCAAATTGCCCGAACTTCTTGCGTCACGTCAAGACGAGATCACGTCGCTTAAAGAGCCCCACAAGTATCCTTCGGCAAAGTTGGGTGAACTGCAATTCAGGCATTTTTCGGTCGTCATGAATGAGGCTCGGAAAATGTGCTTCTTCGGCGCGTGCAACGTCGACGGCGAAACGCTTTTCGGCATCGGAAGTTCAAGCCGCAAGGTGCGGCAATATAGTGATATCGATGTCAACGACTTTGCATCAAGTGCGGAGGCGGCACATAGCTGGTTGCCGGACTGGCGGATCGACTCATCCGCGCAGACCGTCGAAAGCTGGTATACGCGAAAAAACAAATTGGTCCCCCGTGCGGAAACCGATGACACCGATAAGTTCATCGAGATAGCCGACTTTGATCGCGGGCATATTGTTCGGCGCACGGAACCTATTTGGGGTCCGGAACAAGCCGGAAAAGAAGCAAATCGTCAGACATACAATCATGTCAATGCATGCCCGCAGCAGCCACGTTTCAATCAAGACAAACGGCGTCATGCATCGGATATTCAGAGAGGTGAGGAAACCCGAAGCTGGTATGGGTTGGAAGTGGCGGTGCTGAGAGCTACGACTGATGAGAACAAGAAGATGAGCGTTTTTACAGGGCCGATTTTCGAAGTCGACGACCCGATTTACGGACCAGGAAAACCTGGAGGCGGCAACCGGCAGGTGCCGCTCACCTATTGGAAAGTCGCTGTCTGGGAAGGTGATGAAGGTAAGTTGAAATCATTGGCCATGAAGGCCTCACAGTTCTTTGCTCTTAGCAAGTCGGCCGCTGAATTGGCTGGAGGGGCCGAAGCACTTGACACAGCAGAAGAGCTCGTCCTGCTTCGTGACTTCTTGACGACCATAAAAGACATAGAGACGCGAACGGGTATCCGTTTCGATCCGAAGGTCAAAAGGGCCGACGTGTTGAAAGACGCGGACGCAACTACTCTTTCCGAATTGACCATGGATGACTTTGGAGACCTATTCCCGTAGCTCTTAACGAATCCATGGGTTTAGTTCGGCCCAAATTGGTCAATCGCCATTGACATGCACCCCTGAAATACCCCCGTTTATGAGTTAGGGTCCGTTCCACAATTGAAGGAGGCGGACAATGAAACGCTCACGGTATTCAGAAGAGCAGATTATCGGGATATTGAAAGAACACCAGGCTGGGTTGTCGGCGGCGGAGCTGTGCCGCAAATACGGGTTCAGCGATGCGACTTTCTATAAGTGGCGCTCCAAATATGGCGGTATGGATGTCTCGGATGCCAAGCGGCTGAAGGGGCTTGAAGACGAGAACCGCAAGCTGAAGAAGC
>Ga0256847_1001347_pt1 | contig 12720 bp, 16 predicted proteins | sample TeddybearmetaG_FD_189099 | JGI IMG/M metagenome (GOLD analysis project Ga0256847, IMG submission 189099) | Hydrothermal vent microbial communities from East Pacific Rise, Pacific Ocean - Teddybear | ecosystem: Environmental > Aquatic > Marine > Hydrothermal vents | place: Pacific Ocean: East... | reverse complement strand
AAATCTTTTAAAGAGAAATCTCTTAATTTACCTGTGCTTACACGTTTTACGAATTTCAATAAAGAAAGGACTTTTGGTCCAAGGTCATGATAGTGTAAAAAACCATCTTTCTCATAGCCAACATTTACAAATGCAGCGTTGAGACCAGGGACAGTTTTCCGTATTTTGGCGAGAAACACATCGCCTACGGTAAAATTGTTGTCCTCTTCTTCCTTGTGTAATTCGACTAGTCTTCCATCTTTTAAAAGGGCAAAATCAACTTCTTGTGAACTGGATCTAATAAATAATTCGTAGCTCACGTTACATGATTTTTATCCATCCCAAAATACTTGGGACAAATGGATTAAACATTATTTTTTATCTAACCTAACTAATAGATTCTATAGGATAGATACAACTTACCAAGAACATGTGATAATTCACATTTATGTTTTTGGTTAATTTCACAGGGTTTGCCGCCTAGGGCGGAAATTATTACCTGTAGAAATTACGATACCAACTGGCACAGTAATCTCGTTGTCAAAGAACGATTTTAAATGATTCCAAAAAGAAAAAAGTAGTTACGAAAACTACTTCTTCTTGTGGCGGTTAGCGCGACGTCTTTTCTTGCGCTTGTGCGTTGCAACCTTATGTCTTTTTCTTTTTTTACCGCTTGGCATATTAACGTTTTTTAAAAAGCCCCACACATGGAATGGATGGGACGTATTATTATTACTTTACTTCTACGTTTGTTTTCACTCCGTCCACAAAAACTTTAGCAGGCTTAAATGCTGGGATGTTATGTGCTGGAATTTTGATAGTCGTATTTTTCGATATATTTCTTCCTGTTTTTTCTGCTCTCTTTTTGATAATAAAGCTTCCAAAACCTCTAAGATAAACATTGTCTCCGCTCTCAAGTGAGTTTTTTACTTCATTCATAAAAGACTCCACTGTAGCTTGAACGTCACCTTTTTCCATTCCGAGTTTTTCTGAAATTTTACCTACGATATCTGCTTTTGTCATTTACTGGGGGTTTTAATAAGTTAATAAATAAGTTATAATCAAATTCGGTTTGTTTTTTTCAAGATGGCAAATATAATGATTTTAATATCAAAAAATCTAATCGTAATCCATTAAAATATAAATAGATAACTGCTACATTTGCTGAATGCCAAAAAATACGACTTTTTTTTCTAAAAACCTCATAGTGTGGTATTTACAAAATGGGAGAACCTTGCCATGGAGAGAGACAAAAGATCCGTATAAGATTTGGCTCTCAGAAATTTTATTACAGCAAACTCGAGTCGCACAAGGATTACCATATTATCTTAAGTTTATTAAGGAGTTCCCAAATGTGCACGATTTGGCCAAGACCTCCGAAGAGAAGGTGTTAAAACTGTGGCAGGGGTTGGGATATTATTCCAGAGCTAGGAATTTGCATTTTACGGCCAAATATATTGTTGAACAGCACCAAGGTATCTTTCCCAATAACCATGAGGATCTTTTGAAACTGAAAGGTGTTGGAGATTATACGGCAAGTGCGATATCATCTATTTGCTTTGACGAACCAGCTGCAGTGGTAGATGGGAATGTTTATCGCGTACTGTCAAGAGTTTTTGGAATTGACAACCCTATTAATAGCACCTCAGGAATTAAAGAGTTTAAGCAACTGGCACAAGCCCTTATAGACGAGGAACAACCTGGAACTTTTAATCAAGCCATCATGGAGTTTGGTGCCAAGTATTGTGTGCCGCAAAATCCTGTTTGTGAGAGTTGTATTTTTTCTGAAAAGTGTCTGGCATTCAAAATGAAAAAAGTAAATGTCTTGCCGGTTAAGGTTAATAAAACAAAAGTCAAGCACCATTACTTTAATTATATTGTTCCTATTTCGGCCGAGGACACCACTGTTTTGGAACAACGTACCGGTAAAGGGATTTGGCAGAACTTGTATCAATTTCCCTTAGTAGAGAGTGATTCGGACCTTAACTTGAATGAGCTATTGAATAATGAAGCCTATAAAAGTGTTTCAGAAAAACTGAAAATAACGAACCTAACCCTATATAACTCAAAGTCAGTTTTACATAAATTGTCGCACAAACATCTGCACACTCGATTTTGGATTGCTGACGCCACTTCCATAGAGGATAATAAGATTCCACTGGATGAAATACAAGTCCTCCCTGTTCCAATTCTTATAGGAAACTTTATTTCAGAGTTTTCCGCCTTCAAAAAGTGAAAAAATACCTATATTTAAATCACTTAAACTACCTTTGCGGTTAGAAATCGGCTGATTGAAATTGGTTTTTCATTTCAGTGACAAAATTAAACAACAAACAATAAATAGATGAGCGGGACATTGAACAAAGTGATGCTAATTGGGCACACAGGAGACGAAGTAAAAATGAACTATTTTGAAGGTGGAGGATGCATAGGTAGATTCCCTTTGGCAACCAATGAGACTTACACCAATAAAACAACTGGTGAACGTGTTTCAAATACTGAATGGCATAATATCGTTGTGAGAAATAAAGGAGCCGAAATTTGTGAGAAATATTTGAAAAAAGGAGATAAAGTTTATATCGAGGGACGTATCAAGACCCGTAAATGGCAAGATGATCAAGGAAATGACCGATACAGTACGGAAGTTCAGTGTACCGACTTTACTTTTCTAACTCCTAAAGTAGAAGGTGGTGGGGTGCCTCAAAATCAAGTTTCAAAACCTGCCCAGCAACAACCAGCACAACAGGCTGTTCAAGCGCCAGTACAACCTCCAGTTGGAGATGAAAATGACGACCTTCCGTTCTAGTTTGAACCAACCTATTAATTAAAGACAATATTATAAATTTGGATATAGAGCCTCCTAGTTTACTCTTAATTTCACTCCTTACGGTTCCTCAGATAACCAGTTTGGTTATTCTAGCTATTTTATTGTTTTTTTCAGCTTTAATATCGGGAGCGGAGGTGGCGTTTTTCTCCCTCTCCCCAACCGATTTATATTCCGAAGAAGGTAAAGAGCTTCCTAAAAAACTGGCTCGAGTTTCAAAATTATTGGCCAAGCCTAAAAAGTTATTGGCAACTATTTTGGTGGCTAATAATCTAATTAATATTGCGATTGTATTATTATTTGCCTCCCTGCGTGAACCCTTTTTTGGTGAAATAGATTATTCCTTGGATTTGTATTTCTTTGAAGCAGACTTGGTGTTTTTACTTGAAATTGGGGTGATTACTTTTCTGATCCTTTTGTTCGGAGAAATTCTTCCAAAAATATATGCCAGTAGAAATAAGGTATCCTTTGCATCCTTTATGGCATTTCCCATACATATTCTAAATGTTCTTTTCACGCCTTTAAATAATCCCATGCGCTCGGCTACTATTTTTATTGAAGACCGGTTTGGAAAACAGAAATCGAACATTAGTGTGGATCAGTTGTCACAGGCATTGGAGCTTACCCATGACGATGAAACGACCAAAGAGGAGCAAAAGATTCTCTACGGAATAGTAACTTTTGGAAATACCGACACCAAAAATGTAATGCGTCCGCGAATGGACATATTTGCTCTTAATGAAGATGCTTCGTTTAAAGAAATAATGCCCGATATTATAGACCGAAGCTTTTCAAGGATACCTGTTTATAACGATAGCATCGACAACATCACTGGAATTTTGTACACCAAGGATTTATTGCCCTATTTTGATCGGGATTCTTTCGATTGGGTGAGCCTGAAACGAGAAGCTTATTTCGTTCCAGAGAACAAAAAGTTGGACGATTTATTGAACGATTTCAAGGATCGGAAAATGCATTTGGCTATTGTAGTGGACGAATATGGTGGAACCAGTGGTTTAATATCTTTGGAAGATATTATTGAAGAGATTGTTGGTGAGATTAGCGACGAATACGATGACGACGATCTAGTATTTTCAAAGCTTGATGATACCACCTTTGTGTTCGAAGGAAAGACACCATTGAAGGATTTTTACAAGGCGATTAAATTGGCAGACCCTCGGTATTTTGAAGAAAATAAAGGTGAAGCTGAAACATTGGCAGGCTTCCTATTAGAGATATCTCGCGGATTTCCTAAGAAGAATGAGATAATAACCTTCTATAACTATACGTTTACCATAGAAGCTTTTGACAATAAACGAATCAAACAGATTAAACTGTCCATCAACCCTTAATTCTTTTTGGCCTAAACTTGAACAACAACTATGCGTTTCTTACTAATTCTTCTTTTTTGTTTTACTCTGAATAGTTGCAGCGACGAGGTAGTGGTGAAGCCATCATCCCAGCTAAGTCTAAATTATCCCGTTCAAAAATACAGCGTGTCAGCATTAGATTGTCCATTTAATTTTGAGAAGAATGATGTTGCCACTATCATTACAAAGAATAATTGCGGAATTAACATTAGTTATCCTCAAATGAAGGCAACGATATACCTAACCTATCAGAAAATACAAGAAGGTAATTTGGACGCTATGTTGCGCGACGCTCAAAAATTGGCGTACGGGCATAATATCAAGGCCAATGAAATCCTTGAACAGCCTAGGGTGGACACTGTAAATGATGTCTTCGGAATGTTTTATATCATCAATGGAGAGGCAGCATCTCAATCCCAATTTTACGTAACGGATAGTTTGAATCACTTTGTTTCTGGCGCTCTTTACTTTGAAACTAAGCCCAATTTCGATTCTATTTACCCAGCCGTAGTGTATTTGCGAGATGATATTCGTGCGATTATGGAAACTATTTCTTGGGAGGAGTAAATATTTCTTAAGACTGAATTCTCAATTCAGAATTATTCCTCAATTTTGCACTTTCAAATGAACAATGAGCAACCAAAAGCTTAAATGGGTTTACCTTATTATATTATCCCTTGTTTGGGGGAGTTCATTTATCCTAATTAAAAAAGGTTTAGTAGGCCTCACCGATTACCAATTAGGCTCCCTTCGCATTGTTCTTACCTCTATATTTCTTTTTTCAGTAGGATTTAAAAGCATCCGACAAATTGAAAAGAAACACTGGATATGGATTGTTATTTCTGGTTTAGTTAGCTCCTTTTTCCCTCCCTTTTTGTTCGCTATGGCACAAAACCATATTGACAGCGCGGTGGCTTCGATACTCAATTCGTTAACGCCTTTGGCAACTGTTGTTTTGGGAATTATTATGTTTAAAATATTAAGTAGCAGGCGACAAATTTGGGGTGTATTAATTGGATTGGTGGGGACGATATTACTTATTTTGGCTGGAGCCGACTTCAATCCGGACCAAAATTATTGGTATTCGGGTCTTATTATTATAGCTACCATAGGATATGCAATCAATGTTAATATCATCAAGAAATATTTAAGTGATATTAGTGCCCTGGCCGTAACTACGGGGAATTTCATAGTCGTATTTCTGCCTGCCTTGATCATTCTTTACCTAACAGGCTTTTTTGAAACCATTCTTGAAAATGAAGAAATGCAGCTCTCCTTCTTTTATGTCGCCATTCTTTCCTTAGTAGGAACAGCGATCGCGAAAGTCATTTTTAATAAGTTGGTGCAGATTGCAAGCCCGGTTTTTGCTTCTTCAGTAACTTATTTGATGCCTATTGTGGCTGTAATGTGGGGTGTTTTTGATGGGGAACGGTTTGGAGTGCTACAAGTATTGGCGGCTGCTATTATTCTTTTTGGGGTCTATTTATCCAACAAGAGAAGCAATTAATCTGCTGTTTTTCAATTATTTCTGAATTTTTTTACCGAAATTTATATAAATTAAATACTTAGAGTCATGGGAAAGTATGCTATTAAATTCGGAATAGGAATTGCCACAGTTATGATTGCTTATTTTTTACTCACCAAATTGATGGGGCTGCATCAATATCCTGTATTGAGTGCAATGAACGGACTTTTTATAGGAGGAGGTATTTTCTTTGCATTGAAAAAGTATAAGGCGAGTACAGTCTCTTTTAAATACCAAGACGGATTTCAATTGGGTTTGTGGGCTGGTTGCCTGGCTACAATCATCTTTTCTGTGTTTATGGCGCTCTATATTTTTCAAATCGACGCCCAATTCGCAGAGGCGGTTCTAAAATCATCGGGACTTGATTATAATAAGGGTTCACTCATATTAATAATCTCGCTCGTAATCATGGGCTTTTCAACCTCTTTTGTCCTCACACTGGCATTTATGCAACTCTTAAAAGAATCCTGGAACCAAAAACATTGATATTAGGGTTTTTAAGTTAAAAAACACTTTGTCGTTTTCATTTTAAAATTTATATTTGCACCCGCTTTTGCCATAGGGTGAAAGCAATTGTTTAACAAAATTAATTAAACGTTTACGCTATGTACGCAATTGTAGAGATAGCAGGGCAGCAATTTAAAGTTGCAAAAGACCAAAAAGTCTTTGTCAACCGTTTAGCCACAGAAGAAGGTAAAAAAGTGTCTTTTGACAATGTACTTCTTATTGGTGACGGTGACAAAGTAACTATTGGCGCCCCGGCTATAGACGGCGCTCAAGTAGGAGCAAAAGTCGTGAAGCACCTTAAAGGTGACAAAGTTATTGTTTTCAAAAAGAAAAGAAGAAAAGGTTACCGTGTTAAGAATGGTCACCGTCAATCACTTTCTGAGATTATCATCGAAAGTATTGTCGCTTCAGGAGCTAAGAAAGCTGCTCCAGCTAAGAAAGCAGAACCAAAAAAAGAAACTAAAGCTGCTGCACCGAAAGCTGCACCAGTTAAAAAAGAAGCTCCAGCTAAAGCGGCCGCTCCAAAGAAAGCTGCGAAGGCAGATGATTTGAAGAAGATCGAAGGAATTGGACCTAAAATAGCTGAAACTCTAGTAGCTGCAGGAATTGCATCTTTTGCTGACTTAGCAAAAGCAACTCCAGCTGCCATCTCAGAAATTATCGCAGGAGTTCGTGGAAATCACGTAACTGATACCTGGCCAGCACAAGCCAAAATGGCTGCTGACGGTAAATGGGATGAGTTGAAAACTTGGCAAGACGAATTAGACGGAGGGAAGAAATAATTCTCCTAAGTATAACCTTATAAAACCGAAACAAAATGGCTCACAAAAAAGGAGTTGGTAGTTCTAAAAACGGTAGAGAATCAGAATCGAAACGTTTAGGCGTTAAGATATTTGGTGGACAAGCTGCTATTGCTGGAAATATCATCATCAGACAAAGAGGTAATACACATCACCCAGGTGAGAATGTGTATGGTGGAAAAGACCACACCTTACACGCTAAAGTGGACGGTGTTGTGAAATTCACAAAGAAAAGAGATAATAAATCATACGTTTCTATCGTACCATTCGCGGAAGCTTAAATTTTTATCTACCTAACGAAAAAGAACCCTCAGCCTATTGGTTGGGGGTTTTTTGTTTTGAAATTGAATTAAAAAGATTTGACAGTCATTGTCCAAAAAGCAAATCACTAAATTGCCATTGGTTTTTATAAAACACAAAAGATGAAATATTTATTTACGAGCGTAATCCTCATTGCAGCATTATTCTTCACCTCTACCGAGATGATGTCCCAAGAAATCAAAAAGTATGACTATTTGGAAGTTATTGTCATCCAGAAGGCGAATAATAGCGGTAAGGTAAAACGTATTAAGGTACAAGAGCAAGCGTCGTTGGAAGGTAAAATCATTACCATCGATGACATTGAAGATATCGAAGGAACTTCCGCATTACTGAATTATATGAACGTGGCCAATTGGGAATTTGTAGATCGCCAATCGGTGGTGTCCGAAGAGAACGATCCCGTTTGGATGAGTTATATTTTTAGAAAGGGGAAGTAAAAGGGATGTAAACTAAATGAAGCTTACTTACGTTATTTAAACATGAAGAAGCTCATCCTGCTTTTGTTTTTTTCAACCCTACTCTATGGACAAGAGACGGTCGAAACCAAAACGATCCACGTTTATGTAGCCCTTTGCGATAATATCAACCAAGGGATTGTGCCAGTTCCGAAGGCGCTCGGAAATGGCCAAGATCCAAAAAGTAATCTCTATTGGGGCGCCCTTTACGGAGTGAAAACACACTTTAAAAGAAGTGCAGACTGGAGCTTGGTGAAAACCCTGGAAAGTCCGAATTCAAAAATTTTGGAGCGGGTGTTATTCAAACACAATACAACAAATACGTATCTACTTGCCGATGCTTATGATGGAGCCTTCATAAAGCAAACGACCATTGATTTTCTAAAAGCTGCCAGCGGCGATTTAAAGGAGCAGGTCGCTTATAACAATACTGACTTGGCTTTCGGCGGAAGCTCGGGTTTAGTGGCTTACATCGGACATGACGGCCTCATGGAGTTTGATTTGGATGTAGCTTTAAAACCTTGTGATGAGGGAAAGCGGGATGCCATTATGCTTGCCTGTGTGAGTAGAAATTATTTTGGGCCTTACTTGGAGAAAACCGGAGCGCGACCTTTGGTTTGGACTACCGGATTGATGGCGCCTGAGGCCTACACGCTTAAGTGGGCCATTGACGGTTGGATTCTTGGAGAGACCGATTTACAAATTAGAGAGAGAGCCGCTGCTGCCTATCATAAGTATCAGAAATGTGGAATGCGTGGCGCGCGAAACTTATTGGTAACTGGTTATTAGCAACCGTGTTTTTTCACAAAGTTAAATCCCCCATCATCTCAAGGAAAATGGGGGATTTAAATATACTAGTGTGCTTATTATAGTCCGGGATAGTTTTTTGTAATAATATCAATTCCGTCAATAATCCACCAAACCCCAACACCACCTAGTGTCAAGATAAATAAGATGTTCCAGCCTATTGGGCTTCCTAAATACCATCTGTGACCAGCAAATACACCAAGAAAGAACCATAACAGAAGCGCTACAATTTGATCATCTGCTGCTGCTGCTGCTGGCGACTCCAATACCACCAATTCTTCAACGGTGTTTTCAGCAGTCGTAGTCGATGTAACAGTTCTTAATACGGGAAAGGACGCGTAAGAAGTACTCACAGTCATTGCCATTACTAGTAATGACAAAATAATTTTTAATTTCATATCGTGAAGTTTTGATTAGTTTATAATCTAAGGTAATAATAGTTTGCCACAATGACAGCTTTTTCATGCTAATTTGTAGATATTCCTTATTCGTTTCAAAGTTGATCAATTCCATGAATTATTAAATTTGTTTCCTTAATTTGCCAACTTCATTGATCCCATAACATGATACGATTTCTTGGATTCTTATTTTTATTTCTTTACTCTTTAAACCTATTGGCTCAAGACGACTATTCGTATGTGGGGGCCATAAAATTAAATGACACCTCGTTTATTTCTTATAAATTAGATTTTATTGAAAAGGATGGTCTTATTACGGGCTATTCTACAACCGATATTGGGGGAGCCCATGAGACTAAGTCCTATATCTCTGGTTTTTTTGACGACAATGCCAATACACTTAATTTTTATGAGAGTGGTATTCTTTACACGAAATCTGAAATCACTAAAGACGATTTTTGCTTTGTGCATTTTGATGGACGTTTAAGAAAGATGAATGAAAATCAGAAAGTGGAGGGATCCTTTAAGGGGCTTTATAGTGATGGAAAAGAATGTATCCATGGTGAAATTATTTTATCCAATTATAAAAAAGTCCTAAAACGAACCAAAAAAATGGACAAAAAGATTGACCGTAGTATTTTTGTGAGTAAGGAGAAGAAAGAGAAAATCGATCTGGTAAAATTGATGGACAGCCTGTCTTTGAATATCATCAAGAAGAATGAAGTTCTCAGCGTTTTTTCTTCGAGTAAGAAGGTACAACTCACTTTGTATGATGCTGGGCAGGAAGATGGAGATCTGATTACTATTTTGGTTAATGGACGTATTATATTGAAGGATTATGCAGTAACCACAGCAAGAGAAACGCTTTCCATTTCTTTAGATAATCCAAAAACAGTAATCAAAGTGATTGCGGTTAATAATGGGAGTATTGGCGGAAATACAGTTAAAATAGATATTTCAGACGATACAAATACCATCGAGACCTTGACCAACTTGAAGGCTAAAGAAACGGCCTCCTTTGCCATATTGAGGAAAGACTGACTATTTTTTTAAGGAAATTGGAATAAGCCAAGACCCCAAAGAGCAATAGTCTTTTGAAATGAAACAGTACATGGTATGTTTCTTGATTGCTGTAGGGGTAAACTACTATCCATGAGATCTCTCTATTTTCTTCTTTTTAGTTTCCTTATCCTATCCTGTATTCCCATCTCTATTGCTCCTAATATGAAGGGGGGAAAAGTGGTGAAGGCCAAAAAGTTCAAGCGACAGTTGCCCAAGCAGTACGCCTTTATCTTTGAGGATCCCAAGAACGCCAATGAGTTTTATGATTATGTCAATGCAAAATTTCAGATAAATTATGATGACTTGGAAGGCAATATTCCCATCAACATCAATGAAAACAATTATTACCTCACTTTTTATGAAGTAGAACGGAATACCGAAACGGTGAACCTTATTCCCATGGTTGTGGATGCCGCCTTGGAAGAAAAGGGATATGGGTCTGGGGCTACATTGGAAAGCGCCTATACCTCTAGATCTGGCACCTGGTATTTGGCATTGACCGTTAGTAATGATGCATTAGAAGACTGTTTACATCCAGAGCATGATAGCAAGGCGGAAATTGAAAAATATGCAAAAGATCTAAGAGAAGAATACCTTTCTACCACACATTATATTGAGGTTTATTTGAAGAGTGAGTAGCTTTTTGAAATGGTGTTGAATGATCATTTATTATCTTAGTAAGATGGAAGGCTATTCTGGAACACCATTAGCGAGAAAATTAGGAGTCAAAGAGGATTTTGATATCCTATTAGTGAATACACCTAGCCATTATTTTGAACTCTTTACCGATTTTCCTTCGGAAGTAAACGAGCTTAAAAACCCACAGCAGGAAACCGTCGATTTTATCCACTTATTTTGTAAAACGCAGGAATGCTTGGAAGCCGAAACCCAACGCCTAAAGCCTTTTTTAAGGAAGAACGGCATATTATGGGTGAGTTGGCCTAAAGGCGCTTCCAAGATGGAAACCAATTTGAATCGAGAGATTATACGAGCTTATATATTGACCCATGTGGGTCTGGTGGATATTAAGGTAGCTGCCATCGATGCGGATTGGAGCGGTTTGAAATTTGTATATCGAACTAAGGATCGGTAGCACTTCGCAATAGTGATAGCAGCGGCATCCTTTTTTGTGCAGATCCCTGAGTGTCTGCCTCAGGCAGATGTATCGAAGGGTCGCGCAAAAAAGATATAGCGGATAGCGCGGCCATTGCCCAAAGAAAAACCCTTACCACCCCTTTGATAAACTCAGGGACCATAAGGGTCTATTATAAATAGGTAAAATCGAATATTGTCAATCCAATATCCTAAATCGAATATCGTACATCAACAATCGAATATCGACAATCCCTAGTATCTGTAATATTCTGGCTTGTAAGGACCTTGTACTTCTACACCAATATAATCGGCTTGTTCTTTACTAAGTTCCGTTAGCTCAACACCAATTTTAGCCAAGTGAAGTTTTGCTACTTTTTCATCCAAATGTTTAGGTAACATATACACCTGGTTTTCGTAGGCATCGCGATTGTTCCAAAGCTCCAATTGAGCCAAGGTTTGGTTAGTGAAAGAATTACTCATTACAAAGCTAGGGTGTCCTGTAGCACAACCAAGGTTGACCAAACGACCTTCGGCCAGTAGAATGATGTCTTTTCCGCCGAAAGTGTATTTGTCAACTTGTGGTTTGATCTCTACTTTCTCGCCGTTGTTGTTCAACCAAGCAACGTCAATCTCGTTATCGAAGTGACCAATATTACAAACAATGGCTTTGTCCTTCATCGCTTCGAAATGCTCTCCGCGCACAATATCTTTGTTTCCGGTAGTGGTGATGATAATATCTGCATTACCAACAACCGTTTCCAATTTTTTAACTTCAAAACCGTCCATAGCGGCTTGCAATGCACAGATTGGGTCAACTTCGGTAACAGTTACTATAGAGCCAGCACCTTTGAAAGAAGCAGAAGTACCTTTACCAACATCACCATATCCACAAACAACAACACGCTTTCCAGCTAGCATCACATCGGTGGCACGACGAATAGCGTCAACCGCACTCTCTTTACAACCGTATTTGTTATCAAATTTCGATTTGGTTACACTGTCATTCACATTGATCGCGGGCATTGGTAACGTTCCATTGTTCATGCGTTCGTACAAACGGTGTACTCCAGTTGTAGTTTCTTCACTCAAACCGTTGATACCATCAACTAATTCAGGGTATCTATCTAAAACCATATTGGTCAAATCTCCTCCGTCATCCAAGATCAAATTCAATGGTTTGCGATCTTCTCCGAAGAAAAGTGTTTGTTCGATACACCAGTCAAATTCTTCTTCGCTTAGGCCTTTCCAGGCATATACTGGCGTTCCAGCAGCGGCAATGGCAGCGGCAGCTTGATCTTGTGTTGAGAAAATATTACAAGAGCTCCAGGTAACTTCTGCACCTAAATCTTGTAGGGTTTCAATCAAAACAGCTGTTTGAATGGTCATGTGCAGACAGCCAGCGATACGAGCACCTTTTAAAGGCTGCTTATTTTTATATTCATCGCGTAACGCCATAAGGCCTGGCATTTCGGCTTCGGCCAATTCAATCTCTTTTCTTCCCCAGTCGGCTAAGGAAATATCTTTTACTTTATACGCTACGTAGGGTACTGTTTTCGTTGACATATTATTATCTTTGA
>Ga0256847_1001346_pt1 | contig 12728 bp, 9 predicted proteins | sample TeddybearmetaG_FD_189099 | JGI IMG/M metagenome (GOLD analysis project Ga0256847, IMG submission 189099) | Hydrothermal vent microbial communities from East Pacific Rise, Pacific Ocean - Teddybear | ecosystem: Environmental > Aquatic > Marine > Hydrothermal vents | place: Pacific Ocean: East... | reverse complement strand
ACCACCAAGAAATGATCCAAAATTATTTGGAACATCACTTTGAGCCCAAAGGTGATGATAATTTTAAAACGTAGCCATAACGGGTCTTATGACCCGTATCCGGACTTTAGTCCATTATACGAACCCACCAGCTTTAGCTGGTGGTTGTTGAGTTTGAAACAACTCAATGTCTTAACCCATCTTCGTGGTTTTTATAGATACTATCCTTATAAATCAATAGTTTGAATTTTTAAAAACTGTCCAGTTGGCACTACAAATTTTGTATTTTTGTGTATATCGTTGAATTTCTGCAATAGATTTTAAAGTTTTTAATTTCCATATAATAATGATGAAATATTTTCCAAAAGTCAATGATTTTATACTGAAAAAAGACGATTATGGCACTACAAAAACATTAAAAAAAACACCATTAATTTTAAAAGACTTTTTTGGACAAAAAATCACTGATAATGAAAAATCAATGGCTTAGCGGTATTAAAGTCACGAAGATGGGTTAAAGTTTGTGCCTTTTAGAAGTAAATACAGGCTATTTTCCTAGTAATAGTAATGCTCTTTTGTCCGCTCCAGAAGGGAGAGGAGCGTTAACTGAATTAATCCAGGCAGTAATATCATTCCATAGTACGGCGGCTTGAAGATCGCGTAATAGCATGTGGTAACCATTTACATAAAAAGCAATCATAAGATTGTTTTTTCCTGACTCAGTAAAATGATGAAGAAACTGATAAGTGGGCTCCTCTGGAATGATTTCATCTTTTTCCCCATATAACAGTAATGTATTAGCAGTAATAGCATTGGCGCTGGATAATGCCTGATCCATTAAATTAACCAGACCATATATAGCTTCCACACGCGTTTCTTTAATAACTAGAGGATCTTGCCCCAGAGCTTTCAACATTTCAATATTGTCTGAAGCTTGTATTTCAAGGCCATCGCTTGTTACTTTTAGCCAGGGGACGGTATGAGATAAAATCCACAGTAATGCATTCTGATACCAGGGCATAGTTTGTCTTGCCCATAAGGCAGGAGCCGCTAATATAATGCCATTAACAGCTAGCAGATCTGACCGGGCCATCGCTGTGATAATAATAGCTCCGCCCATGCTTTCGCCCAATAGATAAATGGGCGTATTGGGGTGTTTGTTTTTTACTAGTTGTATAAAGTTTTTTAAATCATCAATATAGGTATCAACGCCTGCCCATAAACCAGGTCTGGGGCTTTCTCCAAAGCCTCGTTGGTCGTAGGCATATGAAATTGCATTGTATTGAATAAAATAGTTTCCTGGCTGTTGAAAGAAATTGCTGTAATCATTGAAACCATGCAGGGCAATAATGACATATTTAATTTCTTGTTTCGGTGGTTGCCAGATTTTTAAGGGTAATTGTGTACCATCAGTTGTAATGTAGTAATGAGTTGAAATATGACCGGATGTGAGCGCTGCACCTGCTGGATGAATCATCGGTGTACATGCCAGTAGATTAGTCAGCAATAGTACATAGATGGACAGTTTTGTCTTTTTCAGTGGCATATGTTTTTTATGAGTTTGACCTGTGCTTTGTTAATATCCATATAGATATATCACCAGGCTGTTATTTACACCACGTTGAATACATGAAGTCATGTAAGGGTAAATTGATCAGAAAGAACGTTATATTTGTGCTCAGCTAAATTATGTCACGAGATACACTTTTTATTTAAAATTATTTTATGTACCCTTTCTGTATTCACATAATTAAGATCAGTTTAGCACCCCTATTTGTCCCACTATTTATGGTGTAATTAGATGATAGACCATGATGTAGAATGATTCAATAAATACTTTATCTTACTGAAATAAAAAGACTATATGAGGGGGTATGATTCTTATTATTACTTGGAGTACGGGTACTGCTTCTCCGCCATAGGATTTAAAAAACCAGCTTTATTGCTGGTTTTTTATGATTACAATAAAACCTATCGTTCTCATGCAGAGCGTTAGAACGGTAAAATTGGCTTACCTAACTATCTGAGATCGCTTGCGAGAATAGCCTGCTAAACTAAGTAGTCCTGAACTCAAAAGCCATACTGCTGCAGGTACTGGAACGGCAGAAACTTCTATTTCATCAATTCTGAAGCTATCAGAATTACCATCAGCCCAAAATAAAAATTCTTTGCCGATAATACCATGAAAGTTATATTCATCAAATTCTCCGACTACATTGGTTACCAATGTAGAAGAATGGTTAGCGTTAAAATCATAAAGTAATAAAACACCATCTACGGTAAGATTAAAGTCGTCAGCATTCCCACTAGTAAAATGATCAAAATTTATGTAGTCAAGGTGAACTAAGGTATCAAACGTGAATAATAATCCTTCATCCAGATCACTACCACCAGAACCTCCATCAAGGTTAGTTCCATCTCCGGATGTATTGCTACGAACGCCCAGATTGCCACTCGCTGAACCACTGACATAAACCCCTGTGCCAGAATTTACTAGTTCAGTTTTTTTGAAAATAAAACCTGATCCATCATTTTTTATGGAATAAGCCTTTACTTCAACGGCAATGCCATCAGCAGTCATTTCCAGAGAACTATGTGTGGATCCAGCTGATACGCCCAAATTACTATAATTAAAATCAAATGTTGTTGCAGTTGCTATATTGATACAAACAAAGGGCATCAATAAAAGCAACGCCTTAATATTTAAAACCATTTTCATATTTAAATTTCCTTAGATTAAGCGGAGCCAATAGCTAACATATAAAGTGTGTAACCTTATGGTTCTTATTTACAATAAACCTATATTTAGGGTATTTATATCCTAAGTAATAGAAAATCTTTATAGGCTTATGAACCACGTGTATGTGTTGCTCATTAATTCTCCTTTGGATTCAAACTTTATTATGGAGAGGGTATTCGACATATTGTCTTACTTGAATATAAGCAAAATCCAGGCCATATTTACTTATATCGTTATTTTGTAATAAATATCAGTAACATATGGATAGTTTGTGTTTTGGTGTAATGATCTTGTTTTTAAAAATTGTAAAGAATACTGGCAGTAAAGTGAATGATTGGTTATGGCTGCAATAAATTAATATGACTATTAATTTATTGCAGGTTACACTCAAATTTGACTTTAAAAATAGATTAACTTCACAATCGGTGTCATTCCTATCATACCCTATATTCAATAAATATAGCTTTTGGAGTTGTACATAAACCCAGTAAATACAGTGCATACAACGCCTCTACTTTTATAAAATATTTGATCTGTATAGAAACTGAACTTGACAGTCGCAGAGTCTGCTTGTTAGATTTATAAAAAACAAACAAAAGGCTCACTGAGCTTTAGTGAGTCATGAGGGATTTCCGATGGCGATTTCTAAAGAACATGCCCGTATGCTCAAAAATACTGGTACTCCGCCTCCCTGGTCTATTTGGGGACCTTATGTAAGTGAACGTGCTTGGGGGACAGTGCGGGAAGATTATAGTCCTGATGGTAATGCCTGGGATTATCTGCCACATAATATGGCACGTAGTAAAGCATATCGTTGGGGGGAAGATGGACTTGCCGGAATTTGTGACCGTTATCAGTCTTTGGTTTTTGCTTTAGCACTTTGGAATGGACAAGACCCTATATTAAAAGAAAGGGCCTTCGGTTTAAATATGCGGGAAGGCAATCACGGTGAGGACGTTAAAGAATATTATTTCTATCTGGATAATACCCCTATGCATAGCTATATGCATTATTTATACAAATACCCTCAATCTGAATTCCCTTATCAAAATCTCATTGCAGAAAATCAATCTCGTAATGGCTCCGGTCCAGAATATGAACTTATGGATACTGGCGTTTTTTCTGATAACCGGTATTTTGATGTTGAAGTTGAATATGCCAAAGCGTCTCCGACTGATATCTGCATTTTAATCTCTGCCACTAACCGTGCTTCAACATCTGCTCCCTTACATATTTTGCCTCATCTTTGGTTTCGGAATACTTGGGCCTGGGGGGAATATCGTAAGTCAGAACCCGAAATCAAATTATTGAGCAATCAAACAGATTCATCCTATAAAACACTGTTAGCAGATTGTACGAATCTTGAACCTATTTCCAGTCTATTATTTCATTACAAACTTCCTAACCAATATTTATTTGCTGAAGGAGAATGTGTTCCATTGTTTACTAATAACGAGACTAATTTACTGAACATTTATGGAGTCAGTAATCCTACAGAAACACGGTATACAAAAGATGCATTTCATCGACATCTGATTACAGGTGAACAATGCATTAATCCTGAAAAAAAAGGCACTAAAGCCTGCTTTAACTATAAACTAGATATTTCGGCCGGAGAAACTGTAAAGATTAAGTTACGTTTAACGTCTGTAAACCTGTGTAAGCCCTTTGTTGATTTTGATTTAGTGCTTGCAATTCGAAAAGCTGAAGCCGATGACTTTTATCAGTCTATATATCCCAAAAAAGCCAGCAAACAAGAAGCATTAATTCAACGCCAGGCATTTGCTAATTTGCTTTGGAGTAAGCAATTTTATCTATTTAATGTGAGGAAATGGCTAAAAGGTGATAACAATACTCTTCCTCCCCCGGTATCACGCAACATTATTCGCAACCAGCATTGGAAACACCTTAATTCAAAAAGAATTTTAATCATGCCTGACAAGTGGGAGTATCCGTGGTTTGCTGCCTGGGATCTTGCTTTTTCTTGTGTGCCTATGGCTTTAATTGACCCTACATACGCTAAGGAACAATTATGGCTTATGTTGTTTGAACAGTTTCAGCATCCAAATGGACAAATTCCAGCCTATGAATGGGATTTTTCAGATTTGAATCCTCCGGTTCATGCCTGGGCAGTATGGCGAGTTTTTAATATGGAAAAGAAATCGCACAACAATGCTGATCTGCAATTTCTGGAGCGTTGTTTTCATAAGCTACTTCTTAATTTTACCTGGTGGGTAAACAAAGTTGACAGCAAGGGTAATAATATTTTTGAAGGTGGATTTTTGGGCCTGGACAATATTTCTGTTGTTGATCGGAGTGAAGCTCTGGCAGACGGCGAAACTCTTGAGCAATCTGACGCCACAGGCTGGATGGCTATGTTTTGTCTAAATATGATGCGTATTGCTTTAGAACTTGCTAAAACAAATGCTACTTATGAAAACTTAGCCATAAAATTTCTAGAACATTATATTTACATTGGTGCAGCCATGAAGAATATGGGCCAACGTAATTACCAGTTATGGGATGAGCAAGACGCCTTTTTTTATGATGTTTTACGTTACCCGAATAATAGCTATGTTAAATTTAGAGTCAGGTCGCTGGTCGGACTGATTCCAATGTTTGCAGTCGAGCGCCTTGATGCGGACTGGATAAAACCATTTCCATCTTTCAGTGCCAATTTGAATTGGTTTTTACAAAATCGTAACCAATTTTCTCAATTTTGTTGTCATAAAATATCTGATAATAGCAAATCAAATTATCTGCTGAGCATTCCAAATCAACAGCAAATTAGATGCATACTCTTCCGCATATTTGATAATAACGAGTTTCTTTCCCAGTTCGGTATGCGTAGTATGTCAAAAACTCATCAGCTTAACCCGTTTAAACATGGCCATGCTGAAGTCCGTTATGAGCCTGCAGAAGCTGAATCCAAACTTAAAGGTGGTAATTCAAATTGGCGTGGCCCTATCTGGTTTCCTGTTGGGTTTTTAATGATCGAATCACTACACAAACTGTATAAAGCTTTAGGACCTGACTTTACAATTGACTTGGTAATAGATGAAAAGCCCAGAAACATGAATTTACAGGAATTAGCACAAGAGTTAGTTAATCGTATGATAAGTTTATTTGAGCCCGATAAAAATGGACGTAGGCCTATTTATGGAGATGAAAAATGTTTTCAAAATAATACTGACTGGAAAAACCTAATTCTGTTTCATGAATATTTTCATGCAGAAAATGGTAAAGGCCTGGGAGCTTCTCATCAGACCTGGACTACTTTGATTGCTGTCTTACTTGATGAATGGCGGTGTTAATAAATCAATTCAGATTGGTACTTAAATGAACTGAGTGTTCGTATAAGCCGTTTTTTGTTATATAACCTCGTTGGATAAAAAACTGAACTATATAACTACAGTTTTATCCTAATTATTAGTTCTGTACCTATGGGCTGAATCTTTTTTCTATTTTTCAACTGAACAATAGGTGAACATCATGAAAAGGATATATTTTTTAGTTCCTGATATTGAAACTACGCATTTAATTGTGGATGAATTACGTATTAAAGGGATAGAAGACAGACACATACATGTATTAGCCAAAAGAGATACTCCTCTGGAAGATATGCCTGAAGCATCAGTGTTTGAGAAGACTGATTTTATTCCAGCCATGGAACGAGGTGCTGCTTTAGGAGCTACAACGGGTTTATTAGCCGGGCTTGTTGGCCTGCGCGTTGCTGGATTTGCAATTGCTGGTGGACCTGTTTTAGGAATTTTATTTTTTGGCGCAACTATTGGGACTATCGCAAGTGGTTTAGCGGGCCTTCAAATAGGAAATACTAAAGTCAAAAAGTATGAAGAGGCTATTGAAAATGGGGAGTTATTAGTCATGGTTGACATAGCTAAAGATCGAATTGACGAAATAAGTAAAGTTATAGTCAAGCATCATACAAATGTTGGATTTGAAGGAATAGAACCCATTATTCCACCTTTATTTTAAACATTTATATAGGGTTGCAGATTTTGTAATTCAGCAATAAATTGAATTTATAGGGGCTATCATCTTTTTACAATTCCCACCCCCAGTATTTTAAAAAAGAGGAGAAATCCCGCATATCTGACTGTTCTCTGGCCCAAGGTTTAAGACTTGTATAAAAGAGAATACCGTCGTTTTTATCTTTCCCAAACACTTTATCTTCTCCTATCCTTGAGTCAAAAGCCCACCAGCTCATTAACAGCCTCTCTCTGATCTTGTAACTTCCTTTTACATAACCAATTCGTGAACCCGTTGTTTCAAAAAATGAGGTGGTTTTATGCTGTTTTAATGGAAGCTTTTTTAATGAATCAAGAGGAAGTATATGTACTTTGGAAGTTTTAAACTTTTTTGAGGAATCAGGGGGTAGCAGCCATATGTCTTTGACCCTGTGCGATCCATCCCTGATTAAAATCATGGTTTTTTCTTGATTAGGCAATGTTTCATCATATTCCAAAAGTCCTGGAAGGCTTTCAAAATAAATAGATTGTTGTCCTCTATCCCAGTTTATAGGAAACCCGTCTGCTGGCATGTAAGATGTCGGAACAAAGGCAAGATAGCACCCACAGGTATGAACAGTTGTATATAATATAGGCTTATTTAGATAGTCGAGCGTGATAATCACAATCAAGCCACTATTATTTCCCTGTCCTAAATAAAATGGTATAAATCCACCGGGTATTTTTTCAAAATGTATTCGATACACCAGATTTGTGTATGAGTTTTTTCTGGTCTTAAAGACTCTGGTCTGGGTATAGACAGTTGCTTTCTGGGGATTAATATAAACGGTTTGATCATTTGTTTCGTTTGCTATGGCACTTGCTGTGCCTATCAGATTATATCTTTTTTTATGGTTTTCTATTACAAATACTGGCATATAAAGATTTACGAGAGAATCATTATCAATCACATTGTATGCCAACAGGTTATCAGCCGATGGATGGACAGAGATTGTAGAGCATGAAGGCAGAAAAAATAATAAAACAATTATTTGTCTTCTAAGAATTATAAACATGGGTAGTGGGGCAGTGGCGGTTGATAATGCATGTCATAACATTTTTTATTCTGCTGAGGTAATGATATTAGCGGGTCCTTTCAGAAGTATTCAATATTGTTCGTACATTGTTTATCATTATTGACTGTAATTAGTATTTTCCGTTCATATCATTGTGTTATAAACATTTTGCCATATTAAAATAATTATTTATGAGCTATGATGGGTGTAGTACAGTTTGTCGCCTAACTAAAATACTTAAAAAAAATAAATGTCTCTAAAATCTGATCAATCAAACGAGTTTACTAAAGTTTCAGATCCTTATGCTCAGCGAGAAGCTGAAAAATATGAGAACCCAATTCCTAGCCGTGAACTAATTCTTCAATTGATTGAAAAAATTGGTAAACCATTACGTCGTCAGCAAATTGCTCAACTGTTTGGTCTTGAGTCTACTGAAAATTTAGAAGCATTACGCCGCCGTCTACGTGCTATGGAACGAGATGGGCAGTTATTATTTAATCGCAGACAGAAATATTGTCTGGTTAACAGTAAAGATTTGATTGCCGGCAGAATATTAGGTCATGCCGATGGGTTTGGTTTTGTTAAACCCGATGATGGTTCAGCTGATTTATTTTTATCGCCTAGAGAAATGAAATCTTTGATGCACAATGACAGGGCAATTGTCAGAGTAGCAGGCCTTGATAGAAAAGGGCGCAGAGAAGGGGCTGTTGTTGAAATACTGGAAAGGAATACCCGACAGGTTGTTGGTCGATTAATCAAAGAAAGAGGCCTGGCTTTTGTGGTACCTGAAAATAAAAAAATCACACAGGATATATCGATACCAAAAGAAGAACTGGGGAAAGCCCAAAAGGGTCAGATTGTTGTTGCTGAAATCATTCAACACCCAAGTAATCATCGACAAGCCATTGGACGCATTGTTGAAATATTAGGTAAACATATGGCGCCTGGTATGGAAATCGAGATGGCGCTTCGTTCACATGATTTGCCTTTTCAATGGCCTGATGATTTATTAGATGAAATAAAACCTTTAACTAAAAATGTACCAGAGTCTGCCAAACAAAACCGGGTTGATATTAGAGAACTGCCATTAGTTACAATTGATGGCGAAGATGCGCGTGACTTTGATGATGCAGTTTACTGCAAAAAAACGACTAAAGGATGGAAATTATTTGTCGCAATTGCAGACGTTTCACATTATGTGAAAATCAATACAGCACTGGATATTGAAGCTAAAAACCGTAGTACTTCTGTTTATTTTCCAGAACAGGTTATTCCCATGCTACCGGAAGTTTTGTCCAACGGATTATGCTCACTTAACCCAGAGGTTGATCGTTTATGTATGGTTTGTGAATTGTATATTAATAAACAAGGAAAAGTATTTCGATCTGGATTTTTCAATGCTGTAATGCGTTCCCATGCCCGGTTAACATATACCAATGTTGCCAAAATTTTGGTTGATGGCGATAAAACGCTAGCAAAAAAATATTCGGCTTTGGTTCCTCAGTTGCAAGAGCTTTATAGTCTATACAAGGTAATGCGTAAAGAACGTGAGCTACGCGGAGCAATGGATTTTGATACCCAAGATACTCAGATTATATTTGGTGCTGACAGGAAAATAGAAAAAATTGTTCCTACTCAAAGGAATGATGCACATAAGTTGATTGAAGAATTCATGATTACAGCTAATAATGCAGCTGCACGCTTTCTTATACGTAAAAAAATGCCACATTTGTTGCGTGTGCATGAAGGGCCAGGCACTGAAAAATTATTAAACCTTAAAAGCTTTCTGAATGAATTGGGTTTAGTGTTAGGTGGCGGTGATAAACCAACGCCTCTTGATTATATGCATTTGCTTAACTCTGTTCAGGGCAGGGCAGATGCTCATTTAATCCAGACTGTTTTGTTACGTTCTATGTCGCAGGCTGTATATAGTCCAGAAACTAAAGGTCATTTTGGCTTGGCTTTAGATGCTTATGCCCATTTTACGTCCCCTATTAGACGATATCCCGATTTATTAGTACATCGGGGCATTAAACATTGTTTAGACAATAAACCAGCAGACAGCTTTTTTTATGGTTTTCCTGACATGGTGGTATTGGGCGAACATTGCTCTGCTAATGAACGTAGGGCCGATGAAGCAACCCGAGATGTAGTCAATTGGCTGAAATGTGAATATATGATGGACAAAATTGGAGAACAGTTTAAGGGAATTATTACAGCGGTTACCGGGTTTGGTTTTTTTGTTGAACTGGATAATATATATGCAGAAGGATTAGTACATATTTCTAATTTACCTCTGGATTTCTTTCATTTTGACGCTAAAACGCATCAATTACTAGGCGAACGTACGGGTATCCGGTATCGATTGGGTGACAAGGTTATAATTCGAGTTGCCAGGGTCGATCTGGATGAAAAGAAAATTGATTTTGACCTGATCAGTCAACCAAAGTCTAAAAAAACTACGATGTCTCCAAAAAAGGGCAAGACAACCGCAAAGAAGTCAGTTAGAAAAAAAACAATAACCCAGTCTAAAGCGGCTAAAACCAAAAGGGTTGTTAAAAAAACCACACAAAAGAAACCAGTAAAAACAAGAAAGTCAACTACCTCATGAATGTAACCAAAATATTTGGTATACACGCTGTTCAAGCAGCAATTGACTATTCAGCAGACAAAATACATCATGTCTGGGTAGATGGTCAAAGACAAGATAAAAGATTACTGTCACTGCTCAGTCAAATACAGAAAACAGGTATTAAAGTAGAAAAAGCAGACAGAAAACGACTGGATAAAATGACGGATAGTAAAAACCATCAAGGAATCGTTGTTGAAGTGGAATTACCTGGGGTTCATTCTGAAAATGAGTTAAAACATATTGTAACCTCAATGTCCGAAGTTCCTTTTTTTCTGGTATTGGATCAAGTACAAGATCCGCATAATTTGGGTGCCTGTTTACGCACTGCAGATGCGGCAGGTGTGCATGGGATAATTATTACCAAAGATAATTCATCGGGGATTACTCCTACAGTTTGTAAAGTAGCCAGTGGAGCCGCAGAAACAGTTCCGGTATACCAGGTAACAAATCTGGCTAGAACCTTACGCTGGTTAAAAGAACAGAATATTTGGGTAATGGGAACTACAGGGGATACTGAACAGTCTATTTTTTCAGCAGATTTAACTATACCCTTGGCATTGGTGATGGGTACAGAAGGCACAGGCATGAGAAGATTGACCCAGGAACAATGTGACTTTTTAGTAAAAATACCGATGGTTGGAAAAGTTGAAAGTCTTAATGTTTCAGTTGCTGCTGGCGTTATTATTTATGAAGCTTTTAAACAGAGGATGTCTAAATCGTAAGTTGGTATCATAAGTTTGATATCCAAAGAAGTACGAGTTAATAATAAGCTATTTGAGCAGGAGAATAATAAATGGATGAAGCGGATGTATCTATAGAAGCCTATAAAAATCTACGTAACAGCATTCCATCAATTGGCTTTTTAAGTCAGAAAAAAAGGGTTATTGCCTTTCTTAGAGTAACCAAACTGGCCCAGAAAATGATTGATGAAGAGAAAATAAGTGAAGACAATGCGTTGTATTTGTTATCAACACTTGCTCGAAAATGTGCGCCTTTTCACAAGGCCGTTATGATGGCCGCACTTCATTTGGCGAATATTAATAAAAATCAAATACAACCTGTTGGTTTTAAATACGCTAACACTATGCGTTGTAACATGCAGATGCATCCGCTTGATGACATTTAGTTAATAGAGTCGAGGGATATATTTATCTCCTTTGTGGTTATAAATTCGTTTTCTTCCTGATTTAGACATCCATTCAGATTAGATAGTATTAAATTTTTATACTTTTCAGTGTTACTTTTTTTGAGCATTTTATGATTGAAAATTTAATAAAACACCACAATATTATTTCCATTGTTGGAAATATTATGACAGTTTACGTTTCTCATTCTAAGGGGGAACATGAAATTAAAACGCGTTTTGGTGACCTGGCTAGAGTAGAAGATAATAATGGCACACAGTCATTAGCTCAGGTGATTAAAATCAAAGGGAATGAAGTTTCATTGCAAATATTTTCCGGAACACAAGGGGTTTCTACCAATGCATCGGTACGCTTTTTAGGCCACTCGATGGAGGTCACATACTCCAATAATATATTAGGTCGTATTTTTAACGGTATAGGAGAGCCCTTAGATGGAGGATCATCTCTACAACCAGACCCAAAAGTTACTATTGAAAGTGCATCTGTAAACCCTATGAAAAGGGTATTGGCATCTAAAATGATTCGCACTAATGTGCCGATGATTGATTTATTCAATACGTTGGTTGAAAGCCAAAAAATCCCTATCTTTTCTATTTCCGGAGAACCTTATAACCAGTTTTTAGCACGTATTGGGATTCAAGCTGAAGCTGATATCGTGGTATTTGCTGGCTTAGGTTTAATCTTTGATGACTACCATTTTTTTCGAACTCAATTTGAGGAGGCAGGTGTATTTGCCAGAACGGTGATGTTTTGTAACCTGGCCTCTGACCCGATAGTTGAGAGATTATTAGTTCCTGATATGGCGTTAACAGTTGCTGAACGTTTTGCGGTTGAAGAAGGCAAACGGGTTTTGGTATTAATGACGGATATGACGGCTTATGCCGATGCCATGAAAGAAGTAGGGGTTTCTATGGAGCATGTGCCATCAAACCGTGGCTATATGGGGGATTTGTATACTCAACTGGCTAAACGTTATGAAAAAGCCTGTGACTATAATGGTGCCGGTTCAGTTACCATATTAAGTGTAACCACCATGCCAGGAGGAGATGTAACCCATCCGGTCCCTGATAACACCGGTTACATAACCGAAGGACAATTTTATTTGCACGATAAAATGTTAGATCCCTTTGGCTCATTATCTCGCTTAAAACAACATGTTATTGGGAAAGTCACACGAGAAGATCATTC
>Ga0256847_1001345_pt1 | contig 12731 bp, 11 predicted proteins | sample TeddybearmetaG_FD_189099 | JGI IMG/M metagenome (GOLD analysis project Ga0256847, IMG submission 189099) | Hydrothermal vent microbial communities from East Pacific Rise, Pacific Ocean - Teddybear | ecosystem: Environmental > Aquatic > Marine > Hydrothermal vents | place: Pacific Ocean: East... | reverse complement strand
TAACAGTAAACCCCACAACTAAAGTCCTCATTTGGAAGATTGAAGAGCCTTTTGAGCAATTGGCGAAGGGAATTGTTTTGACCGATCATTGCCAAAATAGAGTGGACGGAATGAAAAGTGATTTGCACCGACGCGGTTTTATGAGCGTACGGCATTTACTGGCAGAATTAGGATATGTTGATCACGATCTATTTTATGATGAAAAAGGGAAGCCTCATTTGAAAGACGGCAAGAATATTTCAATTACCCATTCGTTCACTTTTTCAGCAATTATTATTAGTGATATTGAAGTAGGAATCGATATTGAAATGCAGCGTTCTAAAATTTTAAAAATCGCTCATAAATTCACTCCCATTTATGAATACCGGACTTTGGCCAATGACGATGCCTTGATGAGAAAATTAACCATGGTTTGGGGGGCAAAGGAAAGTTTGTACAAGAGTTTTTCGGAAAAAGGAGTGAGTTTTTTACAACATATTTTTGTGGAGGATTTTAGATTGGATCACGATCAAACTTCCGCCGATGTGAGTTATGAAGGGAAGATTACAAAGTATCAGGTTTGGTTTTTAGAGTTTGAAGGATTTACTTGCGCCTACGCATTAACCAAGGAGTAAAATGGAGATTAAAAATTTGTACGAATCTTTTACGGAAGCAACCTTGCTAGGTAAAAAACTGCTGGCTATTTTAATAGACCCAGATAAATTTGATCTTACAAATGCCCCTTCTTTTTTAAGAAAACTCCCAACGGATGCGAGTCATATTTTTGTTGGTGGTAGCACCGTTTCCGAAGGCGCTACAGAAAGACTAGTGCAAAACATAAAATTATACACTTCTCGTCCTGTACTTATATTTCCGGGTGATTTTTCTCAGGTAACCGATGCAGCAGACGGACTGTTATTTTTGAGTCTACTGTCCGGCAGAAACCCTGAATATTTAATAGGGCAACAGGTGAAAGCCATTTCTCGTTTGCGGTCATCGCCCTTAGAGATTATTGCCACTGGATATATTTTAATCGACGGCGGAAGGGAGTCGGCTGTGGCTAAAGTAACGGCTACGGTACCGATGTCTCAGAAAAATGTGCAGCAGGTTGTAGATACGGCCAAGGCAGGTGTACTTATGGGTGCCAAGCTCATTTATTTGGAGGCGGGAAGCGGAGCCGTTATACCTGTTTCTATGACCATTATTTCTGAAGTGAAAAAAGAAATCGAGGTTCCATTAATTGTGGGCGGAGGTATTCGTTCCGAAGAACAAAAACAGGCGGCCTATGAAGCTGGTGCCGATATAGTGGTGATGGGAACCGCATATGAATGGAATCATTGAATGCTAAATGGTGCCTGGAATGAGGTCTCGGCAATGCTCGAGGCAGTGCAGAGCACTATAGTCTGATCGAGCGCAGTCGAGACCTATTAGCAACTAATAAAACTATATGAAAATATCCGTAGAACTTACCCTAACTCCACTTCAAGACGATTTTGAGCCTCCCATTATAGATTTTATTAAAAACCTCCGAGCTTCAGGTTTAACGGTGTTAGAAAACCCATTGAGCACTCAGGTTTATGGGGATTATGATGTGGTCATGGGGTTGCTACAAACAGAAATGAAAACGGCCTTAGGTGTTATCGAAAACGGCCTATTGCATTTAAAAATAGTAAAAACAGACCGAAGCGATTATGAGCCCCATTTTTGATTTTCTTTTTGGTCAATATTCAGAATACGAAACCATTGATATCATTCTTGAGATCATTGCCGTATTGTTTGGATTAGCATCGGTTTGGTTTTCCAAACAAAATAAAGTACTTGTTTTTCCTACTGGAATGATAAGTACGGCGATTTTCGTGTATCTCTTGTTAAAATGGACCCTATTGGGTGACATGATGATCAACGGGTATTACTTTATCATGAGCGTTTATGGCTGGTACATTTGGACAAGGAAGGTAGACTCCACTCACGTGACGCCAATTTCAGTAACGACAAAAAAGGAGAAAATCTATTCGGTGTTGATCTTTTTGACGACGCTGGTTTTCGTTTATGCCGTTTACAACTACTTTGATAGATGGAATGATTGGACGGCGATTGCAGACACCATCACTACCGCTATTTTCTTTGTTGGTATGTGGCTTATGGCCAAACGAAAAATAGAGAATTGGATCTATTGGATCATTGGCGATATCATTTCAGTACCGCTCTATTTTTACAAAGGATTTACCTTTACCTCTTTACAATATCTTATTTTTACGGTAATTGCTATTTATGGTTATCTCGCATGGAAGAAACATTTAGACAAGCCGGTTCAAACTGCTTGAAAATTGTGTTGTTCGGTCCAGAATCTACTGGAAAAACAACCTTAGCTAAGCAATTGGCTGCTTACTATGGAACTCAATGGGTACCTGAATATATGCGTGATTATCTTCAGGAAAAATGGGATGATACTAAGGAAACCATTCAGAAAGAGGACTTAGTTCCCATTGCCAAGGGGCAAATTAATTCAGAAAACAAGGCCTTAAAAAAAGCGCAAAAGTTTTTATTCTGCGACACGAATTTATTGGAACTAAAGGTTTATTCTCAATATTATTACGATGGGTTTTGCCCAAAAGAAATACTCGATGCTTGTGAAGAGAACACCTACGACTATTATTTTCTAACCCAAATTGACACTCCTTGGGAAGCAGATGATTTAAGGGATAGACCTTATGACAGAGTAAAACTATTTCGTATTTTTGAAAAGGAATTACAACAACGAAACCTCCCATATACCCTGCTTGAAGGGGATGAAAGAGAGCGTTTTCAAAGAGCTACCCAACTCTTATCGAACCTATAAAACAACTGAATGCTCACCGAAAAGGATATTAAGCAGATTGAAGACTATGGACTTTCCTTACATGAAGTTTACCAACAACTCGAAACGTTTAGGAGAGGTATTCCGTATGCGAATATAGTGACAACAGCTTCAGTTGGAAATGGGATTAAGCAGCTTTCCCAAGCGGAACAGCAACGCTTGGAATCATTGTTTGAACGGAAAAAAGATACACTAGATGTTGTGAAATTTGTCCCTGCTTCTGGAGCAGCAACACGCATGTTTCAGTTTTTGCATGAATTTTTAGAAAAGTATGACCCTGAGCAAATGTTGTTTCGCGACTTTGCAAAAAAGAACAATAGTCAAGAATTGCAGACATTTTTTAGTGCTACTTCAGAATTTGCCTTTGTAAACTTGGTTCGAAAAAAAATAAGAGAGCATTATCCTAACTATAAAAAATCTCCTAAAGGACAACGCCATTATTACTTCGCGAAGGCTATGTTGGATAAAAAAGGGCTGTGTTTTGGGGATATGCCAAAGGGGTTAATTCCATTTCATAAGTACAAAAAGTATGCGACCACTGCTTTTGAAGAACAGTTGCATGAGGCCGCTTTCTATGCCGCAGTGAATAACGACGTCTACCTGCATTTCACTTTTTCAGAAAAACACCTGCCCATTTTTAAAAAAGAATTCGATACCATAAAAAATAGGGTTAGCAGAAATACCAAGAAAACGTTTCACATTTCCTATTCCTTTCAGAAAAAGGAGACCAATACAATTGCCGTAACACCAGATGATATTCCCTATCGTGATGCGAAAAACAACCTAGTGTTTCGTCCATCGGGTCATGGGGCGCTTTTAAAGAATTTGAATGAAATAAATGCGGATATAGTTTTCATTAAAAACATCGACAATGTAGCCGCTCAAGAATACACTAAGGAGATTGCTAGCCAGAAAAAGGTGTTAGCTGGGAAATTACTTGAATTACAAGGGAAGATGTTCGGTTTTCTTAGAACCCTTGAGGGAGAAGTTACCTTGGAAAAGGTAAAGGAGATACAATCTTTTATTTGGAATGACCTCGAGGTTAAGGAGCTGCCAGGAGGTATTGAAGCTACAAGAGAATTTTTAAACAGGCCGCTTCGAGTTTGTGGGGTTGTTAAAAACACAGGGGCTCCTGGCGGAGGGCCATTTTGGGTGAAGGAATACATGGGAACTTCTTCCCTGCAAATAGTTGAGAAATCACAAATTGATTTGGACGATCCTCACCAAGCATCAGCAATCAATGAGGCGACACACTTCAATCCGGTCGATCTAGTTTGTGGCTTGAGAGATTATCAAGGAAATAAATTTGATTTAAACAAGTATGCGAACCCCAACTCTGGTTTTATTACGAATAAATATGACGGAGGAAAACCCATTAAAGCCTTGGAATTGCCAGGTCTTTGGAATGGAGCTATGGCCAATTGGAACACCGTTTTTATTGAAGTTCCTCTCATTACTTTTAACCCGGTTAAAACGGTGAATGATCTATTGAAAAAAGAGCATCGCCCCAATGCCTAATGCAAACCGAAATTATTTTAAAAGAACTTCAGTTTAAAGCGGTACGTAGTAGCGGCCCTGGCGGACAGCATGTCAATAAAACAGCCTCGAAGGTTGAAGTTTACTTTAATTTATTAGCATCTGAGGGGTTAACTGCGGGAGAAAAGAAATTATTAAAAGTACGACTTGCCACACGAATTAATTCTGAAGGAGTTTTGTCTCTTCAAAATAGCGAAAGTAGGAGTCAGCATCGAAATAAAAAGTTGAGTGTTGAGCGATTGATTGCCTTGCTTGAGAAAAATTTGCAAGTAGCTAAACCGAGACGAAAGACTAAACCTTCCAAAGGCGCCGTTGAAAAACGACTACAGTCAAAAAAGAAAACAGCTCTGAAAAAAACCAATCGCAAACCACCCGGTTTGGAGTAGTGTATACACATAAGTGTGTAAAATTTACACACCTTGTATACTAGGTATACACTTTATAACGGGGCGGTATTATCTCAATTTTTCTACAATCTCCTATAAACAAGGGTTTTATATTTTAGTTTCTTCCGTTGTCATTTTTGGTATTAAATTTTCAATGTACCTAATCGAAAAAGAATAAAAGATTTATTTATCCCCACAAAAAATTGATGCTATGAAAAAGTTAATTATCGCCTTGGCGATCGCATTTGGAACACTAACCGTTACTAATGCACAATCATCTTCATCGGAAACCCCAACAAAAGCGCAAATTGCCTCCGTACAAGATGATTATAAAGAAGTGAAAGTTTCTGAATTGCCCCAAGCTGTGAAGGACGCTGTAGCGAAAGACCTTGAAGGTGCTATAGTGTCCAATGCTTATGCAAACGAAAAAGGTGAATTCAAATTAGTTGTAACCACCGCCGATAAGTTAAGTAAAACACTGTATGCCAACAGTAAAGGCGAGTGGATTAAAAAGCAGTAAGCTGCAGGTATTTTTAGATTCAATACTTCGCATGGGTGCCTCTAGGGGCACCTTTTTTTTGTTCCTTGTTTGCGTTCTTGGCCTACTTTAATGGTTTTTGTTCGATGACAATCTCTTTATTTGAGACCCTTGCACTTCTTTTAAGATAAATTTAAAATTGTCCACACATATACTTCTTACTTTTACATAGATAAAGCCAATTGCGAAATAACCATCATCCGTCCATTGCTTTAGCAGTTTGGGATGCTGGTATGTTTCATTGAGCGACCTTAACTATTGTTGAAAGTAGATGAAAGAACACATTCTAATTGTTGAAGATGATATTGCCTTTTTAAAAATGTTGACTACATTTTTGCAACGAAAAGGCTTTGATGTCACCGGAGTTTCTACGATCAAAGATGCTAAAGATGCTCTTGGTTCCAATGCGTTCCCATTAGTGATTACCGACCTGAAGCTACCCGATGAAACAGGTTTGGCTCTTTTAGAATATGTTAAACAAGTTTCTCCCGTCACAAGAGTAATTGTGATGACAGGATATGCGGAAGTTACTTCAGCAGTAGAAGCCATTAAAAAAGGCGCTCTAGACTATATTTCAAAACCGTTTCGACCCGAAGAACTTTTAATGATCATGCAGCAGGCAAAGAACGAGTCGGTTTCTTCAGAAGTAATAAAAACGAAAGTTGCCCTTTCAAAAGTTGAAACACAAGAACCAACAGTCGGAAGCTTAAAACCTGGTTTTGTTTCAGGAATCAGTGATGTGTCTAAAAAGTTTCACCAATATTTGAAATTGGTGGGGCCTACTAATATGGGGGTGCTCATTCAAGGTGAAAGTGGTACTGGTAAGGAAGTAGCTGCACAAGCAATTCACAGATATAGCGATCGATCTGATAATAGTTTTGTTGCTGTAGATTGTGGTGCCATACCGAAGGAGATAGCCGCCAGTGAATTTTTCGGCCATATAAAAGGAAGTTTTACGGGAGCAGTAAACGATAAAAAAGGACATTTTGAAGCGGCCGATAAGGGAACTCTTTTTTTGGATGAAGTAGGAAACCTTTCTTATGAAAACCAGATTCAATTACTACGTGCCCTTCAAGAAAGAAAAATCAAGCCTGTAGGAAGTAATACTGAAATTGAAGTGGACGTTCGTATTATTTCCGCGACCAATGAAGATTTGTTACTAGCTGTTTCCAAAGGAACTTTTAGAGAAGATCTTTACCATCGGTTGAATGAATTTTCTATCCACATTCCTTCACTTTCAGAAAGGAAGGAAGATTTATTTTTATACACCGAGTATTTTTTGGATCAGGCAAACAGCGCACTTCAAAAGAATATATTGGGGCTATCGCCTCAGGTAGAGGCCGCTTTTAAAAAGTACAATTGGCCAGGAAATTTACGCGAATTGAAGAATGTTATTAAACGAGCCGTGCTGCTAAGCCCCTCGACTTATATCCCGATGGATGTGATTCCTATGGAAGTACTTTCTTCTTCAGAACTAAAAGAACCCAAGGATTATTCCAAAGACACCAATGAAAAACAACTTATTTTGAGTGCATTGGAAGAAGCGAATTATAATAAATCACGTGCGGCCAAATTACTGAATATTACCAGAAAAACACTTTACAATAAGATAGAGCACTACAATCTTAAGTTGTAGCGATGGCCCTATCTTGAAGCGACTTTGTCAAGGTTTTTATTTCAACTTTAAGGTTGGCGAATAGCGATTCCATTTCAGATTGGGTTGGTGTTTCTAGCGCGCATCGTTCCATGGTCTCTAAAATGGGGTTGACGCGTTTTGCACCTAATTGCCTACACATAGTAAGCATTCTATGCGCCGTATTGCCTAATAACTCACAATCAAAATTTTGAATAGCGGTGCCAATTTGTTTTACATCCTGTTCCGTTTGTTGGTAGAAAATGCCGAGTACTTCATTCAGGCTTTCTTCACTGCTCAAAAATGAATTCATAAAAGAAAGATTGAATATCTCGTTGGTAGGGTTTTTAAAAACCTCAAGTTCTGGCAAACTTGTTTCAATTTTGTTCAAAAATAGAGGGCTCAAAGCCGCAATTAATTGATTTTTACTGAATGGTTTCTGCAGTAAATCGGAAAACCCTTTTTGTAAGTATTCTCCTTTAGAATATTTTTGAGTTCCTGTCATTGCAATAACGGGTTGCTTGTTGAAAGCATTGATTTCCCCATTTTGAAAGGCCTCTAAAATTTCAAACCCAGTATGCGTAGGCATTTCAATATCGGTAAGCACAAAATCGAATTTAATCTTGCCATTACTTTTGAAATCTTTGAAATTTTGGAAGCCATGAGCGGCAATATCCATTTGTCCAAAAAGCTCTTTGAGTAGGGCAAGCATGGAAGAATCGTCATCAAATATGAGTGCGGTTAATGAGGATTTAAGTGAAACTCGTGTTGGCTTATTTTGTAGAATTTCTTGTTTTGTTGACAATTGAAGAGGCACCGTAAAATGGAAGGTGCTGCCTTCCCCCAATACACTTTCCACTTTAAGCGATCCACCTAGAAGTTGTGCAATCTTTTTCGAAATTGCTAGGCCAAGTCCGCTACCGCCAAATTTTTGAAAAGTATCATTTTCCGCTTGAGTGAATTCTTTGAAAATAAGCTGTTGCTTCTCTTTTGAAATACCAATACCCGAATCGGTCACAGCTATTTCTACTTTGTATTTTTGCCCCTTCGTTTTTAAGAGGTTAGCGGTAATTTGTATGCGCCCCTTTTCAGTAAACTTATAGGCATTACTCACCAAATTATTAATGATTTGCTGAATACGCAGTGGATCACTTTCAAATACTTTTTCATGGAGAGAATCGTCAATAAACAAATGCAAATCAACGGACTTTTGAATATGGAGATCTTTCGAAGCTTTTGCAATTTGATGCAATAGGTTTTCTAAAGAAAAAGGAATTTTTTCAATAAGAAGTTTGCCAGCTTCTAACTTCGAAAAATCCAAAAGATCGTCGGCCATTTTACTTATAAAATGTGCACTGGATGCGATTTGTTGGGCATAGTTATTTTGTTTTTCTGAAAGGGGAGTGTGCGTGAACAATTCAGTGTAGCCAACGATTGTATTGAGAGGTGTTTTCAGATCATGACTTACGGTAGCCATGAGTTGTTCCCGACTTTTAAGTAGGTCTTCCGAATACTTTTTTTCCAGTTGTAACCCTTTTTTAAATTTTTCCGCTTTAAAGAAATCGGTCACAATAATATATGAGAACAAGACCATCACTAGCGCTCCGATGATAGCGGCCAATTGTAATATATAAGTCGTGCGTTTTTCCGATGCCGCGCGTTCTTGTTCTTCATTCAGGCTATTTTGGCTTATTTCGTCATCTAAATCGGTGATGATCTTCCGTAGTTGGAACGAGACATCCAATTCATTTTTAAAAAGCTGACTCTCTTTTTCTCTTAGTTCCTTGCTGGTTTGAAATTGAGCTCGTTTCGCTTTTAAAACAATGCCTCTGGAGACAGTGAGCAGGGAATCCAATTTCATTACGGCTACGGTGGTGTCCCCCCCAATCGTACGTGTTTTGTTTACGTAGTCCAAATAGTCTAGATAAATTTTCCGTTCCTTTCTGTTCAGTCTATTAGGGTCTTTTAGCAAATCCTCTAAGTACATGGCGCCCATTTGCCGATCCATATTTTTGAATTCCCTCAGAATAACATCCAGCGTATTGTCTTGTTCAATAATTAATTTTAGAAATCGGAGTTCTTCAATATTGTCACGCTTAAGGGTCAGTAAACTTTTGACGCTATCCAGTTGTATTTGATAGGTATCAGGAACTAAACTTTTCAGATTTTCGATCTTCCTATAGAGTGAATCCGATTTTTGAATGTAGGTATCAAAATCTTCCTGCTTTGTGGAGAGTAAAGCGAGCCTTGAAAAGCTATCCGTTTCGTAAACATCATTGATTAAGGAACCCGTTTCTATAATTTTTTCGGATTCAGAACCTTCTGTAGCTGTAAGGTAGTTCTTGTATTCAGAATACATAAAATAACTAACCACCACGGCTAGTGCGCCAATGACTAGGTAGCTCAAGAGAATCTTAAGAGGAAATTGGGTTTTAGGATTGTTCACTATCTAAAGATAATGATTATCAAGTGCTTAAGCTGCAAAATTTTTCTTAAAAATTGGACTCTTTTATTGATGTCAAATTCATTCTGTTTTGTATTTTTGTCGCACATCTCAAAGGGGTGCTGAACGATAAAAAAGGATGTTCTTATTGAAAATCCGTTATCAAATAGGCTGAGATTATACCCATTGAACCTAGAACAGGTAATGCTGTTTAGGAAGCCAAAAATCGACGATGTCTATTGACATAATTCGATTAAATGCAGGCAAAAGAGAGATCTTTTCGCTGGGAATTTATAGCCAATTTAAACTAAGAATAATTACCCCTTTTATTCGTAACAAAACATTTTACGAATGAAAAATTTAGCCTTATTTCTTTTCTTCGGAATCTTTTTTCTGAATGTTTCCGCTCAGGACACCACCACATTAAAAGACAGTACCAACCTAGAACGTCTGGATCAAGTTTTAGTAAAGGCTGTGCGCGTGGATGCAGATTCACCAATTACACATTCTAATATAACGAAAGAGGAACTCGCCCAACGTAATCTAGGTCAAGACCTACCTATTCTATTGAATTATTTACCCTCTGTTGTGACCACTACCGATGCTGGAGCGGGAGTAGGGTATACAGGGATTCGAGTGCGTGGAAGCGACGCAACTCGAGTGAATGTAACCATAAATGGTATTCCGTATAATGATAGTGAGAGTCAGGGTGTATTTTGGGTGAACTTACCCGATTTTGCCTCTTCCGTAGAAAGTTTACAACTGCAACGTGGCGTAGGGACTTCCACCAATGGTTCTGGTGCTTTTGGTGCTAGCTTGAATATCGCAAGTGATGGAACTTCAGAGGAGGCATACGCGCAATTCTCAAATACTTATGGTTCTTTTGAAACCCTAAAACATACGGTCAAATTCTCTACGGGTTTATTAAACGATCACTTTGAGTTTTCAGGAAGGTTGTCCAAAATTACGTCGGATGGTTATATAGACAGAGCAACGAGCGATTTACGTTCGTACTTCCTTCAAGGAGCCTATAAAAAGAATGGTACGCTCCTTAAAGCGCTTGCTTTTGGAGGTCGTGAGGTTACCTATCAAGCCTATTTCGGGATTGATGGAGAAACCTTAGCATCGGATCGTACTTTTAATCCCGCAGGCTTGTATACTGATGAAAATGGAGCTATTCAGTTTTATGAAAATGAAGTAGATAATTATGCCCAAGATCATTATCAGCTTTTCTGGAACCAACGGTATAATAACCATTGGAGCAGTACCATTTCTTTGAATTATACCTATGGACGCGGCTATTTTGAACAATATAAGGAAGATGCAGACCTTGCCTTTCACAGTATAGATCCAATTACCATAGGTGGCGAAACCATCGACTTAATTCGTCGTCGCTGGTTGAACAATAATTACTACGCAGCCAATGCGAATATTCATTATGAAAACGATCAATGGGATGCGACGGCAGGTGCCTTTTACAGTTACTATGGCGGAGATCATTTTGGGGAGGTGATTTGGTCGCAATTTGCTGGAAATACCCAGAAAGATAACCGGTATTATTCAGGAAATGGTGATAAGAATGAATTCACCACTTTCGCGAAAGCCACCTATAAAGTAAATGATCGATGGAGTGTTTATGGCGATTTGCAAGGCCGTTTTGTGAGCTATCGTACTTCCGGGATTACTTCCGATGTGGTGCCGTTGGAGGAAAATGAAACCTATAATTTCTTCAACCCAAAGGCAGGTGCAAGCTATCGATTAAATGATGGGAATCAATTCTATTTTTCCTACGGAAGAGCGAGCAGAGAGCCTAGGCGAAGTGATTTTGAACAGGGTGTTTTCACACCTGAAAAACTGGATGACTTCGAGTTGGGGTGGCGTTTTGCTTCAGAAAAAATAAGTGTGAATAGTAATTTATACTATATGGATTATACCAACCAATTGGTCTTAACAGGTGCCATTGATGATGTTGGCGCGCCCATTAGAGCAACCAGTGGTAAAAGCTACCGTCTCGGCCTAGAAATAGAAGGGCAAATTGCCATTTCAGATAAATTGAGTGTACTTCCCAATGTGGCCATAAGTGATAATAAGAATAAGGACTTTGTGACTTCAAAAGATGGAGCATTGGTGAATCTAGGGAATACAAATATCTCCTTTTCGCCAGCGGTGATTGTAGGGAATAGTATTTCATATCGACCTATGCCGAGCCTTCAATTGGCATTTTTGTCCAAATATGTTGGCGAGCAATATATGGGGAATATCGATAGTGAAGTGTCTAAGTTGGATGGCTATTTCACGAACGATTTAAGTATTAATTATACGCTTACCAAGGTACCGTTTGCGAAAGAAATAGTATTGTCTGGTTTGGTGAACAACCTATTTAATGTGGAATATGTGTCGAATGGCTACTTTTTTACGTTTGATGACGATTTCAGCAATCCTCCAGCAATTACAACCATTGAAGGCGCAGGTTTTTATCCGCAGGCAACCATTAACTTTTTAGTGGGAGCTACCATCGTATTTTAAAGGGTTCTAATTTGAAATAGTAACCACATTACCCGTTCTTTCGGCGCGATAGACTTGCATGGGGAAAGCCTCAGTGTCATTTTGATGCTGGCCGGTAACAATATCATAAGAGTTGGTTCCGTTTTCGTTTTCACAAGGACAGGTGGCTACAATTCCTTCAACGTCCATGCGAGAGCACGAATTTGGAATATGATTGGGGTCGGATAGATCGAAGGCGGTGTACAAGGTGTTGTTTAAATTATAAACTACAATACCTTTAATGCCTCTGTTGTTGATCAGTACCGAGTTACCTGGAAACCGCAAGGGGTTGTATTCGGGTAAATTTAGGTTAAGGGATATATTTACAATGGGTGAATTCAAAAAAGGATTGTTATTGTTTACCGTCCCACCATCGTCACTTTTACATGAAATTAGGGATACTGTAATAAGAAGACTTGCTAATAATGATTTCATCTATGTGCTTATTTTTTATGCTGAAAAGAGACGCACTTTTTTATTAAAAGTAGCATGACGTGCAATTTAAAGCGAAAATACCTAAAAACTAATTTTTTGTATATTTGTTTAACAAATCCCGTCTTGTATGGGATTTTTTCATTCCTGCCCTTCGATGTACTCGGGTGAAGCAGCGGTAGGATTCTTATTAAAATCATGTCATCCATATACCGTATGGTATGACGAATTATCAAAATGAACAGCGTGTTTCATACACAAACGAAGAAGTTATGAGTAAAGTATCATATTATACCGCCGAGGGTTTAAAAAAATTAAGAGACGAATTAAATCAGTTGAAAGATATTGAACGTCCAAAAGCATCGCAAGATATTGCAGAGGCT
>Ga0256847_1001344_pt1 | contig 12735 bp, 9 predicted proteins | sample TeddybearmetaG_FD_189099 | JGI IMG/M metagenome (GOLD analysis project Ga0256847, IMG submission 189099) | Hydrothermal vent microbial communities from East Pacific Rise, Pacific Ocean - Teddybear | ecosystem: Environmental > Aquatic > Marine > Hydrothermal vents | place: Pacific Ocean: East... | reverse complement strand
AATACCTTAAATAGCTGACATTTTAAGTATGAATTTAGAAAATAATTATGCTTATTTTTTTATAACCTATAATAGAAAAAGAGCGTTAAGTTATAAACGCTCTTTTTCTATTACATTAATTTGTATACCTATTCCTTTTTTAAATTCTTTATGTAATTTCCAATACCAGTTGTATCAACATTACTTTTTATAGACCATGCAAAATCAAGTTGAAGTTTACCTTTAAAAATAGTATCGCTCATACTTACATAAGCATCGCCAGAATACGGAGTTCCATTTTTTGGATTAAATGCATCATAGGCCGCATAAATATGACAACTCATACAGTTTGTACGAACACCTGCATCGGTAGGGACTTTTGTTCCATTTACAACAACATAACTATTACTTCCAGTAAAAACATCTGGACCAAACCCTGCTTCGAGATACGGATTAAAAGCAATTAATGTATCGCCGACACTCTCACCATTATAATATGGCTGCGCAGGAGAAACCATACTATATGCTGCTGTCATTGCATAATGATTTGCTGCTCCATTTAAACTTTGTAAAGGTCTTAGCCCTGCAATATAGCTAGAACTTGGTGCTGGCGGATTTTCTGGGTTTGGGGTCCACCAAAATGTTTGCCATGTCCAACGAGTAATCTCGCGACTTGTAACATGCATACCAACTAATATAGCATAATCGCCAGCTTTCACATTTATAGAATCGAACTGTTGGTTATAATAATCGGCATCTTCTTGATTAATTTTAAAATGAATGAAATCGGTTAGATTATAGGTATTTTCAGGTGTAATATTATTACATTCCATATCAATATTTCCATTTCCATTTCCATTATTATTTATATCGACATACACACATGATCCCCAAGCAGATTCTGGATACGCATCTACAGTATCAATTGGTCCATGCCAAGATGCCATAGAATAAATTCCGTTTTCATTTAATTTATCCTTTGTAATAATTTTAAAAACTGGTTTTATTGTTATCGCATCATTTGGAAAATCTGGAATTTTAACTTTTCCTTCTAATTGATATTTTGCAAGCGTTACTGCTAAAAATATTTTGTTATCTAAAGCATACGTGGCAGCTGCTGGACTATACGAAACAGATTCTGCAATACTCGTATCCTCACTAAAGCTACTCTTTGCTTTTGCATGTACAAATTGACTGAGTTTATTTAAATTTGATCTTCCAACTCGTTGAACAGGAATTTTATTTATACTGTCTATAATTTCTTTTGGCGTCAACCAAGTTTCAAAAACCAATAGGTTATTCCCTCCTTCATTTTGATACGTTCCACTTGTTAATCCAGCCCAAATACCCCAACCGTGCTTATAAATTTCTGTCATATTTTGGGTATTCACCCAATTGTTTATTGTTGTTGAATCAGTAGGGAAAGTAAATCCTTCAATGCCTAAATCTGGGAAAGGTACAGGGTGCACACTTGTATCAGAATCAGTAATAGATTCAACTTCTGTTTCAACCAGCTTATTGTTCTCTTTATCTTTACAACTTAGCAGCACTAAAAGGCAGCTAATCAATAAAATTGATTTCATAAATATTGGTTTCATAATTGTTAATTTAATTGGTTATATAAATTGCGTTTTTTAGAGAGACATTCATGATAATTAAAATAAACATCTCAATATCAATCAAATATACAACTCATTCTTTACAAGTGTAATAGGTGAAAACACCCGATTTATTTTTTGGGCGTTCCCCTCCTACGCTTTCAGCTTTCGTAGCAGAATCTACGGAGGGGCGTGCTGTACGTTATATCCCTAAAGTAAGTCTAGCCTACTTTAGGGGATGCCACTGCCATCACTAACGCGAATCATTGCATAGGCATAAAATTTAACTAGCTTTGCGCTATGATAAAAGAAATACAGGTCCGTGTTAATCTTCAAGAAGAATCTCAAAAAGATATCCTAATATTAAAAGCAACCCAAAAATTAGGAATAACAAGTAATGAAATTTCAGCAATAAAAGTTTTACGAAAATCGATAGATGCTCGTAAAGCGACAATTATTTTCAATTATAAAGTTGCTGTATATATTAATGAACCAATTCCTGAAACTACGAACTATACCTTCGAATTTAAAGATGTTTCTAAAGCAAAAGAAGTCCATATAATTGGCTTCGGACCAGCAGGAATGTTTGCAGCATTGCGTTGTATAGAACTCGGGTTTAAACCAATTGTATTAGAACGTGGAAAAAAAGTACAAGAAAGACGCCGAGATTTAAAAGCAATAAACCAAGATCACAACGTAAACGAAGATTCTAATTATTGTTTTGGCGAAGGTGGTGCTGGAACCTACTCCGACGGGAAATTATATACCCGTAGTTTAAAACGTGGCGATGTGCGTCGTGTTTTTGAAAACTTTGTTTTTCATGGTGCCACCCAGCAAATACTTATAGATGCACACCCACATATTGGCACAAATAAATTACCGAAAGTTGTTGAAAATATTCGTGAAACAATTTTAAAGTACGGAGGCGAAATTCATTTCGAAAGCCGTGTTGTAGATTTTATAATAAAAAACAATACCCTAAAAGCTTTACAACTACAAAACGGTAATGAAATAGCTGTAAATCGTGTGATACTCGCTACGGGACATTCGGCACGAGATATTTACTATTTGCTTCATAAAAAGGAAATCGCACTCGAAGCAAAATCGTTTGCAATGGGCGTTCGGGTTGAGCATCCGCAACACATAATCGACTCAATTCAATATCACTGTACCGGAGAGCGAAACGAATTATTACCCGCTGCTGCATATAGTTTGGTGCAACAAATAAAAGGTCGTGGTGTGTATTCGTTTTGTATGTGCCCTGGCGGATTTATAGTTCCGGCAGCAACAGCTAATGGTGAAGTTGTAGTAAACGGTATGTCGCCATCTAAAAGAAACAATCACTTTGCAAATTCGGGGGTAGTTGTCGAAATAAATGTAGATGAAGACCTTCATAAGTACGAACAATTTGGCGTATTAAAAGGATTGGAATATCAAAAAGATTTAGAAAAATTAGCTTTCACGGCAGGCGGAAGATCACAGACAGCCCCAGCACAACGTCTTACCGATTTTGTTGATGGAAAATTATCGACTAATTTAAACGATTGTTCGTATCAGCCAGGATTAAAATCGGCGCCGCTTCATTCATTGCTTCCTAAAATTATTGGAGGAAGATTACGAACTGGCTTCAAATATTTCGGTGAAAAATTAAGAGGGTATCATACTTCCGAAGCAAATATTGTGGGTGTCGAATCACGAACTTCATCGCCAGTTAACATTCCGAGGAAAGAAAATTTAGAACATCCAGAAATTAATGGATTATTTCCATGTGGAGAAGGTGGTGGTTATGCTGGAGGAATTGTTTCCGCAGCAATGGATGGCGAACGTTGTGCTGAGGCGGCAGTGGCTGGACTTTAGTTATGATTTAGCACGCTTCCATTCCTGGAAACGCCAGCATTTGACCCATACCAACAGTAAACAACCAATTACCATAAAATGCATGTTCGATACTAACCATAACTGTCGAACGAGTTTTATAAAAAGTATATGCAAATAGGAGTCCGCCAACAAAAGTCAGTACAATCACTAATGTATTTCTGAAAAAAATATGTGCTAAGGAAAAAACGATTGCATTTACAAAAATGAGTAGTTTTTTGTCTTTAAAAAGCCTTTCATAACGAACAAAGAAAAACGTGCGATATATTATTTCTTGAGGCCACACCGAAAGGAATGTATAAACTAATAGAATTCCAATCCAAAGTTTCGGCTTGTTTAAAGGAACACAAAAAAGTTTTGAAGCATCTACAAAATACACATAAGCAGTTGTTATAATAGTAATTAAAACAAAGGTAATTAGGGTTCGTTTCCAAAAGTGCTTCCAGTTTAGTTTTTTGTTTATTCTGAAACTAATTTTCTCGACACGAAGCATTATAATAACAATATAAATAAAACCAATAAGTACTAATAATGTTTTTATCCATATTGGATATGAGAATGCTAAACTTACTGGAAGTAAAATAAATAATATTAATAATTCGATTGAAACTAAAAGATTGCCCTTCATTTTATAAAAATAAACCTGTCGTGTGTTTTACTTCGGAAATCATAAAGGTACTATGAGTGCTTCCAATATGACTAATAGTTGTCAGTTTTTTAACCATAAACTCTCTAAATGCATCCATGTCTTGTACAATTACTTTAAGCAAGTAGTCGTAATCACCACTGATATGATAACATTCTATAACCTCATTTAGATTAGCCACTTCTTTTTCAAATTTAATTACATAGTCTTTAGAGTGTTGCATTAATTTTATCTGACAAAAAGCTACGAAACTTAAATTTACTTTATTCTTATCTAATAAGCTAACATGTTTACTAATTACCCCAATCCGTTCAAGCTTCTTAATACGTTCATAAACTGCAGTAACAGAGAGGTCTAGTTTAGACGAAAGCTCTTTATTGGTTTGTTTACAGTCTTTTTGAAGGAAATTCAATAATTTTCTATCTATAGTATCGAGTTTCATTTTTGAAAATTTTTCAGAAATATACTGCTATTTAACTAAAAACAGAATATTTTTCTAAATTTATACACAATTCTAATTTTATATTCTTAATATGACTTATATCATTGATTAATAAACCAATGATTTGTAATTTTACAATAAAATTAAAATCTCTACATTATGAAATTCAAACCGGCAAATAACATTCAAGATTTACAATATTTTGGCGAATTTGGAGGTGTAAACCCTTCCATTTCAGATTCTGCGACTTATACGTTTCTTTCAGCAAAAACAATGCTAGACACCTTTGAAGGTAGAGCAGAAGGATGTTATCTATATTCAAGATACACATCACCTAGTAACCTTTATTTAGGAGAAGCATTAGCGGCTATGGAAGGCACCGAAACTGCAAACGTAGCTGGCTCGGGTATGGGCGCTATTACAGCAACTATTTTACAATTTTGTAGTGCTGGAGATCATGTTGTTTCTAGTAGAACTATTTATGGGGGAACCTATGCTTTCTTAAAAAACTTTGCTCCTAGGTTTAATATAAATTCAAGTTTTGTTGATATAACGAATCTTGAAAAAGTTGAAGCAGCCATCACCGAAAACACTAAAATTATTTATTGCGAATCTGTTAGTAATCCTTTACTAGAGGTAGCAGATATAAAAGGGCTGGCAAAAATTGCTAAAAAACACGGGCTTCAATTATTAGTTGATAACACTTTTTCTCCTTTAACTATTTCACCAAAAGAACTAGGAGCCGATATTGTTTTACATAGTTTAACAAAATTTATTAATGGTACAAACGACACGATGGGAGGCGTTGTTTGTGGTTCACAAGAATTAATTGATGCGCTTCGAAATGTAAATGATGGTGCGGCCATGCTTTTAGGTCCGTCGATGGATAGTTTACGATCTGCTTCCATTTTAAAAAACATGCGAACGCTTCATATTCGTATTAAACAGCATAGTAAAAATGCTTTATATCTTGCTGAAAAATTTGAAGGATTAGGACTAAGAACCGTCTATCCTGGATTGGCTTCCCATACTTCACACGAATTGTTTAAAAGTATGATGAATGAAGAGTACGGTTTTGGAGGCATGTTAACTATAGATGCAGGATCACTTGAAAAAGCCAATGATTTAATGGAGCTTATGCAAAATGAAAATCTAGGGTATTTAGCTGTAAGTTTAGGGTTTTATAAAACTTTATTCTCTGCGCCAGGAACCTCAACATCTTCAGAAATTCCAGAAGATGAACAAAAAGAAATGGGCTTAAGCGACGGATTAATTCGTTTTTCTATTGGCCTCGATAATGATATCGAACGCACTTTTAAAACGATGAAAACGTGCATGGAAAAGGTAGGTGTGTTAGATGGTGTTTTAGTTTAATATAAAAGAAGGTCACTGAGTATCTGTCAAGAGCAGATGTATCGAAGTAACCTTCTTTTTTTATGAATAATTCCGAATAATAATAAGGAATTGTATTGATGTGTAAATTTCGATTTTCTATAATATTTGCAAATCGTAAATCAAAATCGTAACATTACAATCAAATAAAAAAACACATGCAAGACCAAAAGAATCTTTCAGAAATTGAAATTGAAGATCAAAAAATAATTGAGAATGTCGAGCTAAACATTTGGGAAGCTTTAATACCTGTGGTTCTCCTTATGGGAATGCTTGCATATAATATCTTTTTTGTTGAAGATCAAGAATTATTAGGAGGTTATACAAATCAATTTATTTTATTAATTGGTGGTGGAATTGCTGCAATCGTTGGCTTTTTTAATAAAGTACCGTTGCAAAGAATGTTTCTTGAAATTTGGGAGAATTTAAAAAGTATTTTTGTTCCTATAATGATTCTATTTTTGGTTGGCGCATTAGCAGGTACTTGGCTTATAAGTGGTGTAATTCCTGCGATGGTTTACTATGGCTTACAAGTTTTAAACCCTTCCATATTTTTACCAGCCTGTGTAATTATTGCTGCACTAATTTCGATTGCAACAGGTAGTTCTTGGACAACCTCAGCAACTGTTGGTATTGCATTAATTGGTATTGGTGAAGCACTTGGTATTAATTTAGGTATGGTTGCTGGAGCCGTTATATCTGGTGCCTACTTTGGTGATAAAATGTCGCCTTTAAGTGATACTACAAATTTAGCCCCAGCTATGGCCGGTACCGATTTATTTACGCATATTCGATATATGGCTTTAACAACGATACCAACCATATTTGTTACTCTTATTATTTTTAGTATTATAAGTATAAATATTGAACCTACTGGAAGCGCAGATGTTAGTGGTTTACTTAGTACTATAGATTCTACTTTTAATATTAACCCATGGTTATTTGCTGTGCCGTTAGTTGTTGTTGCATTAATTTTATTAAAAACAAAACCTTTAATTGCTTTAGGTACTGGAGTTTTACTTGCAGCTGTCTTCGCGTTTATATTTCAACCAGAAATTCTTGAAAGCCTCTCGCCATCAAGTTTTAAATCTGTTACTAATTCAATTTTAACAGATACGCAGATTGTTACCGATAATGAAAAACTAAACGAATTGTTTAGTTCTGGAGGAATGAACGGCATGCTTTGGACTATTTATCTAATTATTTGCGCAATGGTATTTGGCGGTATCATGGATGCCATTGGAGGATTGGCCAGAATTACGAGAGCCTTGTTAAAAATGGCACATACCGTATTTGGATTATTTGCAAGTACAGTTTTTAGCTGTTTAGGATTAAATGTAATTGCTAGTGATCAATATTTAGCAATTGTAATACCTGGAAAAATGTTTGAAAAAGCATTTCGAGATAGAGGTCTTGCTCCCGAAAACCTTAGTAGAACATTAGAAGACGCTGGTACAGTAACATCGGTCTTAATTCCGTGGAATACTTGTGGTGCCTATCAAAGTGGTGTACTAGGTGTTGGTGTTGGCGAGTATTTTGTGTATGCCTTCTTTAATTGGATGAGTCCGTTTACGACACTCTTGTTTGCTGCGTTTAATATTAAAATTAAACAATTAGTTAAAGGAAAAGAAGCAATCGCTTCATAAAAGATAACTTATAAAAAACCCTACTGCTCTCACAGTAGGGTTTTTAGTTTTAGTTTTATATTTAAATAAAATTATGCTAAATCAAAGCGATCAAGATTCATTACTTTAGTCCAAGCAGCAACAAAATCCTTCACAAATTTTTCTTTAGAGTCACTACTTCCATAAACTTCAGCAAGTGCTCTCAATTCTGAATTTGAGCCAAATATTAGATCAACTCTAGTTCCTGTCCATTTAAGCTCTCCTGTTTTACGGTTATGTCCTTCAAAAACATTTTCAGAATCTGAAGTTGATTTCCATGTTGTACTTAAATCAAGTAAATTAACAAAGAAATCGTTAGTAAGTTTACCTGAATGTTTTGTAAAAACACCATGTTGTGAGCCATCAAAATTAGCATTAAGTACACGCATTCCTCCAACCAAAACAGTCATTTCTGGCACAGAAAGTGTTAATAATTGTGCTCTATCAACGAGCATTTCTTCAGTAGAAGTAGTATGTGTATTTTTAGTATAGTTTCTAAAACCATCAGCAATTGGTTCTAAAGCTGCAAATGACTCAACATCTGTTTGTTCATCACTAGCATCAGTACGACCAACTGTAAAAGGAATATTAATACTGAATCCATCATTTTTTACAGCTTGTTCGATAGCAGCACAACCTCCTAAAACAATTAAATCTGCCATAGAAACTGCTTTATTTCCAGAAGCTGAACTATTGAAATCCTGTTGAACACCTTCAAGTGTTTGCAATACCTTAGAAAGTTGTAAAGGGTTATTAACTTCCCAATCTTTTTGTGGGGCTAAACGAATTCGAGCGCCATTAGCTCCTCCTCTCATATCTGAACCACGATAGGTCGATGCAGAAGCCCAAGCTGTTGATACAAGTTCAGATACAGATAAGCCTGAATCTAAAATCTTTACTTTCAAATTATCAATATCATTATCATTAACCGACTCGTTTGACAAAGCTGGAACAGGATCTTGCCAAATCAGCACTTCAGACGGTACTTCAGAACCTAAATAACGAGAAAGTGGACCCATATCACGATGTGTCATCTTAAACCAAGCACGAGCAAAAGCATCTGCAAAAGCATCTGGATTTTCATGAAAACGACGCGAGATTGGCTCGTATATTGGGTCTAACTTTAGTGCCATATCTGCAGTAGTCATCATTAGAGCTTGCGTTTTGGAAGCATCACCCGCTCTTGGTGCTTGTTTAGCATTTGATACAGCTGTTGGAGTCCATTGATGTGCTCCAGCTGGACTTTTTATTAATTCCCATTCATATCCAAAAAGTACATCAAAAAATTCAGTATCCCATCGTGTTGGATGTGGCGTCCATGCACCTTCAATACCACTTGTAATAGTATCATCACCATAACCGCTTCCAAAGGTATTTTTCCAACCTAAACCTTGCTCTTCGATACCTGCTGCAGCTGGTTCTCTTCCTACATATTTATCTGGATCTGCTGCACCATGGGCTTTACCAAAAGTGTGTCCACCAGCTATAAGAGCAACTGTTTCTTCATCATTCATAGCCATACGCGCAAAAGTTTCACGAATATCTATTGCAGATTTAAGAGGATCTGGATTTCCATTTGGCCCCTCTGGGTTTACATAAATTAATCCCATTTGTACAGCTCCAAGCGGGTTTTCTAATTCTCTATCGTCTGTATAACGTTTATCTCCTAACCATTCAGTTTCTGTTCCCCAATAAATATCTTCTTCAGGCTGCCATACATCTATTCTCCCACCAGCAAAACCAAATGTCTTAAATCCCATAGACTCTAATGCGCAATTACCTGCAAGAATTAATAAGTCTGCCCAAGAAATTTTATTACCATATTTTTGCTTAATTGGCCATAACAATAAACGTGCTTTATCAAGGTTACCGTTATCAGGCCAACTATTTAGTGGTGCAAATCGCTGTGACCCAGAACTTCCTCCTCCACGCCCATCAGATATACGATATGTACCTGCACTATGCCAAGACATTCTAATAAATAAGGGACCATAATGCCCATAATCTGCTGGCCACCAATCTTGAGAATCAGTCATTAAATCAACGAGATCTTTCTTTACTGCATCTAAATCTAATTTCATAAATTCATCTGCATAATTAAAATCGGTTTCCATTGGATTTGTTAGCGATGAGTTTTGACGAAGAATATTTAATTTCAATTGATTAGGCCACCAATCATTATTTGATGTACCTCCTCCAGCGCTTTGTTTTATTTCTCCACTAGAAAAAGGACATTTACCTCCAGAATTTGCATTATCATTATTATCCATTTTTTGGTATTTTTTATTTTTATAATTCTTAAATATTTATCTTTTATAAGACAATAAAATTATCATAAAATTAATTGTTATCAAAATAGATTGTTTCTATAATTATATAGAGTTATCTTATTAGAGTTGGTCAAACGCATTAAAATCATTATTTTTATCAGAAATATATAAAATGGCTACAATAACTTTAAAAGGGAACAAAATTAAAACCTCAGGAGAACTACCAAAAATTGGAAGTAAGGCTCCTGCATTTTCATTAATTGCTAGCGATTTATCGACCAAAACTTTAAAAGATTTTTTAGGCAGTAAAATAATACTTAATATTTTTCCAAGTATTGATACAGGTACCTGTGCACAATCGGTTCGACAATTTAATAAAGAAGCTAGTTCATTGAAAAACATAAGAGTACTTTGTATTTCTCGAGACTTACCTTTTGCACAAGCTCGTTTTTGTGGCGCTGAAGGTTTAGAAAATGTAATAAATTTATCAGATTATAAAAAAGGTAATTTTGGAAAAGACTATGGTTTAAATTTTATAAATGGACCATTAGATGCATTACATTCAAGATGTATTGTTATTATTGATGAAAACGGAATTGTAACTTACACCGAGCAAGTTTCAGAAATAGTAGATGAACCAAATTATGAAAATGCACTAAAGGCTTTATAAAAGTATTTTGAAAAAAGGCAACTTCATTAGTAAACGCATTAAAGGCATTGGCTTTGCATTTAAAGGTGCTTTTATGCTTCTTAAAAATGAAGCAAGCATACAAGTACAAGCTGGCATAGCTGTTTTAGTAACTATAGCTGGATTTTATTTTGAAATTTCAACAAACGAATGGATCGTACAAATCCTTACTATTGCTCTAGTTATGGGGACTGAAGGTTTAAACACAGCAGTCGAAGAAATTGCCGATTTTATACATCCCGAACATCATTCAAAAATAGGGTATATTAAAGATGTTGCCGCAGGTGCTGTTTTTTTTACAGCAATAGCTGCTGTAATAGTTGCTTGTATAATTTATATCCCGAAGTTCTAAAAAACAAAGCTACTTGCCAGCTTTTAAGCGCTGTAAATTATTTTTAGTATATTGAAGTTATCTTTACTAAAAGGGGGCTCGTGCAAAAAAATACCGTATTTACTATATGTGTTTTATTGATTCTAAACGCAGGAATTCAAAAAATATATGCGCAACAATACACAACAATTTTTAAACATCTTACCATAGATGATGGGCTCTCACAAAATTCTATAAACTGTATATACCAAGATAAAAATGGGTTTATGTGGATTGGCACACAAGATGGATTAAACCGATATGATGGGTATAATTTTATTCAATACCGAAACGAACGAAGTAACGATAAAAGCATCAGTAATAATTATATCTGGAATCTTTATGAAGATGAAAGCAATGTTTTATGGATTGCAACTTTTGGCGGTGGTTTAAACAGTTTAAATTTACGTACTGGAGAAATAAATCGATTTGAAGTAAAACCAAATGATGCTAATTCTTTTCCGAGTAATCGATTATTTTCTATTACCGAATATCCAAAAGGCACTTTATGGATTGGAAGCAATGAAGGCTTGATTAAATTTGATAAAAAAACAAAAGAATCTACCCTATTTCTTTCACAAAAAACAGCCGACAATGCACTAAAAGATAATTATATTGGAGTTGTAGCTCTTGCTGAAAATGGGTTTTTATGGCTCCGCAGCGATGAAGGATTAACGCGTTTTAATACAAAAACAAATAAGGCCGATTATTTTAAAAAAGCGCCATATTCAAATGCATTTGATTTAGGTGAAATCTATGATATTAAAAATAAAGGTGAAACCTTACTTATAGCTTGTCGTGCTGGTTTACTTGAAATCGATCCAATACATAAAACTGATAAGCTTTTAGTTTCAGCAGAAGCAATTAAAATAGACAATCGTGCCCCACTCTTTCAAAAAATTCTCTCCCTTCAAAATAATCGTTATGTTATTGGAACAAACGCAGGATTATTAATTTTTGACAAAAAAACAAATAAAACGTATCGCTTTCAAAATGAAGCTACCGACGAAAAAAGTCTCTCTCATAATAATATTCTTTCATTACTAAAGTCTAAAGATGGTATTCTTTGGATTGGCACGCGAAATGGTTTAAATAAAATTGAAAATGAAAACCCAGATTTTATTCACGTTCGAAAAATTATTGGCAGAAATGGTTTAAGTAATAAAAATGTAAATTCTTTTATTGAAGAAAACGACAGCTTAGTTTGGGTTGGCACAACGGATGGTTTAAACTTATACAATAAAAAAAGTAATACGTTTAGAGTTTTCAGAAAAAATAATACCAATCAACATGCATTAAAAACAAATTATATTCTTTGTCTTTTTAAAGATTCAAAAGGCAATAAATGGATTGGCACACGAAGAAACGGATTTTATAAAATTGAAGGTTCGGTAAATACTACTTTTCAATTTAAAAACATGGAGTTTCTAGATGCTCAGCTGACTACAACTTCAGTACATTTTATTACTGAAGACAAAGACGGAGTTTTATGGCTAGGTACTGGCGGTAAAGGATTGTGGAAGTTCAACCCTAAAAATAATGTTCTAAAAAAATATCTAACTGCAAAAGATGGCACTGGCCCAAGTCACCCATATATATTTACAATTTTGCAAGACAGCTTTAATAATTTTTGGTTGGGAACACCTACTGGTGGCTTAAATATTTTTAACCCAGAAACCGAGCAATTTATTTATTTTCAAAACAACCCCGAAAATCAATTTAGCATTAGTAACGATATTATACTATCACTATATGAAGACCACCAACAAAACTTGTGGATAGCTACTAACAAAGGGCTAAAAAAACTTATT
>Ga0256847_1001343_pt1 | contig 12736 bp, 8 predicted proteins | sample TeddybearmetaG_FD_189099 | JGI IMG/M metagenome (GOLD analysis project Ga0256847, IMG submission 189099) | Hydrothermal vent microbial communities from East Pacific Rise, Pacific Ocean - Teddybear | ecosystem: Environmental > Aquatic > Marine > Hydrothermal vents | place: Pacific Ocean: East... | reverse complement strand
AAAACGTTGTTATTTAATAAATTGAATAATTGAATGATCTGACATAGACCTACTTCCCGAGTAGTTTCTCCTTCTTTCTGGTATGCGTTCGATCTTCTTTGGAGCGACTACCAGATTTTCTCGTAAATAAAAACAAAAGTCTTGCTCCAGTCGAGATCTAAGCTGACCTATCAAGTTATTTTCTGGAACTAGTTCTTCATCGGTTGGTAAGATATCTTGCAATTCTTGAGCAACCCGTAAGTTATCTCTTGCGATCGCTATGATCGATGGCTCTATGTCCTTTTGAATCTGTATGAATAAGTTTCTACCATTATTTCTTGAACCAGCTTTATAAAACCGTTGACTACTGATGACTAGACCAGAATCAGCCGAACTTTTAATCGTTACAACAACCGGAGAGCTCCAGCCGATTGTGCTTTGCTCGTTGAAAATCACTGTGGCTTCACATGACTCAGCATTCGGATCACATTGATCTAATACAGAAACAAATATTCGAATCAAATTGCTTGAGTATCTACTTTCTGTATAAGCCAATAATTGCACGATTTACCTCTAACCAGCGTCGCTTCTATCTGTAAGACATGCTAAAGACGTGCCAACCGACAATGTTGATTAAAATCAATGAGATGGAAATACAAAAACTCGAGTTTGGGTGATATCGCTCAGTTCAATTGGGTGATTTCACTCAACGCATCATAATTCTAACCAATGTATTCAAAGCTAAAATGTGGCTAATTGAAAGCAACTCTATGTTTTTCTAGTCGATAACGTAAAGTGTCTCGGCTAAGCTCTAGTAATTTGGCTGCTCGAGTAATGTTGCCACCGGCTTGTTCCATTGCCTGAACTATAAAAGTTTTTTCTATGGCTTCAAGAGACAAGCCTCCTTCAGGAAGCGTAAACGGGTTAGCAAAAGAAATAGAGTTACCACTAGTAAAGGGTAGTTCTTGTGGTTGAATGATGCCGGTAGTGTTCATTATAATTGCTTGTTCTATGCAGGCTCTTAGCTCCCTTACATTTCCTGGCCATGGGTGTAGCCCGATTAGATTCATCGTGTCTGGTGAAAAAGTGAGAGTACTCTTATTATATTTACTGGAATAATCCTTCAAGAAATGTTCGGCCAAAATCTGGATATCACCTAATCGTTTATTTAATGGAGGTACTTCAATCGAGACGACCTTGAGACGATAGTACAAATCTTCACGAAATTGACCAGCTCTTATCAACTCTTCTAAGTTGCGATGTGTTGCACTTAAGAAACGTATGTTTGCTTTTCTTTCGCGGGTATCGCCTAATCTACGATACTTTTTATCCTCAATGACTTTTAACAACTTAGCTTGTAGCCTTACGTCCATGTCGCCAATTTCATCAATAAAGAGAGTCCCACCTTCTGCTGATTCGATCAAGCCAGATCGCTGGGACAAAGCCCCAGTGTAGGCGCCTTTTTCATGACCAAATAATTCGGCTTCTAGCAGATCAGAAGGGATTGCACTGCAATTTATTTCTACGAAAGGTTCATCGTGGCGACTCCCTGAAAAATGGATCGCTTTGGCAACCAGTTCTTTTCCTACGCCAGTTTCGCCCTGAATTAAAACACTTGGACAACTGTTTATATCCAACGTTTGATCCGCAGAGATTACTTGTCTGATACGGTTTTTCATTTTTTCAATTTGCGGAGAGCGACCAACGATTTGATCTATTTCACTATTAGATGCTGCTCGACGATGATGATAGTCTCGATAGCTTTGTAATTTTTGATGACTACCAATTTTTTCTAATAAAATTGAAAGTTCTTTTAACGCGAGCGGTTTAGTGAGGTAGTCGTCTGCGCCTGCTTTCATCGCGGCGACCGCTATTTCTACACTACATTCGCCGGTGATCATGATGATTGCGGTTTGTAGGTGTCGATTTCGAATTCTAGTGATGAAATCTATACCATCACCATCTGGAAGATTGTAATCGAGTAAAATGATATCAAAACTATGTTTATCTACTTCGCTGATTGCTTGCAACATGGTTGCCGATGAGCTCACATTAAACCCAAGCCTATTTAAGTAAGTCGCCATGTTTTGCGATAGAATTTCTTCATCTTCAACAATAAGTACTGATCGCATTAATTAGATTCCTTATCTTCGCAAAAAAAAGTGACGCTAAAGGTGGAGCCCTCGCCTAGCTTGCTTCTAACACTGATTTTTGCGTTGTGTCTTTCTGTAATTCGTTTTACCAATGATAACCCAACTCCTAACCCACCAGGCTTCTCGCTGACATTAGGTTCGAATATGCGATGTTGCAAATCAGCAGACATACCTATTCCGTCATCTTTGAGTGATATAATTATCTGGCTAGAATCAAGCCGTGAGATAGATAAATTTATCTCGCCACTATTCGAGATCGCATCGACTGCATTAGCAAACAGGCTATTGAACATGTGATACATATGCGCTGAGTCGGCTCTTATTATAGCTGTTGATATCTTAGAGTCGAATTTAAAAATAATAGATTTGCGACTTAAGGCAGTTGTTTTTCTAAAATTATTGACGAGCTCCTCGCCCAACTGCACTATATCAACGTTATCAACCGGCTCATGATTCGATGAATATTTCAGTAGGTCTTTAATCCATAAACTTAATCGATCAACCTCTGAAATAATTAGCCTCGAGTCTTTTTGTACAAGCAAGCCAGACTCCTCACCCGTTTCCATTATTTCGGCTGTTGTTCTAATGTTCGCTAACGGATTGCGTATACTATGTGCGATGTTGGATGCAAGCTCACCAACCACCGCCATATGTTCAGCTTCTGACAAACTTTCTTTGAGTGTACTGATTTCAAGCAGACGTCGATTGAGTGTTTTTTCTGTTTTGAGCTTATTTAAGTGATTTCTCCGATAAAACATAAACAACATAAATGCGATACTCAGGTATATCAAAAAGGCCCACCATGCCAACCAAGGTGGTGGTGCAACAATAATGTGAACTCTTTCAGGAGATTTATCTCGGATGTTATCCTTGCTAATTGAAAATACCTCAAAAGTATACTTACCAGCGCTTAAGCCAGTAAAAGTTTGTCGATATTGGCCTTCTTTTGACTCTATCCAATTGTTGTTAAGACCAATCAGACGGTAATTAAAATGATTCCTAGAGGGCACTGCATAGTGAAGTGCCCTAAATTCCAAAGAAAGCATTTTTTGGTGAGACTTTAAATGTATGATTTTCTCACCTTTTTGGTTTCTGGTGATGCTCAAGGGTTCCTTGAGTTCTTTATATGATTGATTATTAAGTAGAAAGTCAACCACTTTTGTTTCAGGAGGATAGGGGTTACTAGAGGTTGCATTTTTACCGAGCCAAGAAACACCGTTTATTCCACCGAATGCAATGACTGATTCGTCGGAAAAATAAGCGCCTGCGTTAAATTCTCTTCCTTGGATGCCATCCTCTAGATAAAAATTGGTAATCCCCTCATGCGCTCCCGAAATTCGGGACAATCCCCAATTGCTACTAACCCAAAGCGAGGAATCAGACTCTTGCAAGATGCCGTAAATCACATTGTTGGATAAGCCGTCTTTTTTAGTTATTTTCTTAAATTGGTGAGTGGTCGGATCGAATCGGTTGAGACCTCCTCCATCGGTCGCAATCAAAATGTCGCCATCTGTCGATTCGACAATACTCCATATTGTATTATTGGATAGACTGCCAAATTTACTCGTGTCGTGCGTGTAGTAAGTCACTTTTTCGTCTTCCAGAGAGTATCTCATCAAGCCATGACCGAATGTACCCACCCAGAGTGAATCTTTAGTTTGACAGAGTGCGGTGATTACATATCGTGGAAGAGAGTGGTACGTATCACCGGGTTGACGAGATGTGGTAATTGAATTTGTTCGTGTATCAAATAAATCTAAGCCACCGTAACTTCCAATCCAAATATGATCTTTATCTGCTTTCAAGAGTGTAAATATTGCGTCATGACTTAGTGCGCGTGTATTTTTGGTATTTATTTCCTTGAGCTTGTTGCCTGCTTGATCAAGTAGTACTAGTCCGTTTAACGTCGCTACCCAGAAATTTTCATTCCAAGGCAAAATTGCTCTCACGGTATTATGGGGCAAACGTCCATTCTCTTTATGGTAATACGTAAATCTATCGGTTTTGGCATGCCAATGATTGATACCTCCTGATTCGGTACCAATCCACCAGTCGCCATTTTGTAATCGATAAATGGCATAAACCATTTTGTCGTTTAGGAATTTAGTGGAGTTCTTGTTGCTAGAAATATGCCGAAAGGACGTAGAATAAGGATCGAAATAATTTAAACCACCACCTTCTGTACCAATCCAGATGACGCCAGTATTGTCTTGAAAAATCGAGAGAATTCGATTGTTGCTAATACTGCCCTTTTGTCCGCTGGATTTGTGTTGGATCCACTCACCCGATATGGTTTTGGTGATAATTCCTTGTCCAAGTGTACCAATCCACAATTTACTTTTCTTATCCATGAATAATCTAAATAAATTTTGTTGTTCTAATCTTAGAGTACCAATAGCCCTATTTATTAGACGTATAGACTTATTACTAGTTAGTTTCCACAAACCATTGGTAGTTGCGATCCATATCTCATCATCATCCACTAGCAGATCCTGAATCTTTGAATCGTTAAATCCTTTAAAATCTGCAATCAGCAAAGGCCTACTAGTCTCGTCTAATTGCCACAGACCAGCACCTCCGGTCCCCACAATGATTTTATTTTGTAACTCGACGATTGAGGTTATCTCAAAGCGTGCGTCCCTTACCAGCCAAACGTTCTCAAAGCTTTGATTGGCATCATTATATTTAAACAAGCCATTGCCAACGGTTCCGACCCAGATATCGTTTTTGCTGTCTTCTAGAAAAGAATGACCTTGAATCGTATTAATAAGCTGATTGGATGAGTAAAAGGGGATCTGACTAAAAATAGTTTGATCCGGCAGTTTTCTTGCTATGCCTTGCCCATTAGTGCCCACCCACAAACTTCCATCTTTTGAAAGTGCGGAGAAAGTAATGAAATTTCCTGGTGGTGAAGATGGATCTTGTTCGTCAGATAGGTGATTAATAAAGCCCTTACCGTCATATCGATCTAAGCCACCCTGTGTTGCAAACCACATAAAACCATCAATATCTTGCGCGATATCCATGACGGAAACTTGAGACAAACCATCGTTAACGCTGAGTTGGGCGAATTGGATATTGTCCAACGCGGGAAAAGCCTCATCTAACTTATTTTTGTTATCGGCTCGACAAATCATCATAAAACTATTCAGAAAAATGAAGACATAAAGCGGAACTAAAACTCTAGTTTTCAAACGCGCTCCTAAATATAGTTTCGCTATGAGATTTGTTCGATAATATATTTGTTTCTATTTTTCTCACGTTATTTCCCCCAAGCAATTGGGTTAGATGGCCCAATTGTTTGTTAGTGAGCAGCATAAGTCTTTGAAAAACAAAGTTAATAATATATGGCATGGTCTTTGCTCCAGTAACTACATGCGAGATAGAACATATACGCAGTAACTAATCTAGCATTTTGTTGTGAAAAAATAAACTTTATAAATTACATCGAAGATTGAGCACAAATAACTATTCAGAATAACTACATGTTACCGGAACTAAGGGAAATTAAAATGAAGTCATTAATGCAACAAGAACTTGTGAACTGCAACAATAACGAACTGTTCAGTTTACCTTGGGAACGAAGAATAGAAACGCCTATAAACAGCCTAGGAAAATCAGATGGAAAAACCACTGATTTAGCCTTGTATCGAGAATTGAAAAAATTTAGAACACATGGACTTGCTGATTTAGAAAAAGCGACTTTGATGAATCGAGTGGATACTAAATTTGTTATTAAGAAGAAACATTTAATTGAACTGTTGAGCGCGATTCACTCTTCGTTTAGCGTTCTTACCATTAATAACAAACAGATATTTGAGTATAGGAATCACTATTTTGATACTGAAAATATGGATTTCTACAACCAGCACCACAATGGCAAACTAAATCGCTATAAAGTACGCCAACGACATTACGTTGATAGTAATCTTCGTTTTCTGGAGGTGAAATTCAAAAACAATAAAAAAAGAACGAATAAAACAAGAGTAAAAATAGTGGACAACGACTACGAAGGGATTGACCAATTCATTCAACAAAATATGGGAGGCAGTATGCCTGATTTAACAACAAAACAAATTAGTGGCTATAAACGTATCGCCTTCGCTAATGAACGCGCCGGTGAGAGAATCACCATCGATCACGATGTTTGGTACCAATCCGTGGCTTCAGATCCTATCTTGGAATTAGATAAACTGTGTATTGTGGAAGTAAAGCAAACAAAAATGAATCGGCATGGTGAAGTGTTTTCATTGTTAAAAAAGATGGGCTACAAGTCAGTTTCTTTTAGTAAATACTGCGTCGGTTGCGCTCTACTCTATGATGAAACGCTAAAAACTAATCGTTTTAAACCCTTACTTCGTAAGCATATGCTAGTTCCAAAAATAACCAAAGCTCAATAAATCTATAAAAACTACTTCTTAGGAGAAGATAATGACTCAGTTAGGATACGAATTTGTTATTCGATTTTCAATCAATATGTTTTCGGTAATGTTTTTGATATACGGATGTTATTTTTGGCGAGCGAAGAATCATGTAGTGGCTTCTTCTCTCGTTCTTTTCGGTGCCGGTATATTCGTTATCACTTTTGTACTAAAAGGAGCCGAAATGTCGATGGGTTTTTCTTTTGGACTATTCGCGGTTTTTACTATGTTGCGATATCGGACCTTACCAATTACGATTAAAGAAATGACCTATTTATTTCTAGTAATAGCAATTTCTCTTTTGTCATCGGTCAGCTCACTTCCATTTACGGAGCTGATGCTGATTATTGGTTTGCTCTGTGTAATAGCCTTGATCGTTGACTCAAGGTTATTTCAGAATAAATATGAAAAACAGAAGATACTATTCGAAAAAATCGAACTAATAAAACCGGAGAATCGATTGGCTCTAGTGGCAGACATTCAAGAACGGACCGGTTTAGAAGTCAAAGGTATCAATGTACGGCAGATAGATTTTCTACGTGATGTTGCAAAGATCGAAGTGGAATATTTATCAAAACCCACGGTAGTTGGTGCCTTGTTGCTCGGCGAGGAGTTTCCGGAAGCGGATGAGAAGGCTAACCCGTCACAATCGGTTAGCTGACATGAAACAGCTTTTGCGTCGACACATTGCACGATGTTTGCTCCCCGTAGTAGTCCTTACATCTAGCTGCGTGTATGCGGATAGCAATTACGATCTAGGGGTGTCAGTCCTGCTAGACTATGATAGTTTCGATTCGTTGTTCTCAGATGAAGATGTTGGAAAATTTTCTGATAATGAAGTCAGACGAGCAAGAGTGAGTCTAAAGTCCAAACATAACGACTATTTTTCATCCAAAATTCAAGTGGACTTTGATCCAGAAACCTCAAAAATTGAACTTAAGGATGCGTATTTGTCATTTACCGGCTTCGATGGTTTTTGGTTAAATGTGGGTCAGCAAAAAGAACCATTTGGTCTAGAAAAACTGAACAGTCTGCGCAAATCACAATTTATTGAACGAAGTATCGCAACGCAGGCGATAGCGCCAGGACGTAATCAAGGCATTTCAATTGCGATGGATCGAAAAACTTGGTTTTGGAAACTGGGACGTTATAAATTAGACTCAAAAGATAAACAGGTTAAACCGCATGCTATGACCGGACGAATCGGCTGGGTTCCTTTTAATAGTAAAAAATTAAATGTACATTTCGCATTGGCGGCAAGTTCTAGAAAACTATTTGGTGAGAAATACAAAATTAATGAAAGGATAGAAGTTCACACCTCGGATAGCGTTGTCGAGGGAAAATCGATAAAGGCGAGAAAAGTCCAGCTAACAGGAGCTGAACTGATCATCCAAAGAAAAGCATTTTCGTTTGTGACTGAATTGCAAAAATCTAGGGTGCAGGATACCAAAGATCGGCGTCGTAGTTACCAAGGATACTATTGGCAACTAGGCTATCGTCTAACGGGCGAAGCGCATAAATACCAGATGGGTAAGTTCGGCGGAATAAAACCAAAATCAAATTATGGTGCTTGGGAGATTACTTATCGGCAGAGCGAGTTAGAGTTAAAAAAAGAAGCTCAAGTGATCAACAGTAGAACATATGGAATCAATTACTATTTTGGGAAATCAACTAAGGTTATGTTTAACTATATTGAAGCTGATAATCACGACAAAAATGAATTGTTTGATGGAAAAGCCTACAGCTTGCGATTTCAATACAGTTATTAATCTATCTATAATTACTCTAGATTAATTAGTAGTAATACTGCATTGTAAGCTGTACATGGTCGTCCTTTCTGATTAAGAACAACTGATCCAATGGCTCATCAGAATTAAAAAGGCGGGCATCCAGAGAAACTTTAACACTATCCCCAAATCGTCTACTTGCTTCTATAAGTATACTAGTTGAATGAAAATCTAGATCGTAAGAAAAACCGGCTAAGATTTCAGTTGATTGTTCATCGTTTAGTGCTAGTCGAGCTCCTAAGAACACATCGTTTTGAAAGTTGGTACCGCCTCTTTTACCACGTTCGTCCCAAGCATATTCAACCAGCCAGCCTAAATCCGCGTTGGATTCAAATATACCATATTGGGTATATTCAACACCGGCCTGCACTGCCCAGAAATCCTCGCGGTTGTTCTCATTTCTAATTGATTCAAGCTTCCAAATTGCCGTATCGCCGCTTAGTTGTAACTCGATGCCCAGCTGGCTTATTTGTTGGTAAAAAGGGGTGAGCAGAAATTGGTCTGCAGCTGCTATTCTAGGAACAAAAACTGGTTCACGGCTGGTACCTTCAAACCACGAGAGCGCTAAATCTAAATTATTAATACTGTGGGCCCATCTTATCGCCCAGTCTAAGTGTTCTTCTTCTTTCGATGATTCATACAATGCATCATTGGTATCTACAAAAGGGATGCCGGGTCGTCCTTCCGGGCCGGCAAATGTTCTTTCGCGAAAGTAGGGTAGTAAATAAAAATCTACAATCCCCCAGTCTTTTACCACGGATAAATTAACCATCGGCTGGCCCAATTTATCTTCATTATCAACGTCTTCCACCGAGTCACTTTGATTAATAATATCTACTAAATGCTGAAACTCAGTAACTCCCCAAAAATCTCTGCGCACACCAATACGTGTTTCCCAATCATCGCCGACATGTACCCAGCTAAATTCTCTGACGTCTACATGGGTACGCTCGTTATCGTGCTGATCGACTCGAGCGGAGGGGACAAACTCAAACGAATCCATGCCGTCATTCCAACTCCAGTAAAACTCTGGCGCTGCGGCAAATGATAATTGCTGATCATGCTGGCTAGGGGAAAGCGGATCTTGTAGAAAAAATCGGCCCTGGATTTCTATGTTTCCTCGCATCTCAAACTCGTTCGATTGTACGCTAGCGCTAGATAGAAGAATAAAAAAATGCCCCGCAAGGAGGCAAAACATCGTAGGATGATGAAACTTTTTAAGCATAACAATTTCTCAGTTTAAACAAGGTGTGCTATCGCGCTCTTTTTAACGCGTTTTTGTTGAAATCTTTTTCACTAAGCCCCTGATTAAGTACGTAGTGAGTAAAGTTCAAAATCGTACTTTTACCAGATTGATGATTGACCATAGACAATTTCTGCGGACGCCAGTATTTTTCATTCAAAAGGTGAAAATTTGAAAATTCAAGTGTTTTCAAATGGGCATCTTTGCGATCATAAAAGTCTGTTTTTCTGATTCGATATTCTGATTTGTCTACCCAAACAATTCTTTTCTTATAACCAGAGTATTTGTCAACCGGATATTGAATAATGACCCAACAATTTTCCCCATCAATGGTTTCATCCTTTGAATATTCGTAAGTGTATTTTTCTACCTCAAAAGAAACGAAATCCTCAAAGGAAAATTCACTTCCCATAAAAGAACCAGATTTGTTACGGGAAGATATTCGTTTGACTCGTTTAAGAGCAGGTAAGTAAAGCCATTGATCGTCGTTACCAACGGGATGCGAGAAGCTCAAAAAAGCCGTACCTTTAACGTCATTTGGCGACTTAAATATATTAAGGCTTTTGTCGCCATCATTTTCTTGCTCGATACTTTTTATTTCCATATTTCGAGTCGATGTTTCTCCGTGCTGATTCTTCAAAATCATTTCAAGTTTTGCACTGGAATCAGTCCAACCCAAGTCTCTCGCTTTTGACTCCTTCGATATTCTAAGTCCCTTTTCTTTTGCACCCTCAGCATAAGCTGTACCAGCTAACAAACAGGTTATAGCTAGTATCAAAAGGCTGGGCTTTGTATATTTCATAATAATCTCCAAATTAAATTATGCATCCTACGAATTTTTTTACGTTGTTTCAATTGCTGGTCGATCGTTGTTATTTTTTGTGTTGACACTACTCTTATCTTTTTTTGTTAATAACATGAGCAAAGGTGGTAAGAAAAAGAAGTCAATGATGAGAGCGATTAAAATAGTGACAGCTGTCAACAAGCCCATTTCAGCATTCACTTTAAAGGTTGAAGTAGCCATGACCCCAAATCCCGCCACTAACACCACGGTAGTGATTAATAGCGCTTTCCCAACATTCGAAAAACTATACCTTACGGCATCTTCAGAGCTCAGATTCTTTTCCCTTCTTGCACGGACATATTTACTCATGAAATGTACGGTGTCATCAACAATAATACCCAGGGTAACACCCATAACTACGGACAGACCCAGTCCAACCTCACCGACAAATAACCCCCACATTCCAAATCCAACGGCAGCCGGAGTAAGATTTGGGAGCAAACTAATAAGTCCAAATTTAACGGATTTAAGAGCGAACCCTAATAAGATTGATATCAATACGAGTGCAAGTGATGAGCCGAGAAGCATACTGACAATATTAGACTGGCCAATATGGGCAAACATTAATGATGGACTTGCCAATGTTAGTTGGTATTCACTTTTTTGCTCGGCAAAATACTGCTCAAGCCTAGACTCCATTTCAATCGATTGATTCGAAGATAAATTCTTAAAAGTTGCTATCACTCGAGTTGATGATTTCTTAATATTTAGCTGATTATTGACATCCAGACCCTGAGGAAGCGAAAGTTCGTAGAGTAGTAGATACTGCGCCGCTAATTCTTTTTCATCAGGCATGACATACCAAGCAGGATCATCCGCATGCATATTTCGATTAAGTCGTTTTAACGTATCTGTAATACTCATTACGTGGTCTGTTTCTGGTTGAACACGAAGCCAATCGACTAAATTTGAAACAAGGTTCAAAAATTTTGGATCGCTGATACCACTTTCTTCACCAGAATCAATTGAAAGTTCAATGGTGCTCATGCCGGCGAGGTGCTCTTGCATAAAATCGGTAGACTGACGAAAGGGAACCCTTTTATCAAAATATTTCACAAATTCATCGTTTAGTTCGTTGGATGGAACAAAAGAAGCGAAAGCAATAATAATGACAGTGGTGAATGGTAATAACCATTTACGATTGTCTATGACAAAACCGGCAAGTTTATCCATGCTGTCGACTTTATCATGGGATATTTTTTTGACTCTAACAGGTAATACAGCGAGCATTGCTGGAAAGATTGTGACAGAAAAAACAAAAGCCAGCGTTACTCCAATTGCCACCATCATCCCTAGATGTGCAAAAGGCGGGGCATCAGAAAACGTCATTGTCAGAAATCCGATCGCCGTTGTCAAACTGGTTAGAAAAATAGGCTGCATGTTGACTCGTAGACTTTCTTTTAACGCGGCTATTTTTTCGCTACCTTGCCGCATACTGGCGTAAAAAGTTGATAATACATGGACGCAATCGGCTACCGCTAAGGTCAGTATAACGGTTGGAGAACTTGCTGAAGGACCGGTTAAAAATCCACCCAGCCATCCCCAAATGCCCATCGTCGCCGCGATGCTAATTAATATTACGGTAAGCGTTGCGATTGTTCCCACAAAGGTTCTGAGTAAAATACCTACTGTTAAGATGACCACAAGAAGCATAATTGGGATTAAGGTCCATGCATCGGCTTTGGCTGATTCTGGAAAGCTATTATTCATCATGATCATGCCTGAAAGCATAAACTTAATGTCGGGATATTTTTCCTTAAATTGGTCACGTATAGCTCGGGCTGAATTAGCAACCTCGGGCACCTCAGTGGTTTTATCAATACCTGGAATTCTAATGGTCACGTTAACGACTGCGGCTGAACCGTCTAGCGCAATCAGTTTTTTTCTTAGTAACAGTTCACTTAGAGCTACTGTTTTGACTTTTTCAATTTTGTCTTCGTCTAATTCTTCCGCTTCTAATATCAAGTCTTCGATAATGAGTTCATCACCGTCTGAGTAGCTATATTGAAAATTTGAAAGCGAATCTACTCTGGAACTAAATTTAGTAAACCAAGCTTCGTTAGTAAGTTCCCATATTGCGGTTAATGCCTCTTTGGTAAATACATTGCCGTTGTCGGGTGCGACTATGATGGCTACATTATCGCTCTTGCTATAAATATCCTGAAAACCCTCAAAATTTACAAGTTGAACGTTATCTTCCTTAAAAAACGTCTTATACTCTGACTTAAACTTAAGTTTATTTGCGCCGGCAGCGGCAAGGAAAACCAGTAATAGGGTAACAACTATCACAGCCCATCGATTTCTTAAAA
>Ga0256847_1001342_pt1 | contig 12736 bp, 7 predicted proteins | sample TeddybearmetaG_FD_189099 | JGI IMG/M metagenome (GOLD analysis project Ga0256847, IMG submission 189099) | Hydrothermal vent microbial communities from East Pacific Rise, Pacific Ocean - Teddybear | ecosystem: Environmental > Aquatic > Marine > Hydrothermal vents | place: Pacific Ocean: East... | reverse complement strand
AACCGAGGTTTACATTGGAGAACAACCTGCCGACAGGTAGTCCTACTCCAAAAGATATGCCAAACTCATTTATAGACTCTCCATTAACAACAACTCCTGTTTCTTCAAATCGGAAACCACCTCTATATACTACTCGCTTCCAATAGTTTCCAAGGCCGTTATAGTTCGGAATATAGAATCCCCCTATTTTATATTTTGAAGCATCTTCAAAGGCGGCATTTTCTAATTCAAAAGTCCTATTCGTAAAATTACTAGTTTTTTGTGAAGAATACTCCCCTCCGATGAACCAATTTTTTGGTTTTCCAATTCCAGCTCCTAAAGAAATTTGAGAAGGAAAGGTAAAATCGGTATCTGCAACGTCAATATCTCGACTATCAACTGGCGTTACCGCTCCAGAAGGCAGTAATAAGGTTGTTTCTAATACTCTGGTGTTTTCTGAATCAAACTCGGTCTCCGGAGCATAAGTTACAGAAGACATAAATTCCAGTTTTTCTGAAATCATAGTTTTATAAATGGCTCCCAAATTATAACTAAAGCCTAAAAGATCTGAGCTATTTGTTTCCCGGGTACCAAACTGAACGCCCTCCTGTGATGCCGTAGCAATGTTTTCAATATTTCCGAAGTTATAATTAGCATCGATACCAACGCTAAACTTGGGGGTAATTTGATAGGCCAATTGAAAGAAAGCCTTATTCAAACCACCTGAGCCTTCGTACTGAATTAAAGTAGTTTGGGTCTCATTCTGTAATTTATAGCCGGAAGATGAATATGGAATCAATCCAAAACTCGCACCAAATTTACCCATGGGAATTCCTATGGCTAGATAATCCAAGGTGGTGGTCGTAGCATTCTGAGATTCGGCAGCGGTTTCCAGCTTATTATACTTATGACTACCAGCCAATGAGTAATTAACCAATTGTAGTCCAGCAATCGAAGCCGGGTTTTGTATATTCAAGTGTATACTATCACTATACGCACTAATACCTCCCATCAATCTATTTTCCACAGTACCCTTAAAATTAAGAGTTCCAATTCCAAAAAATGAGTAGGGAGATGTACTTCCCTGTTGTGCCATTGCCAATCCAGAGGTCAACAGCATGATTGCTATAAAAATTCGCTTCAACATTAATCCGTGTTAATTTCTAATAAATAGTTCAATCCCTCCAATAGAAAATTAGAGTTGGCAAAGATGTCATTTTTTATGCTATCTCGCAAAAAATGAGCGTCTCCACCTGTTAAAATCACTGTTAAATGGGAAAAGTTTTCGATGTATCGATCTATAAATCCTTCTATTTCGGATATAACTCCTTGAAAAACCCCAACATGCATGGAATTATTAGTAGAGTCTCCGATTAATTTTTCGGGTACTTCGGCATTCAAAAGCGGTAAATTAGCCGTAAAATGATGCATGGCTTTATACCGCATCTCCATTCCTGGTGCAATGGCACCTCCTAAGTATTTATTTTCAGCAGTTAAAAAGTCATAAGTTATGCAACTTCCAGCGTCAATGACCAATACATTTTCATTGGGATACTGACTCGCAGCCGCACTCACTAATGCAATTCGATCCACTCCTAAAGTGCTTGGGGTTGCGTATTCATTGCTGAAGGGTAATTTTAATTGATGTGAAAGCACCAGAACCGGGACATTTTGTTCCAACACCTGCAGTTCTTCTTCTGAAAAACTACCCACAGACGAAACAATACATCCTTTTAGCCCAGGATACTCATGAATGATACCCTGTAAGCTATTCAAGAAGTTATTTTTTTCTGAAACCACCTTTGTTTGCAACTTGCCATCACTAAATACGGCCAGCTTCATTAGGGAATTTCCTACGTCAATTATTAGATTCATTCGAGCTTATGAAGGGCTAAAAATACAATTTGAATTAACAAGGGGTTGTTAAGACACTATTAAAAGATATTGACCGTTCAAATTTCCAGGCTTCTATAAAATGAAGACCTACTAAGCCTATCATTTTAAGGCGCTCCAAACAAGTCTTTAATATTTTTTAAGTTTATGTTTTGGAATCTTCAAAATAGATATATATTTGCATCCGCTTAAGCGAGGTGCCTTAGCTCAGTTGGTAGAGCAATGGACTGAAAATCCATGTGTCCCTGGTTCGATTCCTGGAGGCACCACCTTACAACCCGAAACTATATGTTTCGGGTTTTTTGTTTTTTGTTTTTAAATTCAATCCTTACGAATTAATTGTTTAAAATTTTCTTGTATTGCACTCCGGTTTGGCTTACCCAAACATAGATAGCACCGTCTGAAACAGATAGCACTCTAGGTGAATTTCCAGCTCCTATCTTCATGGGTAGGTACATTGGTCCATTTACCGCCATAATTTCTTCGCCAGCAGTAAAAACAATATTTGTGTCGTCTCCGTTCGATGAAATAGATGGAGATCTACCCTGTCCGATAAACTGTTCGCTAAATTCGGAATTCGCCAGATATACTTTCCCTTCTCTCTGCCATACTGTGTTTAAATCACTGCTATCGTAAAGTGCTATACCGCCACCATCCATAGGGCAACCATTTATCTTCCAAGTTCCTGATCCTAACTTCAGGGGTTTTGAGAAAGTAGTTCCATTATCCGTTGACTTAGTATAGTGCATGTCCCTTGAACCGTTTAAATTATTTCTGAACATAACAAACAAATTTCCCTCGACGTCACTTTCAATTGAGGGTTTACAGCATTCACATACCGATCCGTCAGGTGACTTATATGCCAATTGGCTTTTTGCCCAGCTACGACCGCCGTCACTTGACGAGGAAACATATATTTTACCTTCAGGCTTAACCCGATCTCCATTTCTTTTTTTGAATTCCTTATATGCTTCATAATTTTCTGCTTTTATCGCATCGCCTTTAGCATCAAGGAATACCCATAGCAGATTACCTTCCTGATCGTCATGAAAGGCCAAGTGCGCATTTTCGGGAACATCTCCAATTTTTTCGTAGAGCTCTTTTTTGGTAATCCCAATTGGGGTCATGGCATTTAAATCGTCTTCTTTTTTTTCTTTAAATGTGTTTGACTCCTCTTCTTTATCTGAAACAGAATGATTGTCATGAGACGCTCCCTCTAGGAATCGAGTGTCAATCCATGTACAGAATAATTGGCCATTGTTGATTGAAGTAATAGATGAAAGGCATTCCTCTACCGATTTTTCAACATCATTAATTCGAAATGGACCCTCCCAGGAAGAACCATTCCTGTCCTTTGACCAGGCAAAGAGGTTACCGGTTTTAGACGGAGCTGTAATGACGATATTCGTCTTTGTCATTGCTATTTGCGGACCACTTGAATAACCCAACATCATTCCCTTGAGAGTTCCAACTTTTTCAGGTTCGCTAAATAATACTCCTTCATCACTCGATTCGGAATAATAGATGATCTCTTCGTTACCAAAAGTAATTCCAATAATGTTATCTGGACTAATTGCCATTGCAGGTTGATCTCCGAAAGGTGAAACTATGCCACCACTTATATCTTGCCCATCAGTAACTTTTATGGAATCAGTATTTTTACCTGATTCATTTTTACATCCTGTTATGGTTAGGGTGAAAACCATCATGATGCCATACGTCAATCGTCTCATATGTTTTTGTTTAAGTTAATTATTTTTCGATGGTTTGTTTTACTTCTCCACAAGTCAGCATTGCATCACCGAAGTAGGGATTTAGCACCTTTGTCTCTGTACTTAACCAGTAGGCCCCTTCGTTATTGTTCGCCATTGGACAATACAGGCTATATACTTTTTTATTAATTCCAAAGGATTGAATAGCACTTGTTAAGTTTGATGACAAATGCTTAAAATGATTTCTTTGTTCCTTTAAATCTGAAGTGTTTAAAATTGATGTTGTAGATGATTTTATTTCTTCACCCAGTTGCATCCAACGATTATGTGCACCATCATCCGTTAATAATTTCATATCAACTTCGTTCAGGTCTTGAAGCATGGCTTCAGTACTTAACACCACCATATTTAAATCCTCGGCGACCAAGGCGTCTTTTAAATGAATGTATTCATCAAAAACTAATTTAAGTTGACTTTGAAATTTTGAGGATATCGCAATTCTTTCATTTGAATTCCCCACATTGGAGTTCGTTGCATCCATCCCAAGATGCCCTTCATGTCCAGTTGTTGTTTTTCCACCATCTTTATTCATCATAGACTTCTTGCCTTGTAATTGAGCAGCAGCATCCACAGTAAAAGCTCCATTGGTAACAATCTCATCACCCTCCTTTAACCCATCCACCACTTCATAATTCTCCCCGATAGAATTTCCAAGGAGTATCTCCCGCATTTCAAAGACAGCTTCGTTTGAATTGGTTTTAACATATACGACCGACCGTTCACCCGTCCATAAAACAGCTGATGACGGAATGCTCAATGCCTGCTCTGTCTTTAACAACACACCCTTTATTCTACCTTCAACAAACATTCCTGGTTTGAATACATTGTTTTTGTTATTTAACACCGCTCGTAATTTTACGGTTCTCGTCCTAGCATCTAAAACTGGGTCAATGAATGACACCTTCGCTTTGAACTCCACATTGGCATTTGTATTTGTTGTAATAGAGATATCCTGACCTTTTTTGAATAAATCAATTTGATTTTCATATACATCGAAATTGGCCCAAACTGTATTTAGGTTGGCGATTTTCAACAAAGGCTGACCTTGTTTTATGGATTCACCTTCCTCGACTAGTTTTTCTGAAACGGTTCCCGAGACGGTCGCATAGACAGGGAAATTTTCTCTAACCTTACCTGATGATTCAATTTTATTTATTTGATTCTCAGATAACTTCCACAGCTTTAGTTTGTTCCTCACTGCAGTATATAAAGCAGGCTGGGATTCTTTTAAAGAAGATGCCGTGATTAGTTCTTGTTGAGCTGCAAACAACTCGGGAGAGTAAATCGTTGCCAGTAGTTGACCTTTTCTGACTTCTTCTCCTGTGAAATTAACATTTAGCCTTTCTATTCTACCCGAAAAATAACTTACTTGAATCGCATTGGCTTCCTCGTTTTCAGCAATCTTCCCTGACAGTTTAATGCTATTACCTTCAACTTTATTACCTCCTACAATAGACGTTTGAACATTGGCTAAGGCCATCGCCGTTTCAGTGAGTCTAAATTGGTCGGCAGAAAGACCTTCTCCACTTACTTCGGTTGGAATTAAATCCATGCCACAGATTGGACAATCACCAGATTCCGATTGCATAATTTGTGGATGCATGGAGCAGGTCCACATTTGATTCACTTCGGTTATTTCGCTATGGTTATGTACAGCTTCTTCCGTCTTGGTTCCACCAAATAACAACCAACCTAACAATAGTCCCACTCCTAAGATTCCGATATAAATTATATACTTTTTCATACTTAAACTTTTAATTTATTACTTCAAAAGGAAAGCTTACAGCAACCTTCTCCCAAGCAAGAGAAATAGTTCCATTTCTTTCGTTTATCTTTTCAACTTTATATTTTAAATGTTCAATTATTTCTTCTGAAATCATTGGTTTTACTTTAAACCTAAGAACGTCTTGCGTTTCGTCATAGTCATCCTTACCATGTTGTTCCCAATTCGAATTAAAAACAAGAGTCCACTCATCTTTTGAAGGAATAGCAAAAAACCCATATTTGCCAGCAGGAAGTGTTTTTCCATCGATAGTTAAATCTTTGTTTGTTTCCAACCAAGTCGCATTGTGTGCACCAGCCTGCCAAACCATATTGTAAGCCAATAATCCACCGAATATGACCCTATTTCTTACGCCAGGTGAGGAATAATCAATATGTATGTGAGCATCTCCAATCATTGCCATTGCTGAAGTATGAGGACTTAAAACTTTCTTTTTTTTAGGTTCAACTTGCTCCACTTTATCTTTAGAACGATTGTGTTCTTCGTTTTTAGTTTTCTCTTCCTTACAGCTTGTAGTCAACATAGTTATAAATAGTATTGTTAGCATAATTCTCATGAGTGTTTGTTTTAATATTTTAAATATTTATTTTTCTTAACCTCAAAGCATTTACAATTACCGAAACGGAACTAAAACTCATTGCCAATGCGGCTATCATGGGAGACAGTAACAATCCAAAAAATGGATATAAAACTCCAGCGGCAATAGGCACACCCAATACGTTGTAAACGAAGGCAAAAAAAAGATTTTGTTTAATGTTTTTCACGACTTTCTGACTTAGCATTCTTGCTTTTACTATGCCTTGCAAATCGCCTTTGACTAAAGTTATCGACGCACTTTCGATAGCAACATCGGTCCCTGTTCCCATGGCAATCCCAACATCGGACTGTGCCAAGGCAGGGGCATCATTAATTCCATCACCAGCCATAGCAACAACATTCCCCTTTTCTTGCAATGCCTTTATTTCGTTCAATTTATCTTCTGGAAGACACTCTGCCTTGTAGTGCTTGAGGCCTAGTTTTTCAGCAACCGATTTTGCCGTGTTCTTATTGTCACCCGTCAACATGATAACCTCAATCCCCCTCTTTTGTAATTCACTGATAGCATTCTGACTTGTCGCCTTAATCGCATCAAAAATAGTAACGTAGCCTACGGCTTCACGATCTACCGATATGTATGATACGGTTTTACCTTGTTCTTGTTCATTTAAAACTTTGCTGGCTAAATCCTCCGAAATTGAAACAGATAATTGTTCTAACAGCTTAGCGTTACCCAATCCTATCTTTACCCCTTCAACAGTACCTACAACACCTTTACCTGCAACAGCTTCAAAGTCATTTACCTTGGTAATCGAAACATCCTTCGACTTTCCATAGTTTACAATTGCTTCAGCTAAAGGATGCTCACTATATTGGTTTAAGGAAGCGATGTATTGAAGTAACGTTTCTTCTCCTGTTTCATTGATAGATCTTACTTTTTCAACGGATGGTTTTCCTTCGGTAATGGTTCCCGTTTTGTCAACAATCAAAGTATCTACTTTATTCATTCTCTCTAATGCCTCGGCATTTTTAATCAAAACACCCGATTGTGCGCCCCTACCAACACCCACCATTACAGACATGGGCGTTGCTAAACCTAAGGCACAGGGACAAGCAATAATCAATACAGCGATAGCATTTACAAAAGCGAATACATAGGCTGGTTCAGGTCCGAATATCACCCATACGATAAAGGTCAATACGGCAATGATGATAACAATGGGGACAAAATATTTTGAAATTCTGTCTGCCAATTTTTGAATCGGTGCTTTAGAACGACTTGCGTTGTTCACCATATGAATGATTTGAGAAAGCAAGGTTTCTGAACCTACTTTTTCAGCTTTCATAATAAAGGACTTCGTACCATTAATGGTTCCTGAACTCACGGTATCGGCTACATTTTTATCAACTGGAATTGGTTCACCAGTGATCATAGATTCATCTATACTGCTTTGGCCCTCTACGATAACTCCGTCTACAGGAATTTTCTCTCCAGGCTTCACTCTCAATAAGTTTCCTTGTTGAATGGCATCAATAGCAATTACCTCATCCACACCGTCAACTACCAAAGTTGCCACGGATGGCACTAACTTTAGTAATGCCTTTATAGCACCACTCGTCTGACTATGTGCTTTGGCCTCCAACAATTGACCGAGCAAAACTAAAGTGAGAATTACGGTTGTGGCTTCAAAATAGACAAACACATTGCCTTCTTGGGTTTTGAAATCCTGTGGAAATACATCGGGAAATAACATAGCAAAAACACTAAATACCCAAGCGATTCCGGAACCAATACCAATTAAAGTGAACATATTCAGGTTCATCGTTTTGATAGACTTCCAAGCGCGATCAAAGAACATCCAAGTGGCATAAAACACCACTGGAATAGACAAAACTAGTTGCACCCAATTCCAATTTTTTTGTTCTAAAACTGAATACAATGGATTGTCATCTAACATTTCGGACATTGCAATTAGAAATATGGGAATGGTAAAAGCAACTGCAACCCAGAACTTCTTTAACAGCCGTTTATAGGTTTTGTCCTCTTCGGAAGCAGATGCTTCTAATGGAACTAAGTCCATTCCGCAAATGGGGCAAGACCCTGGTTCATCTTTAATAATTTCAGGGTGCATAGGGCAAGTCCACTGTTGACTACTCGAAGTGGTTAAATTTTGTTCTTCTACCAAATCCATTCCGCAAACTGGACAATCTCCTGCTTTATCATAAGTTTTTTCCCCTTCGCAATGCATCGGACAATAAAAAGTTCCCGTTCCTTTTTCTATCGACTTCTCGTCTTTTTTAACTTCTGAATGATGGTGATGATGTTCTCCTAGCTTGTGAATGCTATAGATATCACTATCCTTTTCTAAAGCCTCTTGAAATGTTTCAATAGGAATATGTGATCCCATTTCGATAGTTGCTTCTGCTTTTTCTAAATTGACAGCTACCCTTAAAACACCATCAACTTTTAAAAGTGTTTCTTCAACGTGGCTGCGACAACCATCGCAGGTAATTCCATGTATGTGATAGGTGTGTTTCATTGTTTTGGTAATTTTAAGACCATTTCTTCCCCTAGAACCAAATCATCCAGATGTCCGGCAATCGAACTATCCAGTGTTTTAAAGTGCATATGCATAAAAGTTGAGTGGTGTGTGAAAACTGCCTTATGTTTTGTGGAATAAAACCCCAAAATATCAACTGCTTTATTTTCAATTATTCCATTGAGACCCGACTCTTGGTGCTTCTTATGGGTATGCACCATATCTCCATCCTTCCAATCGATTATATGCCAGGCTAAAGATGCTACGGAACCTTCAATTAGAAATGGAAATGGTTTTTCTGAATCTATTCCATATTCCTTTGCAAGTGTGGCAATTTCTATTTCCAATTCTGTTTTAGATTTTACTGAAGATGAAAGCGGAAATGACTCCCAGTCCTTCACTTCGGCATACACTAACAAAGCTGCTCCATTGTTAAAAGAACTACTAATCCTAATAGTACTGTCCTGTACCGAGCTATTGTTTGCCTTACCATCGAAAATCTGAATTTCTCCCTTTAAATCTTCAATCGCTCCAAGCGCATAGAGATTGTCTTTATCTGCAAGGGAATCGAGGTTCAAAGTTCGTTCAATAGTACCTCCCATTATATTTCTCAATGCTCCTGAATGTTTTACTTGAGGATCTCCAACCTTTTCATTCATCTTCCCGCAAGAAGCAAATAGTAAGACTAGAATAAAAAGCGTCAATATGTTTGTTTTACGCATCATGTTAGTTGCTTAAATAATTAATAATCGCTGTTTGAACATAGTAGTTCTTGACAGATTCTATTTGACTTATTTGAAACTTCAATTGCAATTCCTGTATATCCAATACATCATTAAAATCAATCGTTCCTCTTTCTGAAAAACCTGCTCTTGTTGCATCAACTCATTTTGTTTAGTTTTCGACTTATACTGTTTTACATTTTCATCATTTCATCTTCATCCATCTCCATTCCCATGTGCATATTTCCATCTTTATCTGTATGAGATTTCATAAAAAAATATTGAGAAAGAAAAATAAGAGCAATTCCAATAGCAGCAACTATTAGTACAAAAGGGTCGTTTACATATTTTAAATAAATAAATGCAACTAAAACTATTACGTCCATTAGTATGGCAATTATTGGGATGATTGGATTGAATTTTACTTCTTTTTTAAGATGCCTAAAGAGCCCCCAATGAATAGCAATATCCATTACTAAATAAAAAATAGCACCAATAGAAGCAATTCGCGTTAAATCGAACAAAACAGTCAATAGTATTGCTAGGGCAACCGTAAAAATTAGTGCTGGGTTTTTAAGGTTTCTTATACTGTTTAAGTTAGGTACTTGTTTCATTTTACTTAACATCCCTAACATCCTTGAAGCTGAATACACGCTGGCTATTACTCCAGACACTGTTGCAACAATGGCAAGAAAAATAGTTAGTATAGAACCCCATTTTCCAAATACGGGTTTTGCCGCTGCTGCCAAAGCATAATCTTTTGCCACAATAATTTCTTCAATACTCAATCCACCAGCAACCGATAATGCCAACGTAACATAGATAACTGTACAAACAGCAATTGAAATAATAATAGAACGCCCTACATTTTTATGTGGATTTTCAATGTCTCCACCTTGATTGGTAATGGTTGTAAACCCTTTATAAGCAAGAATAGATAATGCCAAGGCTGCAATAAATCCAAAACCTTCAGGTAAAGATTGACTACTTGTTGACACATAATTACCTGCAATAGTTGGTAGTCCTGAAATTACTAATCCTGAAATTGCTAACAGTGCAATACCTGCTATTTTAATAATAGCGGTTAAAGTGGCTGTTGCTTCTATAACCTTATTACCAGATATATTAACAATATAGGCTATTGCTATAAGCAGCACACCCAATACAGAAGCATATCCGGTATATTCTTGCGGAAATAGTCGTAAAGTATACGCCCCAAAAGTGCCTGCAACTAAACTTTCTGCAACAACCATTGATACATACATCAATAAAGAGAAAGAACCTGCGGCTGTACCTGGACCATAGGCTTTTGTTAAAAATTTTGCAACACCTCCAGAAGAGGGATATGCATTTGAAAACTTAACATAAGAATAAGAACTAAAGCCTACCACTACTGCACCTGCAATAAATGCAATGGGAAATAAATCGCCTACTAACTCGGCTATTTGCCCCATTAAAACAAAAATTCCAGCACCAATCATTACACCTGTTCCTAAAGAAACAGAGCCTAATAAAGAGAGTTTTTGAGTATGCTTTTTTGAGTTTTTCATCTTGCTAAATATTCTATATTAAAATCGTATTGATAATCCGCCACCTGCACCATAACGATTGTCGTAACTTGCCATTAGAGAGAAATTTCTTGACAACATATATTCTGCACCTGCACTCCAAACTGTTTCAGATACAGAATTTATATTCGCTGGTAAATTATTTACGATACCTAAATCTATTTGATATTCGTAATACCCAAATATTGAAAGTTTTGGAAATACCATAATACTTCTGCCAAATGAAATTCGTGGCCGTAATTCGCTGTCAATGCGAGCATCAAGGCTAAACATATAGGGTGTAAAATATCGTATACCTGCAACCGTAACAGTATTAAATTCATTTAAGGAATCTGGAATTTCATTTTCAATATTTACACCTCCAAAAACCCGTAAATAATCGTGCAAATAATATTCATAAGTGAATTCTGCTTCTAAATTTTCATTCCAACCGTATTCAAATGATGCATTAAATTGATTTCTGATATTTGATGTGGTTAAGTTTAACCCAATCATACTTGATGTGGCATCTAAAAGCCCCCAAGAATAATATCCATCTGTTTCTGCAATAATTTCTTTTGCAGGATATTCATTCATTCTTTTATCTCTTGGTGTGTCGTAACTAAAAACACGAGCCATTCCACCCATCATGTGATAAAGAACATGACAATGAAAAAACCAATCACCATATTCGTTGCCATAAAACTCAATCGTCACCTCTTGCATTGGTGGTATATTAACCGTGTGTTTTAAAGGCGAATAATCTCCATTTTTATTGATGACTCTAAAAAAGTGCCCATGCAAGTGCATTGGATGGTGCATCATCGTTAAATTATTAAGTGTAATGCGCGTTACTTGATTTCCTTTTATTTTAATATTATCGGTTTCCGAAAGAGGTACACCGTTCATACTCCAAATGTAGCGTTGCATATTTCCCGTAAGGTTTAACAAAATTTCTTTTACAGGAACATCTTTGCCATAGTTGGTTTTTTGAGGTGATTTTAAATAATCATAATTGTATTCAGAAAACATATCCATTCCTTTCATTTTCATGGATGCATCCATAACATCATCTTTTTTCATATCCATTTTAGAAGATTTCCCCATAGTATTCATAGTCGTATCTTTTGACATGTCCATTTTCATGGGCTTCTTCATATTTTCGTCATCTTTCATCTGCATATCGTCATTCTTCTTCCCCTTCATTTCCATTTTGTTAGAACCATTCATATCACCATCCATTTGCATACCATATTCTTTTTTCATCTCAAAGCGTTCATCTTTTTTAGGTCGATATTTTAAAGCATGAGCACCCATTTTCATATCCATTTTTGCCATTTTTTTCATCATGCCAATTTTATCGGGTTTCATCACATTGGGTGCTTTTAATATTTCACCATTTCCTAAAAAAGCAGAAGCTGTACCAGAGCCATCTTGGGCTGTAATTTTAAATTCTATTTTCCTGTTTTCGGGAATGGTAATAATAAAATCGTAGGCTTCGGCGATAGCAATAAAAATTCTGTCTTTTTTTACTGGAACGATATCAATTCCGTCAGAAGACACTAATAAAGGTTCTCCACCTCCAAATGTTATCCAAAATTGTGTGGATGCTCCACCATCAATAATGCGCAATCGCACTTTTTCACCTGCTTTAAATTCAGGATATTCAATAGATTGTTCACCATTTATTAAAAATGCAGGGTAGTAAATATCGGCAACGTCCGCGCCTTCCATGCGTTGTCTCCAAAAATTAAGTTGCGCACCAAAAGCCCCTCTATTTATGACTTGATTTAATGGTGTTGCCGTTCCTTTACGTGAATTGTACCATTCATTTCCTCGCTTTAGATTTCGTAACACACTCATTGGTTTTTCGTTTGTCCAATCAGAAAGCATTAGCACCAATTCTTTATCATAGTCTAATGTTTCTTTTTTAGGATGAATAACAAATGCCCCAAAAACACCA
>Ga0256847_1001341_pt1 | contig 12742 bp, 14 predicted proteins | sample TeddybearmetaG_FD_189099 | JGI IMG/M metagenome (GOLD analysis project Ga0256847, IMG submission 189099) | Hydrothermal vent microbial communities from East Pacific Rise, Pacific Ocean - Teddybear | ecosystem: Environmental > Aquatic > Marine > Hydrothermal vents | place: Pacific Ocean: East... | reverse complement strand
GGTAACTAAATTTGCTTAAATTGGAATCAACTTTTCCTTTTTTATCAAGGTACATATCCCGCGTTGCTTTGAGAGGTGCTTTTTCGCGGTAGTCAATCGCAATGACTTTTCCAGTTTTGGCAGAATAAATAAGCATGAATCCGCCGCCACCGAGATTACCCGCCCGAGGATAAGTAACTGCTTTTACAAATCCAATTGTTACCGCAGCATCAACGGCATTACCGCCTTTCTGTAATACTTCCACGCCAATTTGTGCCGCAATCTCCTCACCCGTAACTACCATACCATGCGTAGCAATAGTTGGTGTAAAAATATCTCGTTCACTGATAATTGCATTCTGCGCTATAGCTAATGTGGCAAACATCAATGATATTGCCGCAACAGAGATTCTAAAAAAATATTTCATGAATTTCTTCCTTCAAGAATGTTATGTAAAATTAAATTTGCTCCACCGAATCCCCAAAGTCCTCGGTGCAAACATCATAACATAATCACCGATTAAATCTCAGGTATTATCAGGATCACTAATCCATCTTCTTCTTTTTCATATTCAACACATTTATCATGTATATCTAGCATAATTTTACGTAGCCGCTGATATCACCCGCATTTGCTGCTTTGCTAGGCAGATATAAAATAGTGATTATGCTTAAGTTACCAGCCGCTCCGCTACCTTAAAGTCAAACTCATAAATATGAGCGGCAGTAATATCCACATTCAATCCACCCCGATTGACTTTTAATCCTCTTTCTTGTAAACGAACAAGCATCATACGCTGAAGTTCATATAATCCTTTGAAATTGCCGTGATAATTCCACACGTTTTGTGAACGAAACTGAGCAAAAAAATGCAATTGTCCATCACGTATTAGAGCTTGAATGTGAGTTAAACATGCCATACGTTTGATATTTTGTTGATTTTTTCGTTCCCATTCAAGTGGATGTATCAAGTTGATGATAACTGATTTTGATTCTGGGCGTTTTCTTAGCTGTTCAACTGCGGTTTCAAATTGATTACCATAAGGATTAACAAAAATACGATAACCGTAACTGCCACCCAATTCTGTATCAATTTTTGTGGATAGTATTTTTCTTACATATTGAGTTTGTCGCGCCATATCCATTAATGGATGTATAGAATCAAAGTCTGCATCTGGACTAAAATAAATACTCACTCCAAACTGTTCTCGAATCTGTTGATCATCATCCATACCCATTGTGCTATTATTGAATACAGACGATACATAACTAGTCCATCCATCAACAATGGAATGGGCAACGATTTTTTTGCCGAAATGGTTCATGATATTTTCCTATATTATGAATTTAAAAACCATCCGAGCTCGGTTATGTCTATTTCATAACAGACACTAAAAAAAATCGTCCCACTTTGACGCTACTTTTTTCTATAAAAAAATAATGAAAGAATATAAACAAACTTTATGGTGGTGTGGATGTAAAATCGAACCACCATCAGAATTGGTTTTACTATTGGCAAAACATTATCCTCCTAAAAAAATAGATAATAAATTTAGATATATGCTCTGGACAGTTTTTGGCTAACTTTGCAAACGCATTATGTAACCGTATGCGTTGGCGTGGTTTACCAAAATGGATTGGTTATCCATTTGCTAGTTGGGGAGAAAGAGGCGCATTTGATGCGTTATTGGTAGATAGTGTTGACTATGCTATAGTTAAAAAAATTACTAGATTATGCTCAGCATTAAAAAAATATCAAATTTTTTCTATTAGGTAGGCAACGGCATTGTGATCCAATTGGTTATGCTGTAGCTAAAAATGCCCTAGCTGCGGTTCAACAAGCGGTTGAACAGGGTGTATTTACCGTTCAAAAATTAAATAACCGAGGAAAAGTCCATAATGAAACAATACTGACAGTTTCTGCTAATAGTTCATCAGAAGATACTTTAAAAAGAGCACTTGTTAAAATCGAAAAATGGGGTGAAATACAGTTAAAATTGGTGGAAATGAGAAAACCAGTCCAAGCTGAACTGTGTCAAGTAGTTTGCCAATTAGCTGAACAAGGTGATATAAGCAGTTTCAAGTTTGGAGATTTGGTGAAAATTATGAAGGATGAAGTTCGTTCAGCATGGCACTCTTCTAAGGTAGTATTGGAAGCTGAAGACTTGGGAGTAGATGCACCAAATAATGAGGATTTAGATCAAATTGTCTATCAACTTGATAAGGTAAAAATAATCAAATTTGATACTACATATGAGCAGTGGGAAAGTTGGAAAGCATTAATTAAACAAATTAATGGTGATATTGATAAGCTTGATTGTAAAGAGAAGATTCGTCAGCGAATTTTTGAAGAATTTAAAGTCATTGTCAATTTGATTGAAGAAGATCAAGAACCAGTTTCTCAAGCTCAATTGGCAAAATATTTCAAAATTCCCAAAAATACACTTAATCAAGATATGAAAAGGCTTCGTCAACTATTACTCCAAAGACCTGTCAGGTCTAACACCCGACACTAGGAGATATAATGAACCAAAACCCTTTAGAACAATTACATAAGCTTGCAAAAACAATGGAGAATAAATTGGATAAAGTAGCCAATAAGCTTTCCCAATTACCAAAAACTCCACAAGCTGGATATATTGTTAGAATTGAAAATAAGAATACAATAGGATTATTGCAATGGGTGCTACTATATTCACAATCAGAAGAATGGTTTATAGTACCAGCAGATGATAATCCAATGCTGTTTGATAAATCATCTGGTATAGATACGGAAGAAATTACTACTGGTAATGAAAAATACATATCTATAGAATGGTCATTTAACATTAATGAACAATTTTGTATTGCAATACAATTAGATGATGTTAGTTTTACATAAATTTTTATGCTTTAAATAATTGAGGAGAGATAACTTAAATGCTAAGACGTTTAATTTTAAAAGGATTTAAATCCATTCGAGAACTAGATTTGCCACTTTTACCATTTAATATAATTATTGGTGCTAATGGTGCCGGTAAAAGTAACTTAATGGCTTTTTTTAGAATGTTTCAGGCACTAAGACAAAGGCAATTACAGTTGCATGTCGCTAGATTGGGTGGTGTTGATTCATTTTTGTATTATGGGCGCAAAGAAACAGCTGTGTTATCCAGCGTCTTATATTTTGATTCAAATTGTTATGGTTTTGACTTAGAACCAACAGTAGATAATAAATTCATATTTGCAAAAGAATTCATCCAAGGAGAAACGTCAAAAAGCTTGGGTGGTAGTCATACAGAAAGTTTAGCATCTACTTTAGCAGACTGTTCTGTTTATCATTTTCACGATACCAGTGACACTGCCAATGTCAAACGCTTACAAGCAATTAATGATAATATCAAATTGCGCCAAGATGCGAGTAATTTAGCCGCTTTTTTGTATAAGCTAAAAAAAACTTCCCCTAAACATTATGAAATAATCCTCAAAACTATTCAACAAGTCGCGCCTTTTTTTGGCGATTTTTATTTAAGACCCTTTCCAGAAAATTCACACAAAATCCAACTAGAATGGACAGAAAAAGGTAGTGACTACCCTTTTATTGCCAACGATTTGTCAGATGGAACTTTGCGATTTATGTAACCTGCTTGATGAATTTGAAGCGCGTGATATGATTGTTATTGATAGGGACAGTTTTTCGCCGTCTTGAAGACTCTTGGCTAGAGGAATATAGTTTAGGTGAACTTTGGGAAAAAAATGTCATTGGTGGGAGACCAACGCGATGATTCGTATCAATATAGTGGTTGAAGGGCATAGTGAGGAACAATTTGTACGTGATATTATTGGTGAATATCTAGCACAGAAAGGTATTTATGTTTATGCGCGTAGAGTCAAAACTGGGCGTAAATCTGGAAAAGATTATCGTGGTGGTGTCACGACTTACGCTAAAATCAAAAATGATGTATTGCGCTGGTTAGCCGAAGATAACACTGCCTATCTATCTACTTTTTTTGACTTATATCGCTTACCTAATGATTTTCCACAATTTAAAGAAGCTCAGAAACAACAACAAGCTTTGCAACGAGTCAATTGTTTAGAAATGGCATTTGAAAATGACATCAAACACGAAAAATTTATACCATATATACAACTGTTTGAATTTGAAGGATTGTTATTTTCAGATGTACAAGCAATAGATGAGTGTATCACACTAACACTTGATGCACCAAGCCAACTAGAAAAATTGCATAAAATTCGTAGCCAATATCCAACATCATAACACATCAATGATGGCGCAAACACAGCACCTTCTATGCGTTTAGGCATTTTGTATCCATATTATGACAAGGTATTACATGGTAGTTTAATTAGTGAAGATATTGGCTTAAAAATATTAAGGCAAGAATGCCCACATTTTGATCAATGGGTATCTAACTTAGAAAATATTGTGTAAAATTTGCTGAACCTAACTTTTTTAATTTATGTAGCTCAGAGACAACTGCAATTTTGTAATGTTAAATTTTGGATAAAAAAAATTAACTTTTTGAAAACATAATAATATGGCAAAATTAATCACTTTAAATTTTTCTGGCGATTTTGATAAAGGTTTTGAAATAACGCTGCGTGATGAAGGAACTGATCTGTCACAAGAAGTTGCCTCGTTGTCTTCTAACCCCATACTTCCTGAAAAGTATCAAGCATGGCGAAAAAACCATATAGAAAACCTTGATACTCCGCGAGGTAGGGCAATTGCCTTGGCATGAATGGGAAGATTATTTATTTAAATACATTTGCCTCGGCAGAGCAGCCATTGCTGTTGGTCCTAAAACATTTCAATCTCTACAGTGAACTTGAACCTTATAGTGGTTCTATTAGTCATAATCCATCAGATTTCCCACATCTGGTTTGGGATTTAAAATTTGCTTGTCTATTTTATGATGTGGTTGTTGTGCATCGTAGAAATATTTTGGAACATCCTCTAACATTACCTGCCTTTGAAAGGCTAAAACCTTTTGTAAAATGTGGCACATTATGGACTAGTGCCAATCAATACGACGGTTTACCTCAGAATTATATTGAACAAGAAACGCAAAAGTTAAAAGATTTTTTTAACAGGGGCTATATAAAAAAAATAAACGCAGTGGATGATATTAAAGATAGGTGGTTGCCTATAAAACCGGATGAATGGAAGATTCGTAGAAATGGTAATGAACAAGCGGCTTGGGTATTAAAGAATATTGATGATGATTTGTCTAAATATAACAAATTCAAACAATTAAACCCTTTATTTGATTTAGTTAAGCGTATGCGGGCTGATAATGATTAGAAATGCCTTACAAAATAATATTTGAAATAAGGAAATTCAACAACAAATATATTTAATTTTTAATAGTAAACAGAGTTTTCCAAACCAAGTTGATCAACTATTAAATATATCTGAAGCGAGCATTTTTATGCCATCGCCTTGGGCATTAGTGAGCCAATCTTTACTAGGAACTGCCCATATTGCCGCTAAGGATGAAGTTGACAAAATATTTATTTTAGATTTAGCTAGTCGTGTAGTTTATGAAAAAAATTCACCAAATTATCCAGTAAAACTGGGTCTGCAACAGACAAATTTGCTTTCCATTTTAGTTATTGCTGGAAAATTAGGTTTAACAGTTGAGCTTATAAAACAATGGCTAATTGAATTAGATGCTCTTAAAAATAAAAAATTGAGATGGAAATATCAAGCTGAACTCAATCCCAAATATCATGATCAGTTTTTTGTATTAAGAAATAGAATTGATGGTTTAAAAAGGGACATAAATAAAAAACTTAAACCGCTTGGTTTGAGAATCGGTGGTGAAAAAGGTAAAGGAATATGGTATTTGAAAGCTGACAATTCTGATCAAGACTTTCTGATTAAATTGTCTAACACAGTTTGGGGAGAATTCTTTGAAAAAAAAGAAACAAACTACACTCCCCAAGGATTATCAAAACAACCAAAACTTATTTGGCATTGCTTATGGGAATTTTATCCTAATTCTGTCCATATGAAAACAATTGCTAAAATACTTGAAAAGAAATGGAATAAAAAAACTCAAAAGCAAATTTATGATGCTATTTCTAAACTTAGAAAATGCTTAAACAATGAACCTTGGATTATTAGACATAATCGTTTGGGTGAATATGCGCTTATGCCAAGACTAGTAGAATAAAATATTATACATTTAAAGCCTTGTAGGGTCGGTGATAACCGACCATTTAACTCTATAAAACCCCATAAGCTAACATAGCATCAGCAACTTTAATAAAACCACCTATATTAGCCCCTTGTAGATAATTCACCGTTCCATCTTCTTCTTTTCCATATTCAACACATTTATCATGTATATCTAGCATAATTTTACGTAGCCGCTGATCTAGTTCTTCTCTTGACCATGATAAGCGCATACTATTTTGGGTCATTTCTAAACCAGATACTGCTACACCACCCGCATTTGCTGCTTTGCTAGGAAGATATAAAATATTGGATTGTTGGAAAATATGAATGCCAGCTAGTTCAGTTGGCATATTGGCTCCTTCTGAGACTGCTAAACAACCATTTTTGACTAAAGTTTCTGCTTCTTCAGCATTAATTTCATTTTGAGTTGCACATGGAAAGGCAAGATCGCAGACTATAGACCAAGGTTTCTGTTTTTCATAGAATTTTACTTTAAATTCACTTGCATATTCAGAAATACGTCCACGTCTTACTTGTTTTAATTGCTTAATAAAAGCTAATTTATCTGGATCAATTCCATCAGGATCATAGATAAATCCGCTAGAATCAGACATTGTAACTACTTTACCACCTAATTCTATAGCTTTTTCTACTGTATATTGTGCAACATTACCAGAGCCTGAAACAACAATAGTTTTGCCTTCTATAGTTTGTTTATGGTATTTGAGCATCTCTTCCATAATATATACTGCACCATAACCAGTGGCTTCACTACGAATTAAGCTACCGCCAAAAGCTAATCCCTTACCTGTCAGTACACCAGTAAATTCATTCGCAAGCCGCTTATATTGACCAAACAAATAACTAATTTCTCTAGCACCAACTCCAATATCACCGGCTGGAATATCAGTAAATGGACCAATATGACGGTAAAGTTCAGTCATAAAAGCTTGACAAAAGCGCATCACTTCGCGATCAGATTTACCTTTAGGATTAAAATCAGCACCACCTTTCGCGCCTCCCATTGGTAATCCAGTAAGACTATTTTTGAAAGTTTGTTCAAAAGCAAGGAATTTTAAGACACTAGGACTGACATCGTAATGGAAACGAAGACCACCTTTGTAGGGTCCAATTGCGTTACAATGTTGAACCCGATAACCACGATTAACTCTGATATTACCCTCGTCATCCTCCCAACAAACACGAAAGGTAATGATTCTATCTGGTTCAGTTAAACGTTCTAAAATATTAGCTTTCTGATAAACTGATTTATGAAAAATAAATGGAATAATACTTGCCGCAACCTCATAAACTGCTTGATGAAATTCATGCTCATGTGGGTTACGACGTTTTAATCCATCCATAAAATTTTCAAGTTGTTCTTGAACTGTATTACCTATCATCATAATATACACTCTGTTTTTGCCAAAATATCATTTTAAATAGTATTATTTAACGAATAATCCACTGCTAAATCAATCAAATGAACACTTTTATAATTAACACAACTTTCTAATATTTGTTCAAAATTTCACATTCGGTGGGTCTATAACAGATAAGTCCCACCGAATAGGAAATTGCCCTGAACCTAATGAAGCTCGTGCGGTAAAGCGAAGATCAAAAGCTTTTCCACGATTAACTGAACCAAGAACTGTTCAGAGCTTGTTGTGGCACTTACAGGGAATACAGCTTATGCTTAAGTAAGTGCCATTCGGTTAAAGCTTCATTTTCTACAATCTCGAAATATCAGCTATTTGCAAAAATAAGTTTCTTATTTGTTGCAGAAATGCTAGACGATTTATCCGTACTGTTTGGTCTTTGTCCATTACCATCACTTTGTCAAAAAATTTATCTATTGTTTCTTTTAGGCCGGCTAGCTGTTTAAGAGCGGCTTCATAGTCTCCGGTTTTTATTAGGGGGGCTATTGTTTGTTTTACTATTTCTAGTTTGTCATATAGGTGCCGTTCTTCTATATTTGTGAAGTAGGTTTGGTCTGGTTCTGATGGGTATGTTTCTTTGGCTTTCTTTAGGATGTTATGAATCCGTTTATTGGCACTGGCTAGGCTTTCTGCTTCTGGTAATTTGCGGAAGGCGGCTATGCCTCTAATTCGTTTGTCTATATCTAATGGTGATGTTGGGCGGCATGTTAATACTGCCTCTATGGTTTCTAGTGCAAAGCCTTGTTCTTGGTAGTAGCCGCGTAAGCGTTCTAGCATGAAGTCAAATACTTTGGTTTGACTTGGTTTTAGTAATTCTTGCAAGTCTATTTCTAGCTTACATTCTATTATTATTCTTAATATTCCTATAGTTGCGCGGCGTAATCCAAATGGATCTTTGTCTCCTGTTGGAGCTTGACCAATTCCAAATATACCTACTAATGTGTCTAATTTGTCGCTAATTGATAATGCTTGCCCTAAACTAGTTTTTGGTAGCGCGTCTCCGGCAAAGCGGGGCATGTATTGTTCGCCTATTGCTACTGCTACTGCTTCAGTTTCTTGGTCATTACGGGCATAGTATTCTCCAATTATACCTTGTAGTTCTGGAAATTCTGCTACCATTCCTGTCATTAAGTCACATTTAGATAACATGGCGGCACGAACTGCTTGTAGTTCTTCTACGCCTATTTGTTTAGCAATTGTTGCTGTTAGTTGAGCTACGCGCTCACTTTTGTCATATAGGCTGCCTAGTTGTTTTTGGAAAATTACTGTTTTTAGGGCTTCTATATGACTGTCTAGGCTGTGAGTGCAATCTTGTTGCCAGAAAAAAGCGGCATCGCTTAGACGTGGGCGAATTACTCGTTCATTACCAGCGCGAATTACATCTGGTTGTTGACTTTGAATGTTACTTATAGTGATAAAACGTGGTAATAATTTTCCTTCTGAGTCAACTATATGAAAATATTTTTGATGACCCTTCATTGCTGCTATCAAGGCTGCGGCTGGTACTTGTAAAAACTGTTCATCAAATGAACCTGTGATTCTAACTGGATATTCTACTAGACCAGTGACTTCATTTAATAAGTCATCGTCAATAACAGCTTTTGCTTCAAGTTCATTAGCGGCTTCTGTGACTAATTTACGTATGATGTCACGACGCTTAGTAAAAGCAGGTATAACAAAACCTTGGTTTTCTAAACTAGATACATAGTCATTAGCACTATTTAAAACAATAGCTTCTGGATGATGAAAGCGATGTCCTCGTGTTTCACGCCCACTAGGAATTCCAAATATTTCGGTTTCAATCACGTCAGTACCAAATAAAATAACCAGCCAATGTACTGGGCGTACAAATTCATAAGGTAAATCTGCCCAACGCATCCGTTTTGGAATTGGTAAAGCGGCTAGAGAATTTTCAATTATAGTGGGTATTAAACTGGCAGTTGCTTGTCCGTATTGAGTCTGTTTATATATTAACCACGCGCCTTTTTCGGTTTCTAATTTTGTTAATTCAGATATATTGACTCCGCAGGAACGGGCAAATCCTAAAGCGGCTTTGCTGGCTTCTCCTTCGGCATCAAAAGCAGCTTTTAAAGATGGTCCACGTCTTTCTGTTTCTCGATTTGCTTGTATGCTTGCTACTGCTTTAATTATTACAGCTAAGCGGCGTGGAGTTGCAAAAGCACTAATGGATTCATAAGTAATTTCTTGTTTTTGTAAACCCTTAGCAATGCCTTCTGCAAAAGCTTTAGATAAGTTTGGTAAAGCTTTAGGAGGTAATTCTTCGGTACCAATTTCTATTAATAAATCACGAGTGTCTGACATGTTAAGCATCCTTTGCAGTCATAGGGAAATTTAATGTTTCACGACAATCATAATAAGCTTGTGCTATTGCACGTGCTAAAGTTCGTATTCGTAAAATATAACGTTGCCGCTCGGTAACAGAAATAGCATTACGTGCATCTAATAAGTTAAAGGTATGAGAAGTTTTAAGCATCATTTCATAAGCTGGTAATGGTAGATTTTTTTCGATTAAATTAGTGCTTTCGCGTTCATAAATATCAAAAAAATTAAATAAGTCATCGACTGGGGCATGTTGAAAATTATAAGTTGACATTTCTACTTCATTCTGATGAAATACGTCTCCATAAGTAACTCCATCAGTCCAAACTAAGTCATATACGCTTTCTACGCCTTGTAAGTACATGGCTATACGTTCTAAGCCATAGGTAATTTCACCGGTAACTGGTTTACATTCTAAGCCGCCGACTTGTTGAAAGTAGGTGAATTGTGTAACTTCCATGCCATTGAGCCATACTTCCCAACCTAAGCCCCATGCTCCAAGGGTGGGAGATTCCCAATTATCTTCTACAAAACGAATGTCATGCACTAAGGGGTTAATACCTAACATTTTTAATGAATTTAAATATAATTCTTGAATATTCAGTGGAGATGGCTTTATAACCACTTGAAATTGATAATAATGTTGTAAACGATTAGGATTTTCACCATAACGTCCATCAGTTGGACGACGTGAAGGTTGCACATAGGCGGCACTCCACGGTTCTGGACCAATAGCCCTTAAAAATGTAGCAGGATGAAAAGTTCCAGCTCCTACTTCCATATCATATGGTTGCTGTAAAACACAACCTTGTTCAGCCCAGTAATTTTGTAGGCTTAAAATTAATTCTTGAAATGTGGTTTTTGATGACACTTATGTTTCCTTTGATTTTATGTTAAAGTTTAAATAAATAATCCCATATCAACAACATCTAAACTTAAATAGGGATTATAATACGGATCACCATTTTTGAGCCATGTATTCCATTTTTCAACAAATATTTGTCTGTCTTTTTCCAGCCATTCTACTTGTTGCCATTCATTAGTGGCTACAAAACGAGCAAATGGTGTATAAACTATACGTTTGCCGCTAGTTAAAGCCCGTAAAGCAAAATCTAACATTGCATAAGCACCACTATAATCGGTATTTAAACCACCTAATTGTTGCCATAAAGAGTGTCTGATTACACAACAATTTGGGTGCGGTATGCTGACATTATGTACAATTGCTGTAATCGCCATATAAGCTGGCGTATTTTCTGGGAATCCTTCATATAAAGCTAAAGGTATTCCATTATGACGCTGTACTAATCCTGCATGTATAAATTTTCCTTGTTGATCAATTACTTTGCCTGTGACAATACCAACATCTTCAATTTCTAACCAAGATATTAATTCTCTTATAGATTCTGGATCATAATCAACTTGCCCTAAAATTACTAAATAATCAGCTTCACAAGCTTGATTAATCTGATTCAACTGTAATATTTGATAAGATTTAGATTCTGATACCTGCAAACGTACTCGATAATGCCCTCTCCATAACTCTTTGTTTTCACTAACATCAGCGGCTAAAGATCGTCGTTCCAAAGCTTCTTCTAATGCTGCAATTCCAGCCTGATAAGCATAATCCTTGGCATTATGTTCCAGTGCCACCGACTGTTCATGTTGTCGCCAATGATATAATACTTTAGCAAGATGTCGTACTTCTGGTTGTAATTCAGCGGCACGTAAAATCAAATCATAATCTTGTGAACCCTCTTTACCAACTCGCACGCCTTCCAATTTTTCCAATAAATCGCGTCGATAAACCAACAAATGAAATAAATAATTACCAGACAATAAAGTTTCAGGAGACCAATCAGGCTTAAATAAGTGCATAAAGCGTCTGTTATTAGGAGACAACATATCACGATCAGAATAAACAATATCAGTATTTGGATATTCGCGTAATAATTTTACAACTTCATACAAGGCATCAGGCGCAAGACGATCATCATGATCCAAAAAAACCACATACTCACCACGCGCCATAGCTAAAGCCTGATTAGTGGCATGACAAATACCTTGATTTTCAGATAAACGATGTAAATGCAGACGCGGATCATCCTTAACAAGCTGCTCTAAACATGCAATAGTAGCAGGATTATCACTTCCATCATCAACTAAACACATTTCCCAATGCGGATAAGCCTGAGTTTGCACAGAATAAATACACTCAGCCAAATAATCAGGAGCAGTATTAAAAACCGGAGTAACAACACTTAATAAAGGGCGTTGTTTCCAACATTGAGCTTGATCACGTAATAATTGCCAATCATATAAAGTTAAAAAGCCATGATGAAACAACCATGCTTGATACTCAATCCACTCACCATAAGCCCAAGATTTCAAATCAGCCTCAGTTGGAGTGTCGATAATAGGAATTGATTTTTTAAAAAACATAATGTTAGACTATTTAGTAAAAATCTACTATGAGCATAATAAATGAAAATATACAAATTAATATTATTAATAGTATTGCAAATAATATCAATCAAGTTAATGGCAGCCGATAAACATGCTTTGCTATTATATTCTATGTAAATCTGTACTTGAACTACATATTTACATAGAATATAATAGCATTATGATGATTGAAAGAGAAGTTACAAAAGAGCTGTTGATGCAGCTTAAAGAGTATCCAATTGTTACGGTTATTGGACCTAGACAGGCTGGTAAAACTACATTAGTACGCAAGGTATTACTTGATTATTCTTATGTGTCATTAGAAAATCCAGAGAATCGTCAGATTGCAACTGATGATC
>Ga0256847_1001340_pt1 | contig 12745 bp, 10 predicted proteins | sample TeddybearmetaG_FD_189099 | JGI IMG/M metagenome (GOLD analysis project Ga0256847, IMG submission 189099) | Hydrothermal vent microbial communities from East Pacific Rise, Pacific Ocean - Teddybear | ecosystem: Environmental > Aquatic > Marine > Hydrothermal vents | place: Pacific Ocean: East... | reverse complement strand
TATTGGCACCATGCGCACTAATTGGTTAGAAAATCGGGCAACAATTGATAATGGCATTATTACCAATACCATTCGACGCGTTTTTGATGGTATTTATTCATCTTCAACCCGTGATCAATATAGAGTGCGTCTTGAACAAATTGAGAATAATGGCAAAGTTGAATTATTTTTAACTCATTTTGGAATGCAAGAAGATGTTGTACAAGGAATGTCAGGCGAAAGTCAGCAACCTGTTTGGCAAGCCACGGGCGCTGATTCTGAATTAGAAGCCATTATGTTACGTAAAATTATGGTGCATTTAGGACTTTCTGATAAAAAAGCCCAAAGTACTTTGACCCAGAAAAATAAACAATCAGGAGAAGCTTTATCCCGTTTAATTACAGGTAAAGAGGCTGCTTTAATGATTAATGAAGATTCGGGGCGGGCTTGGCGTATTATCGGAATTGCCTTAGATCGCGTTGGTTTTGCGGTTGAAGATCGAAAACGCAATCAAGGAATTTATATGGTTCGATATTTTGATCCTACAGCAAAAGAAAATAAAGGATTCTTATCAAGCATTGCTTTTTGGCGTAAAGAAGATAAATTTGATAATAAAAAATTATATCAAATTATTCTTGGCAGCGATGGCAAAGGCGGGGTTAAAACCACCATTTCAAATGAACAAGGAGAACGTTTAAACACTGAAACTGCGGTACGTATTTTAACGCTATTACAAGAACAATTAAAATAACATGAAATTTGTTTCTTTAGGCAGTGGGAGCAAAGGAAATGCGACCATTGTTAGCAGTGGCAAAACCAATTTAATGATTGATTGTGGTTTTGGCATTAAAGAAGCAAGCCAGCGTTTAGGAAAAGTGGGGCTAGATCCAACAAAAATCAATGCCCTTTTACTAACCCATGAACACAGTGATCATGTTAAAGGTGCGGGGGCATTTGTACGCCGTTATAAAACCCCGATTTGGGCAACTGTGGGGACGATTCGTAAAGCAAAATTAGGCGAAATCCCCGCCCTCCATTATATTAATAGCAATGTGGGCAGTTTTCAGATTGCCGATATTAAAGTAACGCCTTACACCATTCCTCATGATGCAATAGAACCTTGCCAATATTATTTTACCGCCAACCATAAAAAAATGGCTATCTTAACTGATGTTGGTTTTATTACCCCTCATATTATTGAATCTTTACAAAATCTCAATGCCTTATTATTAGAATTTAACCATGATATTGATTTATTAAATAAAGGACCTTATCCGCGCAGTTTAAAAAATAGAGTGGCAGGAAAAATGGGACATTTAAATAACAATCAAGCCGCTTTATTATTACAAGAAATCAATCATACGGGATTAAAAACACTGGTTTTAGGGCATTTAAGCGAGCAAAATAATAACCCTGAATTAGTTTTGCAAGCCATTCAACGGATTGTTCGATCGCTTGGGGTCACTCCGCATATTTTGGGGCAACAGAAACCTAGTGAGTGGTTTTTTGTTTAAATGGCTTGGATTTGTTTTTATATATTCTACGTTTTAAATAAAATTTTTGATTTTGTTTTAATTCACCCCCTAAATTTATGCCTATATTTGTAGCAGAAAGAATTTCTTTTTTATCAAATGATTTATTATCTATTTGTATATCTAAAATGATTTTCTTAAAAAAATTACCATTAAATTTTTTAATTATAATATAGTCCCCTTTTTTAATTATATGATTTTCTAGTGTGAAACATAAAATTGAATTACGAAAAATATCTATAATATCCATTTCTTCATAATGACTTACTTCATATGAAATTTCCTTTTCAATTAATACTTCAAAGATTGCTTTTCCATAAATTTTCAAAAACTTAATATAATCACTAAAACGATCAATTTCTAAAAGATCATCTATTTCACTTCCATGTGCAATATCATTTCTTCGAGTAACAAGATCATCTATTAAGAGGAATAATATATCATTGTGTTTTTTTTCAATTTGTGATCCATATTTTTCTTCTAATAATGGTAATAACGTTTCATTTCTTTTTAATTGATCAGTCAAATTAATATCAATAGATTTAAAAGCTTCAACAATTTTTTGGTGTTTTAAATTTCCAGATAATGGTAAAAAAGCATCTGTATTAAGTTGGTAATTAGATGTATTGAAACAGGAAGCTAAATTAAGCAATATTTTTTCCTTATCTAACATTTCATATTTAGAAAATTTATTTTCACTAAGCAATGAAATTAATTTTATAGATAATCTAAAGTGCTCTTCTTGTATTTTAAGAGGTAATTTATCATAAGTGGGTAAAAGTTGATTGATATTTGAAATATGATCTTTTAACCAAATACTAATATATTTTTCTAAAATACCATATAAAGAAATAATGATTGATTTATATTCAAAAACTTTTTTATCTACATTGAAAGTAGCTAAATGTATATTAAATGCTTTAAATAGTTCTTCATTAGAGGATGAGGAATTTTTCGCAATTTCATCAATAAGCTTGAGATGTTCAATATATTTTTGAATATTTTGAATTTCATTTTCAAAATTTTGGAATAAAGTATTTTGCATAATATCAATTAAGTTATATATTTTTCAAATAAATGATCAAAATATTGAATTCTTTTTTTAACAAAAATTCGTGTTGAATTTCTTCCCCTAAAAATACGTTGATTATCGTCTAAATTCATTATTAGGTTATATTTATTTTTTTTTATTTGCTCAGATTTTTCTAATAACTGATTTTTATTATCAAGTTTAGATGCAACAGATTGCATTAAAGGATCATAAATTTTTTTTTGGGGCTTTTGTTGTGCTCCCTTATAAGGAGGTTGAATAAAAGCCTTTTGTCCAAATATTTCGTAGATTACATCAATAGTATCTTTAAATAAATCAGTTAATTCAATTAAAGTTTCTTCTGAGAATTCATTAGCTTGTTTTAAATACGAATCTAAAAATTTTTTGATCGATCCAGATAAACTATTTAGTTGGCGATAAGCAAAAAACCTTAAAACCAATTCAACATCTTTCATTTCTCGATATATATCACTTTCTAATAGGGCTTTTTCTCCTTCATTTTCTAATGGAATATTCCACATTTCTCTAAATTTATCATTTTTAGAAAGTTCAATACATAATTTATTAAATTTTCCATTATAAAGGGCATTTCTTGTTTCTTGTGGTGTTAGTTTTTCTCCACCGCTATTTAATCGTTCAAATACGATTTGTTTTAATACTTTAGCTTCTTCTTCTGATTTTGCTGTTTCTTCAAGTAATACAATAGATGAAATATAACGTCTATCAATGCCTTTTTTTATTTCTTCTGGTAATTCAGCATATTTTTTTCCTTCAAGTTCCCGCCAATACTCTAATCCTTCAAGCTTAAATTGTCCTGTATAGTAGTCAAAAATAGAGGTTAATCTTTGTAATCCATCCATTACTTCATATTTAGAATAATCATATTCATAGAGAAAAATAGGAGGCAAAGGTACATTCATAATAAATGATTCTATTAACCTTGATTTCCGAACATTATCCCAGCGCTTTCTTCTTTGATATTCAGGATCTAATTTATAATCTCCACTTTCCAGCATTGTCTGAATACTTTTTATTGGATAACGAGCTTGCTCTGTAACAATGCGTATTTCTCCTTTCTTATATTTGGCATTGATTTCTTTATCCGTCATACTTATTTTATCTTTTCTTATTATTTCTGGTTTAAATACTTCACCTTCAATTGTTGACATATAATACTCACTATAGGCTATTTTTAATATTTTAAGTATAAACAACAAATAATAAAAGTTAAAACTTTATTTGTAAAATAATTTAGGAAAAGTTCACGCTATTTTCAAGGAATAACCCCCCTCCTTTTTATCAAAAGAAAATGATAAATTAATTATATTATAAAACAATTAATTTTCTAAAAGGAAACACCTCATGAATTTAAAAAAAATGCCTTATTATGGTCTTTTATTTTCTTTAATAAGCGCTTCTTCGGTACAAGCTTTTGAATTTAAATTACAACAAACAATTGACTTTAATACCGATTTATCTGTTCAAAAACCGCTGACTCGGGCGGATGAATTGCCCATTCCAAATTTTCCTGATCTGCCTGATATTCCTACAGTTGAACCTGATATTCTATTATTACAACATAGTATTGGGGATCTAGATGGAGATGGTGATATTGATATTCTTTTTTCTGAACGAGGAGAAAAGAGTCAAGTTTGGTTGAATAATGGACAAGGGGAATTTAATCAAAGAACCGAAGCTTTTAATTTTTCAGTCAGCGGCGGTTATAATAAACCGATTATGTTAGGTGATATTGATCAAGATGGGGATTTAGATGCCATTATTGAAAAAGGCATTGTACTCAATGATGGAACAGGATTTTTTGATCAAGCCACATTGAAATTAACAGCGCTTTTTCCAGCAGGTTTAGCGGATTTAAACCAAGATGGTCATTTAGATGTTCTAGGTTATTATTTTTGGGAAAATAATGGGTCAGGTGATTTTACTCATAATAATAATGAAACAGGTTTGATTTTTGAACATGCTAGTTTTGCTGATATTGATAATGATGGCGATATAGATGCTTGGATTGTGGATACTACCATTAATGGCAATATCATTTTTTCAATTATTTTTAATGATGGAAAAGGAAATTTTACAGAAACGACTCAAATTGATGAATTTAATAATAGTATAAAAGCAGATATGGAAACAGCGGATGGACAGCTTAATCTTGCCAATAAAGTAGCCCTTGGAGATATTGATAATGATGGCGATATTGATGCCATTATCACAAGTTATGGCGGTGAATTTAGTCAAGGATCTTTTAAACTTGAAGGCGGGGAAAATAAAATATGGCTCAATAATGGGCAAGGACACTATACTGCTTCTGAACATATTCTATCAGAAAAGAATTTTAGTACAGATAGTCAATTAGTTGATATTGATAATGATGGAGATTTAGATTTTTTAGTGATGGAATTTGAAGTTGATTCATTTCCTTATAATGAACCTGAAAAAGCTAAGATTCAAGCAACCACCAATGGACATTTAACAATTTGGCTTAATAATGGGCAAGGAGACTTTACAAAAAGCGCTAAAAAAGTGGCGGGATTTTCAGGAACCAAACTGTCTGTGGCTGATTTAAATAAAGATGGTTTTAAAGATATTATTGTAGGTAATCAAGTTTGGTTGGGCGGCGTTGATACTGAAAACAGTCATTTATGTGATTGGGCAGAAAAACGTTTCCCTCAATTCTTTCCTCAAAACAGACAAGATTTAACCTTTGGATCATGGGAATATCGTTATTATCCAAGCACCAAAATTTATATTGGGGTTGAAACAATACAAGATAAAGTTTATGTTTTAGGAGATGTTTTTAGTGGTTTAAAAGAAATCGGTGATAAAAAAGACATGCTTGTTTTGTACGATTAACAACTATTTTAAAGTAATTAGGTAAGGGTCCTTCTCTTTGTGTTGGTAGGCATTGGTATATTTATCAAATAAAATCTTGATTTGGATCAATAAAGTGCGAATAATATTTTTGTAAAAAATAAATCTTTTTATTATCAACAACTTATTTAATGGCACTAAATTTGCTTACTCTCTAATTAAGAAAAATTAATCAGAGATTTAAGCATGTTATTTGGTAGAAATAAAAAAAATCCCATTCGCTTGGCTGATAAAGAAGTGGTGGAATGGAAATATGCCACCTGTGGTTATTGTTCAACAGGTTGTTCAATGGAAGTCGGTTTAGATCAACAAGGTAAAGCCGTTGCTTCGCGGGGTGTTGCAGATGCGGATGTTAATCGTGGCAAACTTTGTATTAAAGGGATTTTTGAAAATGAATTATTTACTTCGGCAGGGCGGGGTTTAAAACCCATTATGCGGGAAAATCGCTGGGATCAATTTAAAGAAACCAGTTGGGATTCTGCTTTAGATCACACCGCTGAAAAAATCAAAGAAATTCAAAAAAAATACGGACGAGATAGTTTTTCTGTTATTTCAACGGGTCAAATTATGACCGAAGAATTTTATACCTTAGGAAAATTAACTCGAGGCGTATTAGGCACCAATAATTATGACGGTAATACCACGCTTTGTATGGCATCAGCGGTATCAGGTTATAAAAGATCCTTTGGTTCTGATGGTCCGCCTGGTTGTTATGATGATTTTATGCATACCGATTGTTTATTAGCCATTGGTTCAAATCTACCTGAGCAGCATCCGATTATTTATTGGCGCTTAAAAGAAGAATTAGAAAAACGTAATTTTCCTGTCATTGTGGTTGATCCTCGGGTGACGATGTTTGGACAGTCGGCAGACGTGCATTTACCGATTCAATCAGGCACCGATGTGGTGTTATTAAATGCCCTTGCACATGTTATTTTAAAAGAAGGATTGCAAGATCAAGCTTATATTGATGCGCATACCACGGGATTTAATGAATTTAAAGCGGAGATAGAACATTGGGATCCGTATACCGCTTCTACTATTTGCGGTATTGATGAAGATACCATTCGTAATATTGCCCGCACTTATGGTAAAGCCAAGCGAGCCATGACTATTTGGACCATGGGAATTAATCAATCAACGCATGGTTCCGATGGCGTGGTGGCCATTAATAACTTAAATTTAATTACAGGGAATATTGGTAAAAAAGGCGGTTCCAGTTTGTCCATTACGGGACAATGTAATGCGATGGGAACTCGTGAATGGTCGGGTGCTTCAGGATTACCAGGTTATCGCTATTTAGAAAAAGAAACTGATCGACAAGAAATTGCGGATTTTTGGGGTATTAATAAAGATTTTTTACCGACCAAACGTGGCATGTTTATGACCGATATCTTACCCGCTATTGAAACTGGACAGATTAAAGGGTTATGGTTAGTTGCCACCAATCCCATGACGACCATGGCAAATACCAACCGTATTCGTAAAACCCTTGAAAAATTAGAATTTTTAGTGGTTCAAGACAGTTATCGAGATGTTGAAACCAATGAATATAGTCATGTTTATTTGCCTGCCGCCTTATGGGCGGAAAAAGAAGGTTGTTTTACCAATACAGAACGCCGCGTTAATTTAATTCGTAATGTAATCGCCCCGCCTGCGGAAGCAAAAGCAGATTTATGGATTTTTAATCAAATGGCAAAACGATTTGAACAAGGGCAACAAATGGAATTTCCCGAAACGGCAGAACAAGTATTTGAAGAAATCAAACAATTATCACGGGGGCGAATGTTGGATTATTCAGGCATGAGTTATGACAAAATAGAAAAACATCGCGGTTTACAATGGCCCTGTTCAGATCAAGCCAGTGAATGGGCGGGCGAAGATTCAAGTCAAGGCACGCCCCGCCTTTATACTGATGGACGTTTTGCCTTTACGGATGGCAAAGCCAAATTAATTCCCTTACCTTTTGTTGATAATAATGAACGACCTGATAATGAATATCCTTTTTGGCTTAATTCGGGACGGGTGGTCGAACATTTCCATAGTCGAACTAAAACAGGAAAATTGGGTAATCAAAATAAATTCAGTCCGACGCCTTATATGGAAATGAATCCTGACGCGGCAAAAGAATTAGGTATTAAACATGGCGAATATGCACGGGTTATTTCGCGTCGTTCAGATACCGTGGTTATGGTACAAATGACCCAACGAATCCCGCCTAATATGATTTTTATTCCTTTTCATTTTCATGAATGTGTCAATCGTTTAACTTTGGGTTTACTCGATCCTCATAGTCGCCAACCCGCTTATAAACAATCTGCGGTTCGTATTGAGGCAATCCAAGATCAAAAGGCAGCTGCCGTTCGCAATAAAGCCGCGAGGACTTACTAATGACTTTTAAAATTCGCCAAGGTGAACAAGATTATGCTTTTATACCTAAAGTTGATCATCCCAAAACGAATCGTTATGGAAAATCCATTGAAACCGTGCCTGAAAATAATGAATTACGGAATAAAAGCCTAAATATTAATGGCGATAGCCATATTTCGGATAATCCCGATCGGTATAAACAACATGGTTTTTTCTTTAATGCGGATAATTGTATTGGTTGTCATGCATGTGAGGCCGCTTGTTCAGAAAAAAATGATTTACCCGCTCATATTGCCTTTCGTTCAGTCGGTTATATTGAAGGCGGTAGTTATCCCAGTTATCACCGTATGAATATTTCAATGGCTTGTAATCATTGTGATGATCCCGTGTGTTTAAAAGGTTGTCCCACTCGGGCTTATACTAAATTTGCCGAATATGGTGCGGTTTTACAAGATCCTGATATTTGTTTTGGTTGTGGTTATTGCACTTGGGTTTGTCCTTATAATGCGCCGCAATTGGATATTCAAGCGGGACATGTATCAAAATGTAATATGTGTGTTGATCGGTTGGAAGTCGGTTTAAAACCTGCTTGTACAGCGGCTTGTTTAGGCGGGGCTTTAGATTTTGGGATTATTGAAACCAAACCTGAAAACCGCGACCAATTGGAAGCAGAATTACCTGGTTTTCCAACCACGGATATTACTCATCCCAATATTCGCTTTCAACAAACCAAAAGTATGCCGCGTGAAATGAAACGTACCGATAGTATGCCCATTCGTTATGAACGCGATGAACAAGGCGAAGATGGTAAATATACAGCTAAAGTAGATGATGATGGGCGGGACAAACAATGGAATTTAGCCAAACTAAGTACCCGTGAAAATCCCTTAGTTATTTTTACTTTGGTAACTCAAATGGTGGTAGGGGCTTTTTTGTTCTTCTTTTTAGCCCCGCAGTTTGGTTTAAATGTTTTACAAGTTGAAACAGCCCCTTTAATTTGGCCGCTTATAATGTTTGCTTTAATTGGCATTCAAACCTTGGCATTAATTTTATCTACTTTGCACTTAGGACGCCCGCATCGTTTTTATCGAGCTTTTAATAATTTACGTTATTCGCCTGTCAGTCGAGAAGTTTTTGGGGTTGCCTTATTTTATAATAGCTTGGGGGCTTATGTGGTATTAAAAGGATTACCCATTTTAACCAGTTGGTTACCTGCTGATTTTATTGCGATGGCAACAATTTTTTTCGCATGGGCGGCGGTGATTACAGGAATTAGCGCTTTATATTTTATGCACTCTATTTATCGAATCAAAGCCCGTCCTTATTGGAATCATTGGCAAGTTTTAACCAGTTTTTATGGCACCATGCTAAGTTTAGGCGGGCTTTTTGTTGGTTTATCTTCCAGTTTGTTTTTAGTCGATAATCTTATTTTAATGCAACATTTAGCGCCATTTATTGCCCTTGGATTATTGCTTGAGATAATTGGTTTAATATTTCATCGCCGTGATTTAATAAAACAAGGCGGAGAAGGGGCGGCGGCTTATTATTTACAAAATACCGATTTTGGTAAAACTTATTTTGCTCGTAATATGGGTTTAATAACAGGTTTTATATTGGTTTGTATTTTGGCAATAACGGGGTTTAATAGTTTATTGGCTTGGTTTATGACTGCTTTTATTATTTTAATCACGGCTATTATTGGACGGGCTTTATTTTATACCCTTGTTGTTCCAACCACCATGCCTGGTGCTTTCTTTTGGAAAAACAAAGGCTTTGAAGATCATGCCCGTGAATCAGGACTGGCAGACATGCCCCAAGTTGGAGTAGCGCCACTACATTAAAAAAATGAGCATAAACCAACAAGCGGATCTTACTCATATTGGTAAAAAAATAAGTCAATATCAACATCCTTTAGAAAAAGGCGTTGCCAATGCGCTTTATCAATCAAAAGAACAAAAACAACGGCGCTTTAAATACCTTTGCGCCATTGTTTTAAAACATGTTTTAAGAGGTTTATTGTTTAGTTGGCCACTTTATTTATTAGGGCTTGCCGCTTTTACACTTCCCACTGATTATGCTTGGTTTTTATTTTTAATGTTTTTTATTCCCGCCCTGTGGGTTTCTTTTATTATTTTGAAACGGGGCATTGAAGAAGATTATCAAAATTATATTAAACAGGTGATTTTAAATAAGGGCGTGTTGGGGATGATTTTATGGGGGTAATCTAATTATTTGTATCCATAATATCTCAATGATAAAATATTTTTTTACTTTCTACTTTGATTAAATATCAATATGAACTTGAAGGAGTATATTATGAAACAGAATTATTAGTTCATAATAACTATAGTTTTGCATAATATCCTAGAAGCTCATTAACACCTTTTGTGAACGGAGAGTTAAGTACAATTGCTTTTGGAAAATTTTCATTGAATGATGTATTTGATACCCAAAAAGCCTTTCCATTATTCTCTATTATAGCTTCAAACATTGGTATATCAGACAGTGAATCACCAATTGCAATGTTATAAAAACTATTATCTGATTGTAAAATTCTATTTACAGCTTCATATTTTCCTTTAAATTTGTAAATTATATCTTGTTCTATATAAGATATTGGATCAATATCTATATAGAATTTATGAGTATAAATTTGTGCATGTGTATTCAATCCGCAATTATTTGCAATATTTACCACTTCTAAAAGATCCCTTTTTGAGAATTCATTAAATGAGGGTTTTAATGTATACCTAATCTCGTTACCTTGGGTGTAATATGAAATTTTAGAAGAAGATAAACGTTTTTTAAAATTACTTATTGATTTATTATATTCTTTAGTTGTTGCAAGCATCCAAAGATTTCCTTTTGAAAAACTACGAGATAAAAGCCCATTTTCACTAATAATAATAAAAGATATTTTCTTATTATTTTTTATACCCAATGGCTCTTCAATTCTTCTGCTGTATTCAAAACTATTTCCTGTTAAGAAAATTATTTCAAATGCTTCATATGAATCAGCTATTTTATCACACAATTTTCTAAAATTTATTAGGTCATTTATTTCTTCTTTAAGTAATATATCTGAAATTTCTCCTGTACGAATCAGTGTTTCATTTAAATCAAGGAATATTCTTAATTTTTTAATATGACGAATCATTATAGATTAAGTATTGAAGTTTTAGAGACATAAATACGATCAATTTTTTGCTTTTGTTTTAGAAAAAAATTTCCCCAAGTTTTTACATCCTTACAGCTTAATCTCAATGTTGGTGCATAAGTTCCATAGGCTTTAGAGGTTAATGTATAGAAACTTATGTACATGATTTCATCATCAATTACTAATAAGCTATAAGGAAGAATTATATCAGCAATATATGTTCTTTTCAGTTGTAACCTTCGTTTGTCAATATCGCTTGGAAAATTTTCCAAAATTTCATCGCGAATGTCTTTAAATTGCGAATCACTACCTTGTAAATGTGAAATATATTCTTCTATCGTTTTCCATCGCCTTGTTTTTGGATCTTCATGTTTCCATAATTGTTCAATTACAGGAAGATTGTATTTATCATAGCTTGAAGAAACATGTTCAAATGTTAATAAAGATGAAGGGTTATTTTGAAGACTATTAATGATAGCTTCGGAAAATCGATCTGAACTTTTTATAAGTGTACTAAGATACACTCTTGCATACATTGAAATACTTTTTTTTGCTTTAGAAATGTCATTAAACATATCATTTATAGATTCGTCTCTTTGAGTATATGCTTGAGTTAGAGCAGATATTTTATAAAATTCTGCAACCTGCTCTATACCAACATCAAATAATTCTGAAAGAGGATTTTTTTTAATTTTTGTTTTTTCAACTATTTTTCGAATAGCATTTACAACAGGTCCTAGTTCAGAGATACCATTTTGATTATAATTTTCGAGATCAAAACGTAAATGTGAAATACCATCTAAATCACTAGGTAATTGATAATTTTCAAATTCTGTAGAAATGAAAAATGTTCTTTCTCTACCAATTTTTCCAATAAATAAACCAAGTTCAAATATTACATTATCTCTTGTACTAAAAACAGATTTTCCTTTTTTCTTAAATTCATCATCTGGTGTAAATATAAAAATTGCAAAATCAAAAGAATCAAGTTTTTCTGTCAAGTTTTCTAGTGTATTTTTTGAGTTAGTAAAAAAATCTTGAGTCCATACTTGGCTTTTAATTCCAAAGTGATTCAAACTTTCTTGTATATCTGCTGCAATACCTATACTTTTAGAGGCAGATGCAATAAAGATATTTTGTTTCATATTTTTCCCTCTTTATTTATATTATCTATATAATTTTGTACTTTTAAAAATGATTTTAAAATAATAGCTTTATCAGGGAATTTTTGTTTTTTTGTGTATTTATTTAATACTACAAGGGTTTTCATTCCTGCTTCTAGGGATGCTTTAGCTCCGTTAGAAGAATCTTCAATTACGATACATTCATCTGGCTTTACACCTATAATTTCTGCTGTTTTTAAGTATATATCTGGATGTGGTTTATTTTTAATATTATAGTCATTACCTGCAATAATATTTTTAAATAAGCCTGATATATTAATTATATTCATTGTTTTTTCTAAATATTCACGATCAGATGCTGAACAAACGGCTAATTGTATTTTTTTTGAATATAAGTAATTAGCAAGTAAAATTGATTCATGTATGCTTTTTATGCCATGAATATTTTGGAGTTCAAAAAAAAATTTATTTTTTATTTTTTTTATACTTTCCAGTTCTATATCTTCAAGAGTTTTATTTTTGGTAGTGCCGTTTTAACAACATGTTAACTACTTTAAAAGAGATGAATTATAGTGGTGAATAAATAACCAAATAGCCCCAATATGATTTTCTATTTTTTTAGAAAAAGACAGTGATTTTCTCA
>Ga0256847_1001339_pt1 | contig 12747 bp, 11 predicted proteins | sample TeddybearmetaG_FD_189099 | JGI IMG/M metagenome (GOLD analysis project Ga0256847, IMG submission 189099) | Hydrothermal vent microbial communities from East Pacific Rise, Pacific Ocean - Teddybear | ecosystem: Environmental > Aquatic > Marine > Hydrothermal vents | place: Pacific Ocean: East... | reverse complement strand
CAATGAAAACAAAAACAAATAATTTGCGCATCGCTAATGAACGTCCTGTCCGCTCTCCTCAATCTTATTTTGATCAATATCCAATTACAGAAAATGCCGCTCAAACCGTTATTATGGCGCGTGAGGGGATTTCTGATATTCTAAATAAAAGGGATGATCGATTGGTCATTATTGTCGGACCTTGCTCTATTCATGATCCTGATGCCGCAATGGTATATGCTGAAAAACTAAAAAAAGTCAGTGAGCAATTACAAGATGATTTATTGATTGTCATGCGGGTCTATTTTGAAAAACCACGGACTCATATTGGTTGGAAAGGATTAATTAATGATCCTGATTTAAATGAAACCTTTGATATTCAAAAAGGGTTGGGACTTGCTCGTAAAATATTATTAGATATTAATAATTTAGGATTACCCACAGGCACAGAATACTTAGATTTAATTAGCCCTCAATATATTGCTGATTTAGTTTCATGGGGTGCCATTGGCGCCCGCACCACAGAAAGCCAAGGTCATCGAGAACTTGCTTCGGGTGTTTCCTGCCCCATTGGTTTTAAAAACGGCACAGATGGCACCATGAAAGTGGCGATTGATGCGATGCGAGCCGCCTGTCATAGTCATCATTTTATGTCTTTAACCAGTGATGGACATTCTGCTATTTTCTCAACAACAGGCAATAAAGACACCCATATTATTTTAAGAGGCGGCAGTATTCGTCCTAATTATGATCAAGAAAGTGTTAATATTGCCATTAAAGAAATGCAAGCAGTGAATGTTCCCAGTCGTTTAATGATCGATTTAAGTCATGCTAATAGCAATAAGCAACATGAACGACAAATTATTGTTGCACAAGATGTTGCCATGCAAATTAAACAAGGCAATAAAGAAATTATGGGTGTCATGATTGAAAGCCATTTAAAAGAAGGAAATCAAGCGCCAAGCACACCCGATAAATTAAATTATGGACAAAGTATCACCGATGCTTGTATTAATTTTGAACAAACAGAACCCATTTTAGAGAGTTTAGCCGAGGCGGTTAGAATCAGACGAAATTTAAGCTAATTTATTATTTACCGCAGAAAGTAAACGCGCTAAATCCTGTTGATTTTTATTTGATGCATGGCGAAAAGTCGTCTCTAATAAACCTAATGCAATGTCTTTATTGCCTTTTTGATAAGCCTCAACAATATGCGTTGCTGATTGATGAAACTCAGCATGAGACTCTAAAGCTATTTTATATTCTGGAAAATCACGATAAAATTGTTGACCAGGTCCATATAACCACTTACCTTGCGTACAATAATGATCTGATTTAATCCAGTCAAGATCAATTTGTTGTGAATCCCCGTTATTCAATAAATTAAGCAAATCTTCTTTCCACTCTCGGTGAGTATCCAAAATATCTTTGAGTCTTAAATTAGCCAACTCAAGTGTTTCTGGATCTACTTGATTATGACCTAATTTTTTACCAAGCCAACGAAACATAGACATAGACATAAAATCCTCTTTTAATATAAATTGAATAATTATCAAGGTAGCCAAAAAACTACCTTAATTTAGATATTTTCCGACAGATCTTTTTTTAGTTTACCACTAGAATGAGTCTATCGTCATTAAATGGAACAGGATGAAATTTTTAAAATTAAAAGGAACTTAATCACATAGGAAGCTTTGCCAACCAAGCCTGGCGATGTTCCGCTGGTTACTGTTTGCAGTAACTGGCTTTTTTTTGCCTTAATTTTAAAAAACCAAGGGGTTTTGTGCTTTTTTTGCAATATTTTGGCGCAAATAAACAGGTTTTATTTCTTTTGAATGACTGCCCTCTCCTGCTAAGATTGCGTGTTTTGCCAAAAAAGCAATATCTTGAGCATAACAAACTTCATTGATATGTGTTTTGATTTTATGTTTTAAAGCCATTTGTTGTAAATCTAAGGTATTCCAACCTGAACCTGCGCCAACCCAAGACGTTGCTTGTGATAATTCAATGTGTTTGGGTTGTATTACCTGTTCTTTATCTTTTAAAACCATGATCTTATTTTGATCAAGATAATAAGTTCCCCAATACACCTCTCCCATTCGTGCATCAAAAGCACTAGCCACTTTTTCTACTTGATATTGGCGATAAATTCCCTGTGCCAAGCCTCGTAATGATGAAATGGCGATACTGGGTAAATCTGCCCCATAACAAGTGCCTTGTGCAACCCCACAAGCAATTCGTACGCCAGTAAAAGAACCTGGACCACAACCAAAAGCAAAACCATCTAAATCAGTGAGTTTTATTTCTGCTTCTGCTAATAGTTGATCCATCATTTGTAGAATTAATTGACTGTGTTGACGCGGAATAAGGCTTAGTTTTTCGGTTATTTCATTATCAATTAATAAAGCAGCAGAACAAGCTTCTGTTGCAGTTTCAATGGCTAAAATTTTCATATTAAATCAAATAAACTTGAAGATTGGGGTAATTGATATTGTGCAGGATAATCTACTTTTTTAAAATAAAGACCATCAGGTTTAGCTGTTACGCCGCCTTTACGACGATCTTTATAATCTAAAATTGTTTTACTCCATAAAGCAGGTTGTTCGCCTCGTCCGATGGTAATTAAAACCCCCGCAATATTTCGAACCATATGATGTAAAAAAGCATTGGCTTTTATATCTAAAATAATGAAGGCATTTTGCCGTGTTATTTTAATATATTCAACGGTTTTAATTGGACTTTTAGCTTGACAAGCCAAAGCACGATAAGAAGAAAAATCCCAAGTTCCGACTAAAGACTGTGCTGCTTCATGCATTATTGTCGCATCTAGTGGACGATGAGACCAAGTAACTCGCCCATAATACAAAGCCGAACGACTTTGTTGATTTAAAATAAGATAACGATAAGTTCTTGCTTGAGCACTGAAACGTGCATGGAAATCCTCTTCAACCGCTTTAATCCATACGATGCTAATATCTTTAGGTAAATTAACATTAACCCCTAATAACCAATTGCGTTCTGCTCTAATGGCGGTTGTTTCAAAATGAATAATTTGTTCCAAGGCATGAACCCCCGCATCAGTACGTCCTGCACAAAATACCGTAATCGCTTCATTTGCCACTTGACTCAAAGCTTTTTCAACACAATTTTGTACCGTTCTCACACCAAGCTGTTGAGTTTGCCAGCCATGAAAAGATTGACCATTATATTCAATACCCATTGCAAATCGCATATTTAAAATAAACCCATAAAAAAACCGCCATAAACAAATTGTTTATGGCGGTTTTAAAAAATCAACCTAACCTAGGCGTTGTAAAATAGATTGTGCTTTATCTTTTTGAGCTTCATTGCCTTCACTCATAATTTCTTCAATAATACTTCTCGCACCATCTTCATCACCCATTTCGGCATAAGCATTGGCTAAATCTAATTTAGTTTCAACTTCATCATCATCTACGACTTCACTGCCTAAATCAACATTCATATCTTCTCTAGGTTCATCATCATCCAAAGTGATACTAGCTAAAATAGAATCATCATTTGGATCTCCTAAATCTAAATCATCTAAATTTAATTCCGATAATTGAGATAAATCTTGATCTAAACCACTGTCAATTTCATTTAATGAAGAAACAGAAAAGTCATCGTCACCATCATCTAGATTAAAATCAACATCTGCATCATCATTATCAGACATTCCTAATTCTGTAATATCATCATCAACAATATTAAAATCTGACTCAATGGCTTCTAATGATTCTAAACTTTGTTCTAAATCATCAATGGTGCCCTCATTAGATTGATTTGATTTCATTGTTAAAGTACGTTCAACTTCATCTTCTTCAACGTCAATTTCAAGGAAAGGACTTGAACCTAAAACATGGGTTTTATCTAAATCATCTTCTTCAATAACTTCATCAACCACACTGTTTAAATCAAGTCCGTCATCCCCACCGCCCGATAAATCTAAGTCAATATCATCATCTGAGCTTAAATCTAACTCAAAGTCATTACCTGAAGAACCAATATCTTCTAATGTGCTTAAATCCATATCCATTTCAATATCAGAATTAAAATCAGAGGTTTCATCAATTAAGCCTTCATTCATTGCCAAACTGTCAACATCTTCAACCAGAGTATCCGCAACAGAAATCGCCGCGCCTCCACTGCCAGCATAACCCGTATCAATAGAGGATAACTCAGTTTGCATGTCCATCGCCCGCATCCAAGATTCTTGATCTTGCGCATCCGCTCCTAATGATTCTAAATGAGCTAATGTTTTATCAAATTCACTGGTATTTCTTGCCGCATAATGAATTTCAAGCTTTTTAAACAGTAAGGTCAACTCATCAGGTTTATTTTCTAATGCTTGATTAATTAATTCCTCGGCTTGTTCATAACGACCATAGGCAATATAAACATCGGTTTCAGAAAGTAAATCAACTTCACTGGTATCATCTTGTAAATCATCAATGTCATTTTCGCTAAATTCACTTAAGAATGAACTCTCATCCAATGATGACTCGGTGCTATCTGACATAATAGAGTCATTAAGCGATGACATTTGATCAGCGGGTAATAAAATACTTTCATCTGTAGAGCCATAACCCCCTTGAGCTTTTTTTCGTCGATATAAAAATAAGCCGCCTAAACCGAGTGCCAAAGCTCCACCAGTACTTGCTACAATAGGAATCGTGTAATCAGTTGATTCTTCTTCGTTATAAAAGGTTTCTGCAACAGCAGGTTCTGTGGGTTCTGATTCTGATGCCGCTGTTTGTGTTGAATTATCGGCAATCGTTTCTGTGGGAGGATCCATGACGGGATCAGGAGCTTCCATATTCTCTGGATTGGTATCATTAGATGCCATATTATCCATAATATTATTAGCCGCGGTATTTAAAGAATCCGTCGCCTGAGGTGTTTCACTCATTGTCATTGCAGGTTCAGTTCCAACATCAACCATTCCATCACTACTAGGCGTAGATGTCGGCATACTCATTGATTGGCTTTCTAAAGCTGCCATCTGTTGATTTTTTAAATCTAATAAGCGTTGCATTTCAGCCAGTTGTGTTTTCAAATTCTCGGCTTCAGATTTAAAATTATCTGCTTCCATTTTGGCAGATTCAGCTTGTTCTTCCATCATTAATAACTTACTTTTTAATAAATCATTATTTGCTGAATTGCCTGATAAAGATTCCGTCGTCATCATGGTTTGACTTGGCGCTGATGAGATTTCTAATTCTGCTGCCGCGCGCGATGGTGAAGCTGAACGAGTTGAGGTCGTTGGCTCATTAGCTGATAAACGCCAATCTTTAACTTGTTGTTGAAAATTGGACTTAGCAGCTGTTTGTGAAATACCTGAAACCGTTTCACTTTGTGGAATTTTTAAATCTGCTCCCGCCCGAAGATTATTAATATTATGGTTATTAAAAGCTTGAGGATTATTATCAAATAATGCCATCATCATTTGATGGGTTGAAACATTGGCGGTTTTTAAACGAGCCGCAATATTCCATAAAGTGTCATTATTTTGTACTTGATAAACATCCCCCCCCGTATAACCATTATCAACATAGTTATTACTGTAATTATTGTTATTTGTAACCCGAATCGTGTTGCGTTGTAATCTAGGAGATGAAATAGCAGGAGTCTGGCGTTGAGTTCCTGTAATCGGGGGATCAAGAAAAACCGTATATTCTTTATATGTTCGACCATTAGGCCAGTTAGCTTCAATTAAAAAATCTAAATAAGGTTCGCGCATTGCCCCATCACTGGTAATAACAATAACGGCTTGACCTCCAATAACTTTAGTTTTAAATTTTAATTTCGTTAAATAATGAAAACGTTCAACGCCTGCTTTTTCAAAAACAACAGAACCTGCTAATCGGGCTTTTACTTTATAAGCCTCTGAATTCTTAACAGATTTTAAATCGATAGTAGCAGAATAAGATTGATTTAATCGAGATTTTTGATGAATGCCTCCAAGGCTTACGGCCTGCGCCATAAAAGACGAAGTTCCTAACACGGTTGCTATAGCTGTTGCTAATATACGTCTACGCATAATATATCCCATTCTATAATACTATTAAAGATTTAATGTTTTAAATGATTGTTAGAGCGTAAAAGCTGGTTTTAAACAATCAAAATATTTGTTTCACTTTGTAATTATTCACTTTATTTTTATAATAAAGCAAAATCAAAGCCAATAAGTTGTCTGTAACTATAGTCTATAAAAGATTTTTTACCAAAGAAAACAATTTGTGATTGGTATAACCATCATAACATACTGATTATAAATAATTAAATCAAGACTTTGGGTTATTTATTTAATAAAATACGTAACATTCGACGTAAAGGCTCAGCAGCTCCCCATAATAACTGATCTCCCACGGTAAAAGCTGATAAATATTGCGCTCCCATATTTAATTTACGTAAGCGCCCCACAGGAACCGTTAAAGTTCCCGTTACAGCCGCAGGCGTTAATTCTTGAATGGTTAGATCTCGTTTATTATCAATCACTTTAACCCAATCATTGGCTTGTGCCAAAATATCGTGGATTTCATCAAGGGGTAAATCTTTCTTTAATTTAATGGTTAAAGCTTGACTATGCGAACGCATTGCCCCAATCCGAACACAAAGCCCATCAATGGGAATTTGATTATGCTCGTTACGCCCTAAAATTTTATTGGTTTCAACGCCTGCTTTCCATTCTTCTTTACTTTGTCCTGAAGGCAAAGCAACATCAATCCATGGAATTAAACTACCCGCTAAAGGTACGCCAAAATTTTCTGTGGGCATTTGTTCACTGCGAATATGCTCAGTCACTTGACGATCAATATTTAAAATATTATGACTGGGATCGGCTAATAAATCTGCCGCACTTTGTTGTAATGAACCCATTTGCATTAACAATTCGCGCATATTTTTAGCGCCCGCACCCGAAGCGGCTTGATAAGTCATGGAACTCACCCATTCAATGGCATCTTGATGGAATAATCCGCCCAAAGCCATTAACATCAAACTAACCGTACAATTGCCGCCAATAAAATCTTTACCACCTTGGCTTAAGCTTTGTTCAATCACACTTGAATTAACAGGGTCTAAAACAATAATGCTATTATCTGCCATCCGCAAAGTCGAAGCGGCATCAATCCAATAACCTTGCCAACCTGCTTGGCGCAATTTAGGATGCACTTGTTGCGTATAGCTCCCGCCTTGGCAAGAAACAATGGCATCCATTTTTGCCAACTCCGTAATATCCAAAGCATCTTTTAATAAAGGCGTTGATTTACCAATTTCAGGAGCGGCTTGACCCACTTGTGAGGTGGTAAAAAAAACCACTTCATCTATTGCCTCAAAATCTTTTTCTTCCCGCATTCGAGCCATTAAAACAGAACCCACCATACCCCGCCAACCGACAAAACCCACTCTTTTCATTTATTTAATCTCTTTTTAAACAATCTGTAATTTGGACTGGTGTTACTTCACTGGTAATAAAAGCTTGCCCAATCCCCTTCATTAAAATAAGGCGTAGTTTTTGGTCAATCACCTTTTTATCAACCGCCATTAAATCTAAAAATTGTTGTGCATTCATTTGTTCAGGCGCTTGAATGGGTAATTTAGCTTGTTTAATTAAATTAACCGTTCTTATTAGATCAGTTTCAGGCATTAAACCCATTTGACAAGATAACTTTGCCGCCAAACACATTCCCGCCCCGACCGCTTCACCATGTAACCACTCACCATATCCCATACCTGTTTCAATCGCATGACCAAAGGTATGACCTAAATTTAATAATGCCCGAATCCCGCCTTCACGTTCATCTTGTGCCACCACATCGGCTTTATCTTGGCAAGAACGATTAATGGCATAAGCCAGTTTTTCACTATCACGGGCTAATAAAGCAGGCATATTTTGTTCTAACCAAATAAAAAAATCTAAATCATTAATCAAACCATATTTAATAACTTCGGCAAGCCCCGCCGATAATTGTTGATCATCTAAGGTATTTAAGGTTTGAGTATCTGCAATCACGCATTGGGGTTGATAAAAAGCCCCAATCATGTTTTTACCTAACAGATGGTTAACGCCTGTTTTACCGCCCACCGAAGAATCCACTTGAGATAATAATGTGGTTGGAATTTGAATAAAATCAACGCCTCGTTGATAACTTGCCGCCACAAATCCCGTCATATCACCCACCACCCCGCCACCTAAAGCAACCAGCGTACAAGTTCGATCAAAGCGTTGTTGCAATAATGCCGTATAAATTTGATTTAATACGTCTAAATTTTTATATTGCTCGCCGTCGGGTAAAATAACTTCCGCAACTTGAAAATTACCTAATTGTTTTTTAACCGCCTCAAGATATAAAGGCGCAACGGTTTCATTACTCACAATCATCACCTGCCGCCCCTTAATATGGGGAACCAAATAATTTGCGTCTTGTAGTAAATTCTCACCAATATAAATAGGATAAGAACGTAATTCACCCAAATCCACGGTTAAAGTATATTGTGCCATTAGTTAGTTACCTTAATAAAATCTCTTATTTTTGATAAAGGGTTATATCATCAAACCCCGCCTCATTAAAACCCAAAGCCCGTAAACGACAAGAATCACAAGCCCCACAAGCCCGCCCTTCTGCATCTGCTTGATAACAAGAAACGGTTTGTAAATAATCCACCCCTAAATCCATTCCCATTGCAATAATTTGGGCTTTGGTTTTAGCAATTAAAGGCGTATGAATTTGTAATTGCTCGCCTTCCACCCCCGCCTTTGTCGCCAAATTAGCCATGGCTTGATACGCTTGAATAAATTCAGGACGACAATCAGGATAACCCGAATAATCCACCGCATTAACCCCAATAAAAATATCTTGCGCTTTAAGCACTTCCGCCCAAGCCAAAGCCAAAGATAAAAAAACCGTATTACGAGCGGGCACATAAGTCACAGGAATTTGCTCCCCGCCATTAACAGGAATATCAATATGTTTATCCGTTAAAGCCGAACCCCCAAATAAATCCAAAGAAAGCGGGATAATTTGATGTTGTATTACTTGGTAAACTTGACCAATTTGCTGTGCTGCGGCTAATTCAGATTGCGCTCTTTGACCATAATCAAAACTCAAGGCATAACAAGCAAACCCTTGTTGTTTGGCAAAGGCTAAAACAGTAGCGGAATCAAGTCCACCTGAAAGAAGAATAATTGCTGATTTCATAACGGGGGAGTTTATCAAAAAGTGTTTTAAAAAGGTAAAATATTGTGTTGGTGGGTTATAATTAAGTGTAAATCTTAGTTAGTTATTAATGAGAAGAGGAAATAAATGGGAAAGTCTGTATTAGTTTTCGTGAGTCACTCATCAGAAGATAAAGGTGAATATATTGAACCAATTGTTCAAGATTTAGAAGAATGTTATATCAATGTGTGGCTTGATAAACGAAAGATTCTCCCTGGAGACAATCTTAGAAAGTCAATATTCAGGGAAGGCATTGATAAAGCAGACATTGCATTAATATTCTTTACAGAGCAATCACTACAATCTTCATGGGTTGATAGTGAGATTAAGCATGTTCTTAGAGAAGAAAAGAAAAAAGGCAATAACTTCGATCTTAATAAAATAATTTCAATTTTTGATTCTGAAAAAACTTATAAAGAGATTAGTGATAGGTATCCAGAGCTGACAGACGACCTATTACATTTAATGCCTAAAAAATATGTTAAAAATGATCTTGGTCAACTTATCTCTGCAATTTGGTCTAAATACTTAAATTTACAAGGTGGTGATATAGAAATACAACGTCAATTACTTGCCAAAGATAAAGAGATATTTCAAAAAGAAAAGGAAGTTCAAGAACTTAAAACAAAACTTGTAGATATAAAAAATAAACAAAATAATAATAAGGTAGAAGATGAATTTAAATCATATTATGACTCAGGGAAATTAAAGAACTTTATTTCTCGTAAAAATTATCTTCTTTCTGCGAATAGTTGTAGTTATGAAAAGATTGCTGACTTTAAAATAGAGCAAGCTATAGCCATAGCTTTTGGGCTAATAGAACCAGCTTTCAAAAGAGATGGTTTCAGTATCAATGGTCTAAAATTAACCCAAAAAGGTAAAGACTTTTTCAAATGGATAATTTTAAATCAATAATAAAAACATCTTATGAATGTCTGATCTCCTTTACATCAATCTAATTTTTAGACTAATTATTTTAAACATTATATAAAAAAGGAAAATCAATGCACAATCCAACTGAAAGCTTATACAAAAATATTACACTCAATGATGTTCAATTAGCAGCGGTGTACTACCCAATTCTAATTGAACTTGCCAAACACAAGCATTGCCTTACTTATGGAGAGCTAGTTAATAGAGCAAAAGAAAAATACCCTAACAAAGAGGTCGTTCAAAATGCAATAGCCGTTTCAACAGGAAGAAAACTTGATGTTGTAAGAATATTTACAAGTGAAAGAGATTTACCTGATGTTACTTCTCTTGTAATTAATAAAAGTCAGGGAGAATGTGGAATAGGATTTACAGAGTACTTCGATCCAGAAAAGGTTCGTGAAGAAGTCTATCAATACAACTGGGTAGATGTCTCAATAGAGTTTGATCTTTATATTGAAGGTGCTGAGAAAAATGCAATTCCAAAAAAGAAAAGAACCAGAAAATTAGCTACTGAATTGATGGCAAAGTATTATTCAGATAACAAGCCATCCTATCCGCCATCTATAAAAGAAAAGCGGGAAGAAATAATAATCCTTTTAATGGAAGGGTTTGATGTTGAGGAATGTTTCAAACAATTTATTGATAAATCATAAAAACAGTTAGCTATTGGTTATTTTTTTGACCTTATCAAGCAAGAGATTTGGTCAATTTAGAAAATCATTTTTATAAAATTCACGTAAATGCACAGACCATATTAAAGAAGCCTGCTCACTCACAGGAAATAATTTAACTCCAAAAGTCTCATTACCTATTTTTAAAGCAGGAATTGAGATTTTTAAAGAAATTTTTTCTGCGGTTGCGCTAATATCACCCACTTTAGTGACTTGTAAAGAATTAGGAATTAATTCAAGCCAATATTGTTCTGGATTAGGACTTGAAATTAAGCGTAATCGTGCCTCATAACCTTGTTGATCAAAATTAATATGCGGTAAAACAACTTGAATTTCATTATTAATAACTTCAATATATGGAAAATGTCGAGCGCTTTGAAAACTTAACAAAGATTGTACAAGAGGGAAAGAAGTAACCCCGCCTGATTGAGCACGAGTAATAATTTGATAATTGCCATTTTGATTTAAATTGGTTAATGTTCCTTGATAACTTTGGGTTGCCGCATTGTATTGTAATGGAAATTGGACTAAATCAGTAATAGCCTCTGTCGTTGTTTTTATAATAGGCGGAATCACATCAACCCAAACTCGCTCAATATTTTCCGCCTTTTGATCTACTTTTACCGTTATATTGGCACTGGTTTTATCAATTAAAGAAGATTCTAATAAAATAGGTGTTAATTGAATGGGTTTTATGCTTGCTTGACGTTGACCTATCGATAATTTTTTGGCAATTCCCGTAAATAAAAAACTATCCGCAAAAGAAAAATCATCTAAAATAATTCCTTGTTGATACATTTCAAAACGATAACGGGAAGCTTTTTCTATTGCTTGATTACAGGCAAATTAATTTGATTTCCTGCAATGGTTATTTTAGGAACTAAACCTTCTTGAGATACTAATAAATTTAAATCAGTATTTGCCAATTCAGTGGGTAAATCACCTGTTAATTGATTAGATTTTGAATACTTTGCGGAATAGAACCTGTTATTGACATCCTCCTCTCCCTAAAGGAAGAGGATTCCTATTTGAATAATAGGAGAAAAATTTTACAATTTTTCAGGTTTCTGCTTCAAAGTTCATTGCTCAGGGGAACAAAGCTTGGTTTTCGCGTAAAAATTCCCAGTGGGAACTTTTACGATGATGAATCAACCTATGCTCCCCAAGTCTCATGTGAACTCCACAGACTTAAAATTCCGCATGTCCTGCGGTATATATGAATGATAGCAGAAACTGATTAAGATTAAAATATTTTGTTTACATTCCAGACCTGAAAGATGGGATTTTTCACAAAATTTAGATAAATTTTGATTTAATCTAAGAAAAGTTAAATTCGTTAGATTACCAAAACTATCAGGAATCCCGCTTTTATAAAGATTACCACTGAGATCCATTTGTTCCATTTGAGTTAGTTTACCTAAAGATTCAGGTAATTTTCCACGGATTAAATTAAAATTTAAATCTAATACTTTTAAACGCTCTAAATCTCCTAATTCATTCGGTATCGCGCCTGAAAATTGATTTTGAGCAAGATTTAAAAAAGCTAAATTAGATAATTGATTGATGGTTGTTGGAATATTTCCTGTTAATTTATTAGCGGATAAATCAAGCGCTGATAAAATAGTTAATTGAGTGAAAGAAGCGGGCAGAAAACCCACTAAATTATTATCTGGTAATAATATTTGTTGAAGATCATTATCACAAAAAACCCCATGCCACTGATTTTCACAAGGATTTCCTTCTAACCAATGATCTTTATTTATCCAATTATCTCCTCCTGTTGTTTGATAAAAATCAACCAATATTTGTCGTTCTGAGGGGCTAAATTCAGCACTGAAACCCATATTAACCAATAAAATATAAAGGCATATTACTTTTTTATAATACATTTAATTAAATACTCTCAATAATTGATTTTAAACTTT
>Ga0256847_1001338_pt1 | contig 12766 bp, 11 predicted proteins | sample TeddybearmetaG_FD_189099 | JGI IMG/M metagenome (GOLD analysis project Ga0256847, IMG submission 189099) | Hydrothermal vent microbial communities from East Pacific Rise, Pacific Ocean - Teddybear | ecosystem: Environmental > Aquatic > Marine > Hydrothermal vents | place: Pacific Ocean: East... | reverse complement strand
ATTATAATACCAATGCTTACTACACGTAAATTTTGGTAAAAGTTTAACTACAATCAAACAATTTTTTCGGTACTTTGCCGTAATAACTGCGTGTTTTACATGACTAATACCAATTTGATTATAAAATGACTTATATGAGATGTTTTATGGTTAAATTGGTATAACGGAATAATTTGAATAAAAATAGTAAAAAGACCGCTTAGTATTTTATAAATGACTGAAGAAAAACAACGCAGATACGATATTGCCTATTTAAAAATGGCAAAAGAGTGGGCAAAATTATCCTATTGTAAACGGAAACAAGTTGGTGCCCTGATAGTTAAAGGTAAGATGATTATTTCTGATGGTTATAATGGTACACCAACAGGCTTTGAAAATACTTGTGAAGATATGCACAATGATACCAAATGGTATGTTTTGCATGCAGAAGCAAATGCCATTTTAAAAGTAGCTTCCTCAACACAATCATGTAAAGGAGCAACATTATACATTACGATGTCTCCTTGTAAAGAATGTAGCAAATTGATACATCAATCTGGTATTAAAAGATTGGTATTTATTGATGCATATAAAGATAATCAAGGATTGCAATTTTTAAAAAAAGCAGGCATTGATTTGGTTCACATTAAAGACTTATGAGTAAAAATAAAATATATACCCCTTTATTTCTTTCCTTAGCTGTTGCAGCAGGTATTTTTATTGGTAGTATGCTTGACTATCCTAAAAAGAAATCAGTAATGCTTTTTAATAGGAATCCCAGCGAGGCTAAAATAAAAAGATTGATTGATTATATTCAATATGATTATGTCGATAAAGTGGATACCGATAGTTTATTGGATGGAACCATCCGAAATATTTTAGGAAAACTAGACCCACATTCTGTATACATTCCTGCAAGCGAACATGATGCAATTACTGAAAGGATGAATGGAGAATTTGTAGGTGTAGGAATTCAATTTAGAATGTATAAAGATTCTCTTACCGTGGTAAGTGTTGTGAATGGCGGTCCAAGCCATAAAGCGGGAATCAAAGCAGGAGATAGGATTTTAATTGCCAATAAAGATACCCTTTATAATAAAAACATTACCACAGATTATATCTATAAAACATTAAAAGGAGAGCCTAAAACGAAAGTTAATCTTATAGTTTACAGAAAGTCAGAAAAGAAATTGTTGAATTTCACCATAAAAAGAGGAAGTATTCCTATCAAAAGTGTGGATGCTTTTTATATGTTGAATGACAATCTGGGCTATATTAAAATCAACAAATTTGCAACGACCACTTATGATGAATTTAAAGAAGGGTTGTTAGCGTTGCAAGATAAAAATATGAAACGTCTGGTACTTGACTTGAGAGGAAATCCAGGAGGGTATTTAGGGATTGCTACTGATATTGTTGATGAGTTTTTAGAAGATGATAAACTCATCGTATTTACTAAGAATAAGGGAGGTAAAATTGACAAAACCTATGCTACTTCTAAAGGAGAATTTGAAGAGGGGAAAGTATATGTGTTAATTGATGAAGTTTCTGCTTCAGCTAGTGAAATAATTGCTGGAGCCTTACAAGACAATGATAAAGGTATTATTGTTGGGCGTCGTTCTTTCGGTAAAGGGTTGGTACAACAAGAAATGGATTTAGGTGATGGTTCTTCTGTTAGACTAACAGTATCTCGTTATTATACACCAACGGGAAGGTCTATTCAGAAACCTTATGATGGAGAGAATGGAAATAGTTATTATAACGATCGTATCACGAGATTCCATAATGGAGAATTGACCAATGGAGATAGCATAAAAGTGAATGATTCTTTAAAATTTATAACTCCAAAAGGAAAAGCTGTCTATGGTGGCGGAGGTATAGTCCCTGATGTTTTTGTTGGTATTGACACCTCAGCTTATTTTAGCGGAATCGATTTCCAATCTATAAACAATTTTGTTTTTGATTATGCGATTGATAATCATAGAGAAGAAGTAAAAGAGTGGAAGTTTGACGATTTTAAATATAATTTTGATATTGATGAGGTGATTTTAAACAAATACTTTTCAACTATTAATAATAATGCTATCAATTTACCTTATGCTAAGCTGTATTTAAAAGCATTGTTTGCGCGAATATTATTTGGCGAAAATGCTTTTTATGAAATATTAAATGCAAATGACAAAATGCTTGAAAAGGTACTCGCCTTGGAAAACGAAGTTGAAATATCTGATTTTAAAGATTAGAGGAATTTGCGATTTATAGATTTACAAATGGCAATTTTTTAATTCTAAGACATCCAATGTTTTCATAATCTATTTTAAGTTTTTAAACCAGAAATCTCAATTCGTAAATTGTTAGTGTAACAATCCCTGAATATTCGTAGCAAATAGTTTTACAGCAATAGCCAATAAAATAACACCAAATATTTTACGTACCACACCAATACCACCCTTGCCCAATAATTGTTCGATTTTTTTGGAAGATTTCAATACTATATATACAAATAGAATATTAATTATAATTGCTATAATGATATTGATTGTTTGATATTCAGCACGTAAAGAAAGTATCGTAGTCATAGTACCAGCACCTGCAATTAACGGAAATGCCAACGGAACAACACTTGCTGTTTCTGGAGCATCATCTTTGTACAATTGTATCCCTAGAATCATTTCCAATGCTAAAAATAAAATTACAAAAGCACCGGCTACTGCAAATGAGTTTACATCAATTCCAATTAATTTTAAAATTTCCTCTCCTACAAATAGAAAAGCAATCATAATTATGATAGCAACTATAGAAGCTTTTTCAGATTGAATATGACCAACCTTTCTGCGTAATTCAATAATTATAGGAATACTCCCAACAATATCAATTACCGCAAATAACACCATAGTTGCGGTAAGAATTTCTTTAAAATTTAATTCCATTTTTAAAGCTGTTAAATTTTCGGCAAACGTACATAAATAAAAAGTAATTATCATATGATTCTTCCATAAAAATACACATAATTTAGGTTCATAAAATAAACCTATTTTTGCAATACGATTTTAACCAAATCAACAAATGTTTCAACTAGGAAAAACCATTGTTTCAGAGGAGATTATTGAAAACGATTTTATGTGCAATTTATCGGCATGTAAAGGCGCTTGTTGTGTAGATGGTGAAGCAGGAGCGCCATTAGAAGAGGAGGAACTAAAAATATTACTAGATATTTACCCAAAAGTAAAACCTTTTTTAACTAAGGAAGGAATTAAAGCCATTGAAGATCAAGGACTATTTATTACCCATGACGGTGAATATGAAACACCTTTGATTTCAAGTGATGATAGTTGTGCATATATTGCCTATGACAAAAAAGGAGTTGCACTTTGTGGAATAGAAGAAGCCTTCAATCAAGGAGAAATAACTTGGAAAAAACCCATTTCTTGTCATTTATATCCTGTTAGAGTTCAAGATTACTCTGAATTTTCCGCTGTTAATTATCATAAATGGTCAATTTGTGATGATGCCTGTACTTTAGGCGCAGCATTACAAATACCCATCTATAAATTTGTAAAAGAGGCCTTGATAAGAAAGTTTGGTGAAGATTGGTATACAGAGTTGGAGAAAGTGGCGGAAGTGATGTCTAAATAATAATGTTAACCTTTTCTGCTTTTACAAGACTAACTTTTAAAGATTACAAGTCTTAATTTAAGATTTTGTAAATTTAAACATGTTTAGGGTATTCTATGAAAGTAAGAGTCTTATTTACCGTATGTTGCTTGTTGCTTATTTCAAATTTTATTTTTTCTCAAAGTAAGAGTAGTTTAGAAAAAATAGCAGATTCTATTTATTTTAATCACGATTATTATAGCACAGTTCACGAATTTAATAAAGGATTAAAATTGTATACTCAATTACTGAGTTCTATTGATGATAACAAGAGCACTTACTATTATACTATTTTAGCAAAAAAATATGCCATCAAAGCAGCATATTTTGAATATGACCGACAGTATGATTCAGCTACTGCATATTCAGAGAAATCCTTAAAACTCCAAAATGATTTTAAAGACCAAAATTTATATTTAAAAGGACTAACCTATAAACGTTTTTATAAACAGTATAGTAGTTTAAATAATATGGATTCTATGATTGTTTATGCAAAAAAAGCAGCGGAAACATTTATAGATACCTTAGGTACTAAACATAAACTTATTGCAGAAGCAATATTTGATCTTGGTAATGCATATGGAAGAAAAGGACAACATGATAAGAATATAGAATATTATAAAAAAGCGATAGCTATGAATATTGCTTATAAGGGTGAGTTTACTCCTGAAGCAGCTATACAAGAACATCATTTAGCATTAACCTATGGATTTATAGGCTTTTATAAAAAAGAACTAGAGAGCTATAAAAAAGTAATAAAGAGATGGGAGGGAATTCAAGATTATAAAGACATGAGCTATTTAAGTGTTGCCTATGGTTCTTTAAGTACATGGTATTTGCAGCATGGAGATACCCAAACCGCTGAACAATACCTTTTAAAACAAGAAACATTAATAAAAGCACGTAAAAACGACTTAAAAAATTGGTTTAATGAAACCTTTAAAGGAAGAACTCAACTTTCTATTTGGTACAGCTATGCTAACGTAGCATTACATAAAAAAGATACGGCTAGAGCTTCTTTATATACTAATAAAATATTAGATTTTATTGCCAATTTTGATGAAAATGATAAAAGTAATAATCCACATAATTTATCCTATTTTAAAAATTTTGTCGATTTGTATCAGATGCATACATTACGATTAAAGTCGAGGATGTTAAAAAATTCTAAGCCTAATAAAGCTAATGAATTGAATGAGAGAATACTCAAATTAGAGAGTGATGATGCAGTAGCTACTGTTACGCTACCAGACAAGTTAAATATCCTTGATTACTACATTCGCAAAAAGGACTTTACTATAGCCAGAAAGAAACTAGAACACTTTACAACGATTGCTAAAGAAAAAAAAAGCGATTATGTACTCATGCACTTATCTGCAAAAAATGCAGATGCTATTGTCGCTGAGAACAATAACTTTAATCAAATAGATGTTATATACAAAGAGGTCTTCAAAAAATTGCAACGTGATACATTACAGGACATACCAATACAAAATTTAAAAAGTGATGACTGCAAACCTTATGGGGATGGTCGTATTGTTAGTATGATTCTGGATGCAACCAAGAATTATTCAAGAGCATATGAGAAAACCACAAGGGATGACTATTTAAATAAAGCCCATAACTTGAGTGCCTTAGCATCAAGTGTTTTTTCAGACAATTTCAGTTATTTACCCTACAACCAAGATAAATACGAGACTGCCATTCAAATAAAAGAAGAATTACTCAATACTGCGTTGTTATTAAAAAACAATGTTATTATTGATGAGGTCTTGGAAAACATAGAACAAACAGAATCTAAATTGAGCTGGAAAAAATTCTTAACCAGCAGCCAAAAAGCGAATTTGAATATTCCAGACTCTATTATAGAAAGGGAAAACGATCTTAAATCTGAACTTTATTTTTATAAAAAGGCATTATTCACGAACAATGAAAGTAATGAAGATAAAATAAAACGTTTTAAGGGAAAAATGCATGATGTTGAAATCAACATAGAACAATTGGAAGAATGGTATCGAGATAATTATCCTGATTACTACAACCAAACACAGAAACCTTTCAATTTAAATGAGCTAAAGCAACAACTTAAAAAGGATCAGCGAATCATTAAATATGTTGTAGCAGATAACCAGATATATGCATTTTCAGTAACCAAGGAGGCTACAATCCTAATTAGGATAGGAGCTAAAGAAGCTTTGAATAAAAAAGTAGCATCGTTTATTGCAGGGCTGAGTAATGCAAACGCACAAGGTTATAAAAAATTGTCTCAAGATCTTTGGATTCATTTATTGCCAGAAGACCTTTTGAAAAATGCCCAAAAACAAGACTTAATTTTCATTCAAGATGATATATTGAATTTTTTACCTATGGAAGTATTGCTGAGCCCCAAAGGTAAATACCTTATACAATCGCATGCTGTGAGCTATGCTCCGTCACTTTTATTGTGGAATGAGCAACTTAAGGTAAAGAAATCAAGACGAAATAAATTAGGAATTTTTGCACCTACTTATAAAGATTATTATAAAGAAAACCCTAAGCGGAATGACAGCACTGCCTTATTAGGAGCTTTTTCTGAAGCAATGCAAATTGCAAAAATATTCAAGTCAGATGTTTACAGTGGCTCAGAAGCAAGTAAATCAATGTTTGTAAAGAAGGCAAATGATTATAATATTTTGCATTTAGCCATGCATTCTACCATAAACAATACTAATCTTGAGTTTTCTAATTTGAGCTTTTCACCTGATAAGAGTGACAATAAACTATATATGTCAGAACTTTACAATATATCCCTAAATGCTGATTTGGTAGTCTTAAGTGCCTGTAATACTGGGGCTGGTTCCCTAAAAAAAGGAGAGGGTTTGATTAATGTGTCAAAGGCGTTCACTTACGCAGGTGTACCTAGTTTAGTTACGAGCCTTTGGAGCATACCTGACAAAGAAACTGCCGAAATAATGGTGTCTTTCTATACCTATTTAAAAGAAGGAAAATCTAAAAATAAAGCCCTTCAAAAGGCTAAATTAGATTACTTAAAAAATGCAGATGATGAGCATTTAAAGCATCCTTACTATTGGGCGGGTTTTGTTGTTTCTGGAGACATTTCTCCTATTGAATCATCATCTAAAAACTGGATGTATTTTGTTGGAGGAGGACTTTTTGTTATGTTAATTTTTAGAAAAAGATTACTCAAACTTTTCTAACAATTCTTTTGCTTCTTTCGTTTTATAATTACTTTCAGAAATTACTTTTTTCAAGGTTTTCTTTGCTTCTATTTTATTATTTAATTTTAAGTAAGCTAGTGCTAAATACCAACGTGATTTCTCTGTTAATGTATCCTTCGTTTTAAGATGTTCTAAAAGCAATGGTACTGCCTCATTTGCTTTTTCTAATTTCAATAGTGCATTTGCTTTGTAGAATAAACAATAAGATTCTTGGGTGCTATCGTATAATTTAGAAAAAAGAACCATGGCTTTTTTATAGTCTCCCTTTTCATAGGCTGTAAAAGCCAATGTTTTTTCATCTTGTTGTGCTTCTCCTCTTTCAATAGGTTGAATTACATTTCTGTAAGGTTCGAAATAACTGGTAAAGAGCTCTTCATTTGTAGGCTTATTACCAAGCGTTAGTACATAACTTAAACCTAAGACCAATACAATACTAGCAGCGGCTAGCCATTTTGTATAATTTCTTCTTTGCTGGGTTTTTTTGATTTTAATATCGGCAATTAATTTTCTAAAATCAGCACTATCTTCGAGTTTAGCAACATGTTTTAAATCACTATGTAAATCAACCTCTTTTTTAAATTCTACATCATTTAATAGAAGCGTATCAAATTCAGCCTTCTCTTCTTGCGAAAGCCTATTTTGTATATATTTTTCAATTAACTTTTCTTTTTCCATTCCTTAAGATTTAATCATTTCTTTCAAGGTTTTTATACATCTTGACTTTTGACTTCTAACCACACTCCCATTGGTATAATCAGTAAATTCAACAATTTCATCAATAGTTAGTCCTCTAGAATAGAATAAGGTTAACACTTCTTTACATTTTTTCCCTAATTTTTTAAAATGTGTTTTTAGTAATTGTTGTTCTAAAGTAAGTTCTTCATTTTCAATTTCTATATCAACTTGTTCAATATTAGTATAGGCTGAAAGTACATCTGTTTCTAAAGTGATGGTTTTATTCTTCTCTTTTAGTAAATCAAAAATCATAAACTTTCCGATGCCAAAGAGATATGTTTTTAAGGAACTTTTCACAGTAGTTAATTTACCATTTAATGCATGATTTCTTAATGCAATAAAGGCTTCTTGATATATATCGACAAGATCGTCATAATCTAAACCATATTTCTTACCAAAATTTAAAAAAGAATTTTTATGGGTAGTGTAGAGTTCTTCAATCTCTTTAGGCTTTTTATGGATTAAAGATATAATATGTTTTTCCTCCATTGTATGCTTAACAATTGCGCCTTGAGATTATAAAATATTCAACTTTCAAATAAAAATGTTAACATTTATTTGATGCAAGATACTAAAGGTAAATGAAACTAATAAAATATTATGAAAAAAGATAGAATTCATTACTATGCACTATTTATACTACTCTTTTTTTTAGGAAATGTGCAAACAAGTCAGGCTCAGTTTCTAAAAAAGCTAAAGAAGCGAGTTAAAGATGCTGCAGAAGAAACAGTCTTACGTAAAACAGAAGAAAAGGTAACTGAAAAAACAGAAAGAACTTTTGATACAATTATTGATGGAAAATTAGTAAAACGAAAAAGAAAAGTAAAGAAGAATCCATCTAATAAACCAACCCAAAATAACACATCCAATTCTTCAGATGAAGAACTGGGAGATGTTGTCTCAGAAAGCATCAAACCATGGACAAAATACAATTTTGTGCCTGGTGGTGAAATAATTTTCGAAGATGATTTATTAAACGAAGAAAACGGAGAATTCCCTTCGCGATGGGATTTAATTTCAGGATCAGCTGAAAATGCTGTTTTTGATGAAGAAAATATTATCAACCTTAAAAATAAGAGCATTATTACACCTTTATTAGATAAAGAAAATTATTTACCCGAAGTATTTACTATTGAATTTGATGCCTATTTTTTTAGTGAAAAAGGATTTGGTTCAGGATGGCAATATTATGATATTCGTTTTTCTCCAAAAGGAGAACAAGTATATTACCCTGAAGGTTCTGAAGATTATTTCTACCCTATATTACTTCACAGAGACAAGGCAAAATTGTCAAGTAAAATTAATGGGATAAAAAAGAAACTTGAAGGTTCAGAAAAAGAGTTAGATGTACAGCCTGTTTGGCGTCATTTTGCCATTGCCTTTAACAAGCGTTCCTTAAAAATATTTATAGACCAACATAGAGTACTAAGTATTCCTAATTTAGGTAAAGGGTTTAAACCTCAGCAATTCTCTATAAATGCCTATTCGTACTATGATGATGGTTATGTTAGAGCTATAAAAAACATCCGTATTGCCAAAGGAGGAAAAAAACTGTACGATCAAGTATTAACAGATGGTAAGTTTGTTACTAGAGGTATTCTATTCGATATAAACAAAGCCTCTATAAAGCCAGCATCGTATGGTGTTATTAATAAAGTGGCTAAAATGATGCAAGAACATACCGAACTTAATTTTTCTATAGAAGGCCATACAGATAGCGATGGTGAAGAATCATATAATCAAGAATTATCATTAAAAAGAGCAGAAGCTGTAAAAAAAGCACTTATAAATGCTGGTATAGCCCAAGAAAGGCTAGAAACCAAAGGGTTGGGAGAAAGCGTACCACTTGCTGAGAATACTACAGCAGAAGCAAAAGCAAATAATCGTAGAGTTGAATTTATAAAAATTTAATAAAACAAAATTGAAATGAAAACAAGAGTATTAAAACTAAAAACCATCCTTGTATGTATTGGCATGCTATTGTGTTATTCACAACAAGTAGATGCGCAATTCTTTAAAAAATTAAAGAAAAGAGCCGAAGAAGCGGCTAAAGAAGCTGTGTTACGAAAAGCAGAAGATAAAGCAGCGTTAGAAACCGAAAAAGGAATGGATAAATTATTCAATTTCGATTTCTCTAAAAAAAGTATGGATCCTTCAGTTTTACCTGAAAGTTATGAGTTTGAATGGAAATACAAACTGCAAATGAAGTCGAAGTCTAAACATGGTGAAATGGACATGGTCTATAATTTAAAATCCGGAGCTAATTATTTCGGTTTTAAACCAGAATTTAAAGAAAAAAGGATGACGAACGGTATGGTGATAGTGATGGATGAGGGTTTAAGAACCATGACCATTTTTAGGAATTCTAACGGTAAAAAATCTGGATACATCATTTCGACCCCAGTAGATTCAGTTAAAGATGTTGCTGAAAATGAAGAGCTTATGAAAGAAATGAATTATAAAGAGTTGGACACTAAAAAAATACTAGGCTATGACTGTCAAGGGTTTCAAATAGAGAACAAAGAAATCAAGATGATTATGTACGTAACCTTTGATGCACCCGTAAGTTTTAACCAAATATATGGAGGTGCTAATAAAAAAGCTTTGCCCAAAGGTTTTGACCCAAAATGGTTAAAAGGTGCAGATAATAGTTTGATGATGGAAATGACCTTTATCAACAAAAAAAAGAAAAAATACAATACCACTATGACCTGTGTTGAACTGGTAAATGAACCAAAAACTATTGTTGTAGCTGATTACGAATTTATGAAGTTGAATGCACAAACAACAATAGACGAATAAAAAATTAAAAACCCCTTTATTATGAAAAAATTAAAAACAAGCACCATTATAAAATCAGCAATCTTTCTTTTTCTATTAGCCACGTTTATACAACCCACATTTGCAAGTGAACCTTGTAATTACGAAGAAGACAATGCTGTACCACATTTAGCATCTTTTTATAAAAGTGACAAAGGCGCATTAATATATGTACGCCAAGTAGGCACAAAAGTATATTGGTTGGCAGAACGTTTTGATAGAAAATTTGTTTCTGTATTTAAAGGGAACTATATGGGTAGTCAAATTACAGGTACCTATTATAACATCCCAAAAGGAAAAGTAAAAGGTACAGGCACCTTAAAAGTTAAAATAATGAATGGTGGTAAAACGCTAAAAATTACAGGTGGCAATATGGATGGGCAGACATTAAAATCTACAAACGGAATTCCAACAAAATTCCCTGCAAGACGTAGAGCACATTATCGAGGTGATACCAAAGATAATCTTACAGGCAGATGGAATGCAAGCAATGCAGGTCAAATGCATTTATTAGATAAAAATAAGGTTATTGCTGGTTATTTTTTCGGACATCAAAAAGGGTCTAATGACCGCCCAACAACCGTAAAGGTATTTTTTGGTACGCGAGATAAAGAAAAGATGAGTATAGAATGGTTTGATTTACCCTTAGGCTTGAGTTATGATAGCTGTAAATGTAAAGGCAACGCCACATTTAAAATTGTAGGGCCACATTTCCTTAAAGTTATTGATGGCTTTATACCTGGGCTGAACCATAAACGTGAAACGGATGATAAGCTAGAAATATTGAGATAGGCCCAGTCTCTAGTTGGCAGTATTTAGTGTTAATGTCATCTGGACCTGCCTGTCGCTAGACATAAATGCAGGCGCGGCAATCTTATAAAAAGAGCATTATAAAATAAATAAAAGATTAAAATAAAACGAACTGTCATTCCTGCGCAGGCAGGAGTCCATTTTTCATCAGTAAAAACTAGTAAAATTAGTGTCTAAAATTAAAACAAGTATTATGAACAAAAAACTACAATTTACACTACTACTTAGCTTAGTAGTACTATTAACATCATTTACAAGTAAAACGAAAGAAAGTAAAACCGAAGAAACTACAACCATCACGGCAAGTTTTGGGCCGGTAAAAGCGGCTTTCATAGGGCCGACTCGTAAGGCATTTTTTTTTACAGGCAAGAAATATTATAAGCAAAACCTTACTGCAAATAGATTAGAAAAAAGTGCTGCTATTAATGAAGAATTTAAAGGTCTAGTAAATAATATTGATGCTGCTTTATTGCACACCAATGGCAAAGCATATTTTTTTAAAGGCAGCAAGTATTATCGCTATAATTACTACAGTAAAAAGATTGAAAAAGAAGGCACTATAGGCGTATCTGGCTGGAAAGGAGTACCCAATAATGTTGATGCAGTTTTACATGCAAATGGGTATACCTATTTTTTTAAAGGATATTACTATTACCGTTACAATAGTAAAATTAAAAAAGTTGATAGAAAAGACCGGATCAGCAAGTACTGGAAAGGTGTACCCAATTACGTAGATGCTGCTTTTAGCAGTGTCACTGGTAATGAAATATTTTTTTTTAAGGGAGATACTTCCTACCGATATATACCAAACAAAAAAAGAGTTGACAGGCAGGAGACTATGGGCAAAAGTTATTGGAAGGGTCTCTTCTTTACCGAAAAATTAATAGTCAAAAAACTTAAAATTACACTGACAAGCATGAAGGTTCTAAAATCAGATAGGAAATATGAAACACTTGATGTCTTTATACGGCAAATTATTCGTTACAAAGCTAACGAAAAAACAATCTCTTCTGGTCAAGGAGGAAGATTAAATACGAATGCAAGAGAAACTGTCAACGAGTATATCAAATTACAAAAACAAGGGTTAAATATTTTTATTAAGGCTGAAAATATAAGTTTGAGGACGAAACCAAATTACACTACCTACTCACAAATAAGTAACTCTATAGTTTATCCGCTAAACACTAAAGAAGTAGCTGATATTAATGCTTTTATGGAGATTAGAACAACCTTATCTGGGTACTATCTCAAAAATGGTAGAATACTGGCAAGTCATTTGAAAATAGTAGAGAATTTACCTATTAAAGTAAAGATTAATGAAATTTTAAAATATCTATTAAACCCAAATGACATCCCTTTAAATTATTTTAACAATGATGGATATCATTATTCTGGCACTGTGGGAAGTGTTATGCCTTTTAAAATTGCTAAAGATAGAAATGCATTAGAAGGATATGTTGAGAACAGTAATAATGGAATAACAATTAGAACTTATTTCCATTTTGAACTCGTAAAATAAACATAAAAACACAATAAATTTAGAAACAATA
>Ga0256847_1001337_pt1 | contig 12777 bp, 8 predicted proteins | sample TeddybearmetaG_FD_189099 | JGI IMG/M metagenome (GOLD analysis project Ga0256847, IMG submission 189099) | Hydrothermal vent microbial communities from East Pacific Rise, Pacific Ocean - Teddybear | ecosystem: Environmental > Aquatic > Marine > Hydrothermal vents | place: Pacific Ocean: East... | reverse complement strand
GAAGTGAGACTTTAGCCTCGTTTGATTCTAACGAGGCTAAAGTCTCACTGCAGAAAATACTATTGAACCTAGAAAGATCAGTTGGGCGTAGAATTATAGTGCAAGCTATTGGTTTCACCCCCCCCCTTTTTTTTATTAAAGCTAACAGGTGTTATCAATAGCATAGTAATACTTTTGGTTTTTTTGATCATAAAATGACAAATCAATAACTAACTATTGGTCAAAAAACAGGGATCATCACTTATCTTATTTTTGTCTTAGTATGGGCGTTACTGGCGATTTTATAGTCTATAGTTAACTTACAATATTTACATTTTAGCAGTCTGAATTATGGCAATTTTTATCTGGAATGATAGTTATAAAACAGGTGTTGATATCATAGATAAGCAACATAAAAAACTGGTTGATTTGCTAAATCAACTTGACGAAAGTCTTGCTATAGATGGCAATACCCAAATAGTGATTGATCTATTAGATGAGCTGGTTGACTATACTCAATATCATTTTAAAGCCGAAGAAGAGTTTATGCAGAGTCATAATTATGATAACAATTCTTTTAAAGAACATCAGCTTATACATCAACAGTTTGTGGAACAAGTCAAACAAGCCCAACAAGGCTGTCATAGTGATCCAGAACAAGTTACTGATGAGTTATTGGATTTTTTGGTGCAATGGCTGATAAATCATATTTTATTAACTGATAAGCAAATGGCTGCTAATATTTTGGCTGAACCCAAACAGGTAAATACTGAACTTTCAAATGTTGATATTCTGAAAAACAACTTATACGGTGCTTTAAGGGAAAGTGAAGGCCGGTTTAAGGAATTAGCTGATATTTTACCTGCATTAATCTGGATTAGTAATACTGAAAGTAAACGAATTTTTGTTAACAAACAGTTTTTGCGTTTTACTGGGTTAGGTGCTGTTGAATGTATGGAGGGTGGGTGCTCAAATCTGATTCATGAAGATGATCGTGATTCATTGCAGGCTGTCTACGAACAAGTTAAAACAACCCAAAAGGCGATAGAAACTGAGTATCGATTAAAGCACAAAAATGGTGTTGAACATTGGATTTTGGAGACTGTGGTACCACGGATAAGAAAAGATGGGCGAGTCGCTGGTTTTATGGGCTGTGGTATTGATATTAGCAAGCAAAAACAGATAGAAAAAGCGCTGGAAGAAACCGTTAGTAAACGAACCTTGCAGTTACAACAAACCAACCAAGTGCTGAAACAAGAAAAAGAAGAGCAAGTCACCCTAAATAGTCAATTAAAAGAAACACAGGGGCACCTGATTCAATCTGAAAAGATGGCTTCTATAGGACAATTAGCAGCGGGAGTAGCTCATGAGATAAATAATCCTCTAGGGTATATATATTCAAACCTGAATACCTTGAAGGGATATTTAACAGATTTAGAAAAAGTAGTAACTGTGGCAGATAAACTGGTCAGTCAATTACCTACTGATAATTCTATAGTGACCGAATTTAATCAATTAAAAACAGACCTGGACCTGGAATTTTTACAGGAAGATTTGCAGGATTTGGTTAAAGAATCGATTGAAGGCGCGACGAGAGCCAAGAAAATTGTTCAAGATCTCCGTGATTTTTCACATATAGACAAACAAGAAAAAGAAATGTTTGATGTGGAGGCCGGAATAGATGCTACCTTAAATATTGTCAATAATGAGCTTAAATATAAAGCAGATATTGTGAAAGAATATGCTGGATTACAACCTTTCGAGTGTGTTGGTGCACAACTAAATCAAGTGTTTATGAATCTATTAGTTAATGCAGCGCATGCTATCGAAGATTTTGGAAAAATAACTGTACGCACGGGGTGTGAGGATCAAAACTGGGTCTGGATAGAAGTTGAAGATAACGGAAAAGGCATACCTGATGATGTCAGAAATAAAATTTTTGATCCTTTTTTTACCACCAAGCCTGTTGGCAAAGGAACGGGCCTGGGCTTGTCTTTATCTTATAAAATAATTCAAGACCATCAAGGCAGATTAGAGGTGGATTCAATTGTTGGAAAAGGAACTCGGTTCCGTGTTTTTTTACCAATAAAATCAGGTAAGTCAGATGGTTGATGAATACCCGCTAGAGAAAAAACCTGCACATATTCTTTGTGTAGATGATGAACCCAATGTGTTAAAAGCATTAAGACGATTGTTTCGGGGTGGGGAATATATTATTCATCTTGTTGAAAGTGGAGTCGAAGGGCTGGAGGTTTTAGAGCAACAAACAATTGACCTGATTATTTCTGATATGCGTATGCCGCACATGAGTGGAGCAGATTTTTTGGCTCAAGCAGCAACTCAATGGCCCGATACGGTTCGTATCCTATTAACGGGATATGCAGATATAGAATCAACAATTGTAGCGGTTAATCAAGGGAAAATTTATAGTTATTGTTGCAAGCCCTGGGAGGATGATGAACTTAAGGATTTAATTGCCAAAGCAATTGATGAAAAACGGTTACGTGAAGAACGGGTACAGCTGTTTGAAATTATTCATAGGCAAAATGCAGAGTTAAAAGACTTGAATAGTAATCTGGAAGAAAAGGTTGAACAACGTACTGCGCAATTGAAAACATCTTTTAGGCAACTGAATAAAGCACATAAAACTTTAAAAAAACAATATACTGATTCAGTCAAAACTTTTGCCAAAGTGATTGAAATGCGCCCAGGTATTAGAGGCGGACATTCAACCTATATTGCCGATTGTGCACGTCGCGTGGCTATAAAACTGGGATTATCTGAAGATACAAAAAGTATTTTATATGCTGGCTTATTGTTACAAATAGGCAAAATGGGCTTATCTGATGAATTGTTAGCACAACCTTATTTTTTAATGAAAACTCAGGCGAGAGAAGACTATTTAAAACATGCTGTGGTGGGGGAAAGCTTGTTAAAAGACATGACTCAATTAAAGGAGGCTGCCACTTTAATTAGGTATCAATTTGAACATTTTGATGGCACAGGCTACCCCGATGGATTGCATGGGCAACAAATACCCCAAGGTGCTCGTATATTAAATGTTGTCAGGGATTATATTTCTTTTATAGAAGGCTCAATGACAGGAAAAAGTATGTCTGTTATTGATGTGCAAAATCGCCTGATTTCAAAGAAGGGAAGTTTTTATGATCCTCAAGTCGTCGATACTTTTCTTACTGTTCTGGAAGAAACTAAGGATAAGACAATACGTCCTATCGTTGAAATGTCTTGGACACAACTTATACCAGGTATGGAAGTTGCTGAAATTTATTATGATGACAGAGTTTTTCTTAAAGATTGTATCCTGGAGAAAAAAATAATATACGATATAGTGGCATTAAGAGAGAAAGTCGGAGATAAATTGATTGTCAAAATACGCCTTGGAGAAGGGGAGTTAGTATCCTAAATTGTCAGATCTAGGAGGCTGTCAGAGAATAGAAACCGTAGCGAGGGAAAGGCATTTTGAGTTAGATTTTTCGCTCATTTGAGGCGAATAATGGGTTATTTAACGAAAATGATCGGAGAATCTGGCCAAAATAGCTTTTCTGAAGTAGGTTTTTCTATTCTCGGACAACCTCCTAGTACTCCATCAAAGTTGTATTGACGGGTACAGAGAATTTGTATTATATTTAGTTCTAATATGTTCTGTGTTTGTTTAATTGTAATCATCTTCGTTGATAATGATTGAGCCATCATCTGCCCAGATGACTTGAGTAATGCCGGGTTCTTCCTTTTCTAATGCTGTTAATATGGTGTTTTTTTCATTTAACAGAACTTGCTGCTCCCTAACCTGATTTGCAAGTCGACTGTTCTCTTGCAAGATATATTTATATTCCAGACCTGATTTAACTGCATTGATAATTTCAACATTATTCCAGGGTTTATTGATAAATCGATAGACACTAGCCTCATTGATAGCCAGTTGAGCACTTTCTAAATCTGCGTAGCCTGTTAAAATTATACGAATTGCATGGGGTTGAATTTTCAAAAACTTTATCAAAAATGCAACTCCGTCCATGATTGGCATTCTGAAGTCAGAGATAACCAAGTCAAAGTCTACTTGTTTGGCTAATAATAATGCTTCTTCTGGACTGGTTAAAGCTGTTATGTCGTAGTCTCTAAGTAGCCTGCTTATCGACCTGAGTATGTTGGATTCATCATCGACTAGTAAAATTTTCGCTTTTTCAATGCTGTTGTCAGACATGTTAAAAATCTCTGTGGTCTAATCATAACAAATGTATATTTCATTCTAAGGAACGTGCACAGAATAACTTGAACAATTGACTTGTATTTTTGCTTGTTTCCTTCGTTGTAGCAAAAGTTGCGTAGCTTGCTATGGCCGCACCAGCATCCTGCTTCCAGCGACACTTGCACATCCATGTACTTCGCGCCTATTGCTACGCCTTGAATACAAACAAAAATATCACGCCAATTGCCCAACTTTTTCCGTGTGCATTCCTAAGGGAGGTGGAAACAAATAATCATCCAATCTCACTTGCCTTTTTATCCCTGTTTAAATCGTCTCAATCGTCACGTAGAACAACTATGCTCCTGTTGAGAAAATTTAAACAGAAATAAACTACTGCATGATATTTGGATGATTATTTATTACCATCACCCTAAGTCTATAACAAATTAGTGGAATTGAAAGTCAATTGAGTTTTTTCTTTAATTTTGTCCTATGATTATTGTGTAGTCGGTGTGAGGGATAAAAAGCAGATGAATCATACATTTTTAGTCTATTCATATCAGTTTAATTTTCCAAATATAAAGTCGATAGAGCTGAATCTTGAAATTGATTCAAAAACTTTGACGCTTCAAGCTAATGAAGAGTCAGTCCCTTTTTGGGCGGCTTTAGATTTTAAGCAATGTCCAAATTGTCCACTGAGTATAGATAAACATCCATCTTGTCCAATAGCTAAAAATTTTATTCCCTTATTAAAGGTTGCTGACTCACTGGTTTCTTATGATGCGGTAAATGTTTTGGTTACTATGCCAGAAAGGACAATTTCAGCAGATACAACCATGCAACGTGCTATCAGTTCGATTCTTGGCCTAATTATGGCGACCAGTCCTTGCCCTCATACAGAATATTTAAAGCCGATGGCGCGTTTCCATCTGCCTTTGGCAAATGAAGATGAAACTGTATACAGAACAACATCCATGTATTTATTAGCGCAGTATTTCAGAAGTAAAGAAGGCATGGAATTTGAAAGGGGCTTTAATGGTTTAGCAGATATTTACAATAATTTAGAAATCATTAACAGAGCACTAGCTAATCGCCTAAGAGCTGCTATTAAGGAGGATGCGACTGTTAATGCTATTATTTTGCTGCATTCGCTTTCTCAAGCGGTAACCTGGTCAATTGAAGACCAGCTAGAAGAATTGCAGTATTTATTTAAAAGTTTTATGGATTCTTAAACTTAAAAATCGCTTTTATGTAAACACATACGAACCTATACGTTGATTCCATAGTTTATCCTAGAAAAATCAGATGAATCACGGATTTTTCTAGTACTCTGTCATTGTTGTATTGATGGAGTACTAGGTTCATTGTTATAACATTAATGTAAAGCTTTCTTTCCAGGCTGATTTAATGCAGGAACTATTTCTCGTGGGGCTTTAAAGTCTAATTGCCAGTCGGTTTTTTCCAGACTTTCTAATAGTAAATTTCGTAAAAGATGAGTTAAGTTTTGGTCAATATTAAAACTGATTCCAGGACCTTTTTCCGGTTCCAGCGTGAGTTTACAGTTTCCTTGTTTAAAATTAGTCGATATTTTGGCTAATAGAATGGGTCGATGGCCCAAAGGATGATTGACACCTTCACTTAGATAGGGAGTACTTCTATCTATTTTTTGTATTGCTTCTTGTTGTTGTAGATTAATCAGCTCGTTACGAACCTGTTCATTTTGATGAATAACAAAACTTTGGTTAGCATGTAAAATTTTACTCAATACAGGTTGGAGTAAAGATACAAAACGACGTGTTAACAACAAGTTGAATTCTTCTTTTGTGGAGGTATTTATTTTCATTAACAATCGATCTTCAATGGGAAGGAATTTAAATTGTATTTGATGAATTTGACTCATTGTTATGTAGGTAATTTGTTATTCGATTTTAGGTATTATCCTAGATTTCGTGGTCCAGTTGATGTATCAAGGGCTATCTAACATTCGAATGATAAATGAAAAGACAATGTTTTGGTAAAATAGAGTAAATGTCTAAACTAAATGTAGATAGTTGGAGTTAAGGGAGGTGGAAACAAATAATCATCCAAGCTCACTTGCCTTTTTAAATCTTTTCAATCGTCACATAGAATAACTATGCTCCTCTTGAGAAGATTTAAACAGAAATAAAAATTCCGCATGATATTTGGATGATTATTTATTACCACCTCCCTAAGCTTTCACTTGTTCATGGTTTTAAGTAACTGAATATGTCAAAAAAAAATACAATAAATGACACATCTGATACCACAGTATGCATGGAATTTGTTTTAAAAGCTAACAGTCAGCGCGTGTTAGAGGTTGGTTTGGCTATCAAAACGTTGTCAGGTTATGATGCTGAAGATTTTATCAGTGCAAAGCTAAATTTCGCAGATTTAATGCATCCTGATGATAAAGATTTGGCTGATGAACTGTTTTCCTTACAGACACAGACAGTCTCTGAAACGATTAATTTTCGTTTCAGGCATGCCAATGGCAAAATAATTTGTCTGCAAGGTTGCTATCAAAAAAACAAAAATTCATCCTCTGCTGAGATGCAATTACAATTGCAATTGCGTGATTCCAAAGCACTAAAAAAGACGATTAGTGACCAGGTGTTGTTAGCCAATTTTGCTTCGATGATGGAAAAGACTGATGATTATATTTATTTTAAAGACCGAAATCATGTGTTTACCGGGGCCAGTCAAACGCTGGGTAATTTGACCAAAACTAAACATTGGAAGGATCTGATTGACGAAACGGATTACGATGTTTTTCCTGAGACCCTCGCAGATAATTATTATCGTCTGGAAAAACAGGTGTTTTCAGGCAATGTTACGGTGGCGCATGAAGTACAGAAAATACTTGATAACCAGGGTATTCAAGGCTGGGTTGATAATCGTAAATACCCGATAAAAGATAAATCCGGCAATATTACTGGATTATTTGGCATTGCCCGCGATATAACCGAAAGTAAATTACTGGAACAGGCTTTAAAACAAAGTGAAAAACGTTTCCGGGATTTATTTGAGCGCTCACCCGACCCGTGCTGGATTATAGAAAATAATCGTTTTATTCAGTGTAATAAAGCGGCTGTTCACATTTTGGGATATCCTGATAAAACCAGCTTGTTGCAACATCCCTCTGATCTATCCCCTGAGTTTCAATCTGACGGCCAACTTTCTTATCAGAAAGCCAATAATTTGATGGCTATAGCGCTTGAAAAAGGAATGCATCGTTTTGAATGGATACATAAACGACTTGATGGTATTTGTTTCCCTGTAGAAGTTACTCTTGCTCGTATTAAAATCAGTAACAAACCATTACTTTATTGTAGCTGGCGAGATATTACTATCCGTAAAAAGGCTGAGGAAGCCTTGCGCATAAGCGAAGAAAGATACGAGCTGGTCGAGAAAGCGGTCAATGATGGTGTTTGGGATTGGGATTTACAGACACACAAAAACTATATTTCGCCAGGCTGGACAGAAATTCTGGGCTATAGCGAAGCGGAATTATTCCGACTAGGGTCAATCTTTCTACGCTTGGTACATATTGCTGATCGCCGAAAACTGATAATGGCAATCCGACTACACCTTCAACAAGATGTGCCATTTAAAACGGAATTTAGAATGCGACATAAAGAGGGCTATTTTCGCTGGATTCTGGTCAGAGGTGAAGCCATACATGATGAGCATGGAAAGCCTATACGCATGGTGGGCAGTATCTCCGATATCACAGACCGGAAAGTGACGGAACAGAAATTACGCGAAAACGAAAGTTTGCTACGCATAATATTTGAGCAGGCAGCGGTAGGTGTGGCGTTAATCAATACTGCGACAGGGCGGTTTGAACGGATTAACCAGTGTTATTGCGATATCGTGGGTTACAGTAAGACTGAAATTTTGGCGGATAAAACCTTTCAACAATTGACACACCCGGAAGATTTAAAAGCAGACCTGGATAATATGGATAGGCTGATTGCAGGTGAAATCAGTGAGTTTAGTATGGAAAAACGCTATTTTAAAAAAAATGGCAATACTGTCTGGGTGCATTTGACAGTATCTTCCACCTGGCAATCAGGAGAGTCCGCAACGCATCATATTGCGATAGTTGAAGATATAACCCAACGTAAAATAGAAGAGCAAAATTTACGATTAAATGCCAAGGTCTTTGCCAATGCATTGGAAGGCATCATGGTGACAGACCCTCACGGAACCATTATAAATGTTAATCAGGCTTTTTGTGATCAGGCGGGATATAGCCGGGAAGAGGTAATAGGAAAAAAACCGAGTCTGTTAAAATCGGGAAAACAAAGTGCAGAGTTTTACAATGCTATGTGGAAACAGTTGTTGGAGACGGGGCAATGGCGAGGTGAAGTTTGGAACCGAAAGAAAAACGGCGAGTTATATGCAGGAAAATTGACTATTTCAGCAATTAGCGATGGTAAAGATGAAGTGAGTCATTATATTGGACTTTTTTCCGATATTACCGAAGTAAAAGAGCATCAATTGCAACTGGAAAAAATGGCACATTACGATTCGTTGACCGGGGTGCCAAACAGGGTTTTGCTATCAGATCGTTTGCAACAGGCACTAGCGCATCATCAACGTACAGGTAAAACCCTGGCTATTTGTTATCTGGATTTAGATGGCTTTAAGCCTGTTAACGATGCCTTAGGGCATGAAGCTGGAGATTTATTGTTACAGGAAATATCACACAGGTTGCTTGATACTGTTCGCGGCGATGATACTGTTGCTCGTATCGGCGGGGACGAATTTGTATTATTACTGGGTAACTTTAATAGTTCTGATGAATACGAGCTGTTGTTACATCATTTGATTAAAAATATTGCAGTACCCTGTCAAATTATGGACGATACGGTACAAGTGACTGCCAGTATCGGAGTTACTTTTTATCCTGGTGATTTAGGTGATGTGGATTTGTTGTTGCGACATGCCGATCAAGCCATGTATTCAGCTAAAACATCAGGTAAAGGTCGATATCATATTTTTAATCCAGCCATTGAGTTTCGTAAGCATGCTAACGCTAACTTGATTAACAAAATAGAACAGGCCTTGCTGGATGATCAATTAGTACTTTATTATCAGCCGCAAGTGGATTGTAGACAGGGCAAAGTAGTGGGCATGGAAGCCTTGATACGTTGGCAGCATCCTCTACTTGGCTTACGTTCCCCGGGAGAATTCTTACCTTTGATTGAGCATAAGCCACTAATTATTAAAGTTGGAGAGTGGGTTATTCAGCAGGCTTTAAAACAATTAAAACTTTGGTTGGAGCAAGGGATAGAGCTTACAATTTCAGTTAATATTGCCGCTAAACATTTGTTAGAAGGCGATTTTATAAACTATCTGGGTACACAGTTACATTTATATCCTGAACAACTTTGGAGTAGACTGAAAATTGAAATCACCGAAACAACAGCGTTAGATGATATTTCCGCAGTCAGTGAACTTATCGAACAATGCAGGCACTTTCGGGTTCAATTTGCACTGGATGATTTTGGTACCGGCTATTCAACGTTAGTACAATTAAAAAGAATGGTGGCAAATGAAGTTAAAATTGATAAAAGTTTTATCGACGATATATTACATGATTCAGGTGACCAGGCGATAGTCAAAGGTATCATCTCTCTGGCAGATGCTTTTAGTCAGCAAGTCGTAGCCGAAGGCGTAGAAACAATAGAACAATTACTGTTAATACAGGAGCTAGGTTGCGATATAATGCAAGGCTATTGTTTGGCTCGGCCTATGCCGGTTGATCAAGCAACTCTTTGGCTGCAAAACTTTAAAATAGATTCTCGTTGGCTGAAAAGCGACAAGCCTGAATTTTGATACTAGTTTATTCCGCTCCTTTAATTAAAATGAAAATTGAAAAAAAGTTAGGCAGTTCTTATCCAGAAATTAGCTGGAATGATGATTTTGTTACCGGTGTGAAAGAAATTGATGAGCAGCACATGATTCTGGTCAATACATTAAATGAAGCATCATCAAAACTGACTTCAGATAACAGCCAATCGGTGCTATTGGATTTTACTCAGGAATTACTTGCTTATGCACTATATCACTTTGAAACTGAAGAAGAATTGATGCAGCAATACGATTATCAAATTGCTGATCAAATGAGCATGCAGCAACATTTAAAAGAACATCGTAGTTTTTCACAACAGGTAATTGCCGTTCGTGAGCAAATACATGCAGGAAAAAACACCGAAATTCCTGAGTTACTCGATTTTTTATATCAATGGATAGTTAATCATATTTTAAAAACAGATAAAGCCTTGGCAAAACAGATTTTAGCCAAACTTACAGACACTCAATGAACTGTGAATTGATGAATATGTTGGTTGGGCTAAGTTTTTTATTCTTGTGTTAATTTAGCAACTCTATAAATTTCCATAAGTTTAGGTGTCTCTATACTGCTTTCTTCAGCATAACGCAGCATGCGTTGCAAACGTGAAAATGCACTGCGTCCCAGGCAATGTCTATGAGGACAATCGTTGATACCTTCAACCATGCCGTTAATCAATTTTTCGTGAGGTAGTTTTTTCTCTGTCAGGTACTCCTGAATAAGAATTACTTCTGCAGCGACGTCTCTTGCGAGTGCTTGATGTTGATTCCATAGGTCTCCAACACTGCAATTATCCAATAATCCAGCAATATTAACGGTCAGTATATAGACAGCTTTACGAACCAGTTCATACAACAAGTCGTGTTCATTATCCAAAACGGGTGCAGGAATGCCTATGGCTTGTAGAGCTTGGGAAATGATTGCAGCATTCGATCCATAACTTGGTGACTGGAGAATATTGGTTGTTTCCAGGTGTTTTTTCTTTTCAAACCAGACCACGGTAACAGTAGGATTGTTGATAGGGTGACACTGCCAGTCTCGGGGTAATAATTCATTTTGTACTAGCCCGATTTTATCATGCCAGGGCTTGGGTAATTGGTGTAATATTGAATGTAACTCATTTTCCTGAACGGTTATTAAAACCAGTTTGGGAGATGGAATTTGCTGACATTCCTGAACTAAATCCATGTTTCGTGTAACGGGATAGACTGGGTACCCGCAACGAAGGAATCCACGTGCAAATACACCGGCTAACTCACCGATGCCAATGATAATAATAGGTTCTTTCATGATTTTTAGATTTATCTAAAAAGGTAAGGTTTCAATGATATGTTAAACAGGAACATGACAGTTATCAAATTTTAGAGGTAACATATAAGGTGATTTTATTTCCTCAGGTACAACAAAGTGAAGAAATTAAATAAACTGATAGAATCTATTGCTGATCAAACTTATCAAAAAATACACGTTTTAAAAGGAGATTTTCAATTCCCAGGATATAGTTTTTCTTTTCTTAAAATACAAGGTAGTCCAGGTGCTAACCCGGCTTCAATTGCAAGTATTAGAATAGCTATTGATGACAGTGAATTACCCCGACAATTCCTGGATGAGTCATTCTGTCGTTTAGCTGTTGCAGATTTTTTGATACGTAGATTTAAACAAGGCATAGAACAATTTGCTCAACAGAATAGAGGTAAAGAGGGGAGTGGTTCCTTTCATACCATTCAACTGAGCCAGAAAATGATGCAGCGGGACTGTGTGCTTTTTTCTGAAAAGGATATTGAATTACGCTTTATTTTTAGTTTACCCGGAAAAGGTTCGGGTGGCGGTGTGTTTGATGCGGAACAAGCGATTGTGATGTTTGAGCAAGAATTGAAACAGATCATTGACTACGCTTTGTATTATAAAGGTTACGACCATACAACCAGAAATGAGTTAAATCAGTATCTGGATATTCAGATAAAACGGCAACAGATCAGAAGCTATTTGGAGCAAAATGACTACATTGTTTTTATTAATAATGGCGCAAGTCTACCCCGGCTCAGTGGAATTGATGATAGGCCAGCAAGAGGGCCAGAAATACAAAGTTTTCAATCACCAGCGTCATGTCAGGTAGAAATACCGTTATCCGACAATGACAGTATTCAAGGGATGGCTATTAAAGAAGGCATAACCTGTATTACTGGCGGAGGTTATCATGGTAAATCGACATTGTTACAAGCCATTTTAGCCGGTGTTTATGCCCACATACCAGGTGATGGCAGAGAATATATTGTAACCAGGGACGATGCAGTTTTTATTCGTGCTGAACAAGGGCGCAGTATTAGGTGTGTAGATATTAGTCCATTTATTGGACAGTTACCCAATGGTATTAATACAGAACAATTTACTACTGAAAATGCCAGTGGCAGTACCTCTCAGGCTGCATGCATAGTTGAATCATTAGAAGTGGGGTCGCGATTATTATTGTTTGATGAAGATACCTGTGCAACCAACTTTTTATTTAGAGACGAGTTAATAAAGAAAGTACTGAGTTCTGCAAATGAGCCGATCAAGCCTCTTTATTCCACAATACGTTCAATCTGGAAGCAGCATCAAATCTCTATGATTTTTGTAGTTGGAGGCTTAGGTAGTTTTTTACAAAAAGCGGACACTTGTCTGTTGATGGATAATTATCAGTGCAGAGATATCACCGGAAAGGTAAGAGCAG
>Ga0256847_1001336_pt1 | contig 12783 bp, 10 predicted proteins | sample TeddybearmetaG_FD_189099 | JGI IMG/M metagenome (GOLD analysis project Ga0256847, IMG submission 189099) | Hydrothermal vent microbial communities from East Pacific Rise, Pacific Ocean - Teddybear | ecosystem: Environmental > Aquatic > Marine > Hydrothermal vents | place: Pacific Ocean: East... | reverse complement strand
CGAAGCTCGATCCTTCATTCACCGGTTTGACCACATAAGGCGGCTTAAGCGGGTGGGCGCGGGCGACATCCTCGCGGGTCACAGCGACATCCTTGGCGACATCCAGTCCGGCATCTGCAAACACCGCTTTTGATTTGATTTTGTCCATAGCCAACGCCGAGGCGAGCACGCCTGAATGGCTGTAGGGAATTCCGAGAACCTCAAACAGACCCTGCACGCAGCCATCCTCGCCCCATGGGCCGTGCAAACCGTTCAGCACTGCTTCAACATCCGCTTCGCGCAATTGCGCTGCAAGGTCGCGGGTCGCATCAATCTCGACGACATCATAACCAGCGCCGCGCGCCGCTTCGGCCATTTGCTGGCCTGAAGACAGTGAAACCGGGCGTTCGGAAGACCACCCGCCATAGACTACAGCTACCCGTTTCATGTTCGCTCGCTTTTCATAATTTCGCCAAATACCTATCGCAGTATCACAGTTGATGCGGCGTTAAGATGACCCTGCAATGGCGATATCGACCTGCCACATTACAAAGTTTGGTTTGTCGAAAAAATCGGTTGCAAGGATCAGTTACAAGTGTAACACAATTGCTAAGCAGATACATTGATTGATATTTTTGAGTCGGAGCCTCCCCTGATGAAACTCCCCCTTCTCGCTGGACTAGCAGCCAGCCTTCCCTTGCTCATGCACGCACAAACCGCGGCAGAACCAGCCGAGGCAACGCAAAGCTACGTTCCCGCCGACTTTGAACAATACGCGCCGAAAACTGCGCTCGACATGGTTAGCCAAATCCCCGGCTTCAGTATCAGCCGCGACGATGGGGATCGCGGTTTCGGTCAAGCCTCCCAGAATGTCCTGATCAATGGCCAGCGCATCTCATCCAAATCAACCAGCGCCCGTGATGCGCTGGACCGTATTCCGGCGGCCAATGTCGAAAAGATTGAAGTTCTCGACGGTGCCAACCTAGATATTCCCGGCCTTAGCGGGCAAGTCGTCAATGTCACCGCAAAGGCGGATGGCATCACGGGAACTTGGGCATACCGGGCCCGGTTTCGGGAGAAACTTACCCCTTTCTATGATAATTTTGATCTCTCGATCACCGGTCAGAACAAAAACCTGGCATGGACACTTGGCCTCGAATCATCACCGGGACGCGGCGGTGATGCCGGGCGCGGAAACATCACCGATGCGGCAGGCACTCTGACCGAATATCGCGAGGAAGAGTTCACCTTCAAAGGCACCGATGTCACCGCCACGGGTACTCTTGCATGGACCCCGAGCAATGGTCATATCGCCAACCTCAATGTCGAGTACGGCATCTTCGAAGCCGATGAGCGCGAAACTTCCAATCGGTTTGCACCCGACGGCGTGCTGATGCGTCAGCGCCTGTTTCAGTTTTCCAGGGACTCATGGGGCAGCGAGATCAGCGGCGATTACGAGCTTGGCTTCGGCCCCGGCCGCCTCAAATTCATCGCCTTGCAGCGCAATGAGCACATCCCGATCCGCGCCCGCGTCTTCGGCAGCACACTTGATGGCCTGACCCGGCGCCACGATATTTTCGACCAGACCGTCGATGAGGCCGAAACCATTACACGCCTCGAATATAGCTGGGACGGCAAGAACAAAAGCGACTGGCAAATCTCTCTGGAAGGCGCGTTCAATAGCCTCGAAAGCGAGTCTGGCCTGCAGGCGCTCGATGTGGGTGGTAATCTTGCGCCCGTCGACATTGGTGATCCGACGATCAAAGTCGAAGAACGTCGCGGCGAAGCTTTCATCACCCACGGCCGCCAGGTCAGCCCAAAGGTCCGGTTGCAGGCCTCCCTCGGTATGGAAATGTCAGAGCTGACCTCCGACGGCGCAAATGGCCAGACCCGCACGTTCAATCGCCCCAAAGGCTTTGTCTCGACCGCATGGCAGGTCAGCGACAAGCTGACTGTGAACACAAAAATCGAACGCAAAGTCGGCCAGCTCGACTTCTTCGATTTTGTCTCGAATGTTGATCTGGTTCAGGGCGACAATCAGAACGGCAATGTCGATATTGTCCCCGAACAAAGCTGGCGTCTGGAGATTGAAGCCGAACGCGATTATGGCGCATGGGGCGCAGGCACGGCGCGTATCTTCGGCGAAGCTCTGGAAGATATTGTCGATCAAGTGCCCATCGGCACCGGCGAAGGCCCCGGTAATCTTGAAAGCGCCACCCGCTTCGGGATTGAACTGGAAGGCACGCTGAAATTCGACAAGATCGGCTGGAAAGGCGCGCAGGTTGAACTCACCGGCGTCTACCACAAATCTCAGGTTGATGACCCGGTCACTGGCGCGTCGCGGCGCATCAATGGCGATCTGATCCACGAGTTTCGCGCCGAGTTTCGCCACGATATCGAGAATACCGATTACGCATGGGGGCTGACCTATATGGAATTCGCCGAAGCTCCGGTGTTCCGGCTGTCCACCCTGCGCCGGTTCGAAAACCAACCCGGTTTCATGTGGGGCTTTATCGAACACAAGGACATTTACGGCCTGACAGGTACTGCCTTCCTCGGCAATCTGACCGATCAGGATGACCAGTTTACCCGCGTCAGCTATGTCACAGACCGCAATGGCGCGATTGAGAGCATCGAAGACCGTACTCGAAATTTCGGCCCGGTCCTGACGTTCCGCCTGAAAGGCTCGTTCTAGCTCACCTGTATTCGCCCAATCCGGCGGATTTCCCAGCGCAGATCAACCCCGCTATGCGCCAGCACGCGTGCGCGCACCAGTTCGCCTAGCGCTTCGATATCAGCGGCGGTTGCCTCGCCAGTATTGATCAGGAAGTTGCAATGCTTCTCGCTAACCTGCGCCCCGCCGACGCGTAGACCGCGACACCCGGCGGCATCGACCAATTTCCAGCTTGAGCGCTGATCTGGCGTCCCCGGCGGGTCAGGATTGGCGAAGGTCGAGCCGCCGGTCTTGTCTTTGATCGGCTGCGTCTCGGCCCGCCGCGCCTGATGCGCCGCGATCTCTTCGGACAGCACCTCTGGATCATGTCCCATCTCGCCCTGCAGCAGCAAGGCCGTCACAATCACATCGTCCGGAAAATTGGTATGGCGATAGCTAAACTCAATCTCATCGCGCTTCATCGCTACATATTTGCCCTGGCGGTCAATCCCCTCAACCAAGGTCACAACATCTCTCAGTTCAGCGCCATAACAACCAGCATTGGTACGCACAGCGCCGCCAATCGACCCCGGAATACCCGACAGGAATGACAGCCCCGCCACGCCCTCTTTCGCCGCCGTCTTCGCGACATTCAGATCAAGTGCCCCGGCGCGTGCGCGAACGGCATCTCCGCCCAGAATATCAACACTGCCCCAGTGTCGCCCCATCAGGCGCACTGTAACCCCTGCAATCCCGCCATCACGAACAATCGTGTTCGACCCAACCCCAAGCACCGTCGCCGGCACTTCATCTGGCAGGTTTTTCAGGAAATTGGCGAGATCATCCTCGTCAGCTGGCAAAAATAACGCATCCGCCGCCCCGCCAACCCGAAACCAAGTGTACGGCGCCAACGGCGCATCCCGCAGAATCTTTCCGCGCACGGAGGGAAGGGAATCGAAATCAAAACTCATCGCACTGCCCTAGCCCGCATGGTGAGCGTGGGGTAGGCCCCAGCGGACCTAACCACCCAACTTCTCCGCCAATTCATTCGCATACGCACTAATACTGCCCGCGCCCATGCAGACGACCATATCGCCCGGCTGTGCGATCTCTCGGATCATCGCCGTCAGGCCGTCAAAATCGCTCAGCTCCAGCGCCTGCTTGTGGCCATGCCGGGTCATGCTCGCCACCAAAGCCGCGCTGGTTACACCCTCCAAAGGCGCTTCGCCCGCCGCGAACACCGGCGTAATGATCGCAATATCCGCCTCATTGTAGCATTGCGCGAAATCCTCAAACAGGTCGCTGAGGCGTGAATAGCGGTGCGGCTGTGACACCGCGATCACCCGCCCCTGCCCCTGCATATCGCGCGCGGCTTTCAGACAGGCCATGATCTCAACCGGGTGATGGGCGTAATCGTCAATGAAGCGCACCGGCGCTTCGCCTTTGACCGGCGCCCAAGTCCCGGCCGGGCTAAACCGCCGTTTGACCCCGCCAAAGCCTTTCAAACTGTCACGCAACTGCTCATCGCTCGCGCCAAGCTCAATCGCCACCGCAATCGCCGCCAGCGCATTACTGACATTATACTCGCCCGCCATGGGCAGGAACACGTCCTCGATCACCCGCGCTTCTGGCGTTATCCAGCCGCTCGCCATGACATCAAACATCACGCCGTCGGCAGACGGCCGCAGGTTCGCGCCGCGTACATCGGCCTGCGCATTGAAGCCATAAGTGACGATCCGCCGGTCCGAGACCCGCGCCACCATCGCCGCAACTTCGGGATGATCCGTACACAGAACGCCAAAACCATAGAACGGAATATTGCCGACATAGGTATCAAACGCGGCGCGCAGGGCGTCCATCGTGCCGTAATGTTCCATATGTTCAGGGTCGATATTGGTCACGATGGCGATGGTCGGGCGGATTTTCATGAACGTCCCGTCGCTCTCGTCGGCCTCCAGAACAATCCAGTCGCCCTCGCCCGCTTTGGCATTGGAGCCATAGGCATTGACGATGCCGCCATTGATCACGGTCGGGTCAATTCCAGCGCCATCGAGCAGCGCCGCGACCATGCTTGTCGTCGTCGTCTTGCCATGCGTTCCGGCGACCGCGACGGTCCATTTCAGGCGAATAATCTCGGCCAGCATATCGGCCCGGCGCACCACCGGAATACCTGCCGAACGCGCCGCTTGAACCTCAACATTATCATCCTTGATCGCGCTGGAAATAATCACCGCGCCCGCGCCCGCGACATTCTCTGCTGTATGCCCGATATGCACTACCGCGCCCTTCTTGCGCAGGCGTTTGACGTTGGCACTGTCGGCCATATCGCTGCCCTGAACGGTATATCCAAGGTTAATCATGATCTCGGCAATCCCGGACATGCCGATACCGCCAATCCCAACAAGGTGAGCTGGGCCGAGGGGGAAGGGAGTGGGGGAGGGTTTCATACTTGCGGTCCTGATTATTGCGCGACTGAGAAAACAACTTATTCTATTAGATACTGTATGCCCATTGCGGAGTTAAACAGCCCAAGCACTCGAAACTCAATATCAGTCTTCTTCAAGCCAGTCAGATGGAAGAGAGACAAGTTCTGGCCCACGGGGAGGTGCATTTTTGCGCCATCCGCCCTTTACTTTACCAAAGTCCGAGATGAAGCGTTGCTGATTTACTTGTAGAGTTTTCAAGTCTTTTACGTGCCAAAATATTGCCCAATGCCCGGAATTATCTAAAGGATATTTCTTAGTTGAAGGTGGTCGAAATTTCATACCGTCTGGATGCCGTCCCATTCTCGAGTTAACAAAACCAGCATAAGTTCCGATCCATGAAACCTTGTATTTAAGACTTTCTGGATTTTGACTAGCGGATGGGTAAATAAGGACAGGTAGATCCTGATCTAACCCAGATGTGTCAATTTTGTTAAAAAGATCAAACTTACCGGAGCCAAAAGCGACTTTACCTCTGGTGGCACAGACGTTCAAACCATCTTGAAGATGCTCTTCAGGAACAGGTGCAAGCAGTGCTAGTCTTTCCATTTCAACTCCTACGTTTCTTTCAAAAATACTCTTCAAATAACACTATCTGCCACCTGCTCAGCCAAATCTGCCAGATCGCTCGCGGCGCTGACTGTCCCGGCGCCCTTCGCCGCTGCGGCGCGTTTGCGCAGGTCGTCGCCGTCACCAAGGCGCACTGCCAAGAGCTCGCCCAGCAGCTTCGGAAACAGATTGTCCTCTAACATCACATCGGCTGCACCCGCCTCAGCCAGCCCTTCGGCATTCGCGGTCTGATGGTCATCCATAGCGATTTTCAGCGGGATAAGGATCGACGGTCGCCCGACCGCCGCGATCTCGCTGACCGTCCCCGCACCCGACCGCGCGATAATCAGATGCGCTTCTGACAGGCGTTTTGGCATGTCGCTGAAGAAAGTCTGCAAATCTGCATCGACTTGCACCGTTTCATACACCTTTCGCACCTCTTCCAACTGCTCCTCGCGTACCTGCTGCACCACTTGCAACCTGGCGCGCAACGGGGCTGGAATATGGTTGGCAATCGCCAGTGGAATGGCCTCACCGAGGATGCGCGCGCCCTGACTGCCGCCCGTGATAAACACGTTCAGCACGCCATCTGTAGGCGGGTAAGGCAGGTCCGAAACTGCAATGATTGCTGCACGAACCGGGTTTCCGAGCGGCATGTGCGCAGCGCCTTTTGGCAGGCGGTCGAGCCGCTCAAACCCCGACGCAACCACCTTGGCCTGTTTGGCAAAAGCCCGGTTCACCCGCCCCAGCACCGCATTTTGCTCGTGAATAATAATCGGTATTTTCAAGGACTTAGCAGCACTCAAAGCCGGATAAGCCGGATAACCCCCAAACCCAGCCACCAAAGCCGGACGCCGCGGCTTATACTTGCCAATCGCAGTGTTTACACCAGTACGCAGCTTCAGCGCCGTACCGGGAAGCGTCCACGGCTTGCGCATATTCGGGCTCGCCGCCTTGACTTCCAACTTCCAGTCAGCGGGAAAATTCTCCGCATATCGCAAGCCCCGATCATCACTGATCAAGCCTACATCCCAGTCGCGGCGGCGCATCTCCTCGGCAAAGGCAGCGGCGGGAAACATATGCCCGCCCGTACCGCCAGCCCCGATTACAACCAATGGCTTGTCACTCATCTGCCTAGCCTTTCCAGCTCGATGATCCGCGCCGGATCAAAGCCAGCGCCAGACCCAGTGTCAGCGCCGTCCCAATCATCGACGATCCGCCATAGGACACGAACGGTAGTGTCATGCCTTTTGGCGGGATCAAACTAACATTTACGGCAATGTTTATGGCCGCTTGAAGGCCAAAAAGTGCAAATAACCCGCTCGCAGCTGCGCGTGGATACGGATCATGCAGACGCGCCGCAGCACGCAAGCCGCGCCAGACAATGAACCCGAACAAGACAATCACGCCAACCGCAGCGATATAACCAAACTCCTCGCCCAGAACGGCATAGATAAAGTCCGTATGCGCGTCCGGCAGGGCTTGCTTGATCCGCCCTTCGCCGGGGCCAACCCCGAGCAGGCCGCCGCGCGCGATCGCCTCGCTCGCCTTGTCGATCTGATAGGTGTCATAGGCGGTGGGATTGATAAAGGAATTCACCCGAAACCGAACATGCGGCAGCGCCGCGTATAAGATTGCCGACAGGCCCGCGCCTGCCCCGGCAAAGATTGCCGCCCAGCGCCACGGCAATCCCGACACGAAAAACGTCACCACGAAGGCCCCCGTCAACAAAGCTGACTGACCAATATCGGGCTGCAATAACAGAAAACCCAGCGTCACACTGAAGAACATCAAGGTCACCGCCGCCCATGGCCCGTTCGGAAACATTTGCCGCTGTGCCAGCAACCAGCCCGTCATCAGGATCAAGGCCGGTTTGACGAACTCGGACGGCTGCAGCGAAAATCCGCCAATTCGCAGCCAGCGTTGCGCGCCCTTCGCCTCATATCCCATCAGTAATATGTAGGCGAGCAGGGCCAGCGAGCCGAGGAAAACCAAAGCCGCAAACCGCCGTGCCCATATCCGGTCGAGCAAGGATGTTCCCATCAGAAGGGTTAGCCCCGCAAGTGCAAACACTGCGTGACGTTTGACGAAGAAGAACTGATCTTCATAGCCCAGCCGCGCCGCTGCGGGCGGGCCTGCTGCGAGCGACATCATCAAGCCAATACCGAGCAGCGTGATGGCGGCCAGCAGGATCGGCCAGTCCAAACCGCGACGCCATTCGGTTAAAAATGCTTGGGAAGATCGGGGGCGTAGCGCTACCTCGACCATGCTGCGCTCCTAGACGGCCGCTGCCGTCGGCGCTTCGGCTTGCGCACCGAGCCGCTGAACGATCTCGCGAAACGCATCGCCGCGAGCTTCGAAATCCTTGTACTGATCAAAGCTTGCACAGGCCGGTGACAGTAAAACAATCGGGGCCTCGTCGCCGGAAGCCTTGGCGGCGTCAAAGGCGGCCTGAATGGCGGCCTCCAGCGTCCCGCATTTGGTCACGGCTGTCTTGTCTTTGAGCGTCTTTGCAAACGCCGCTTCACTCTCGCCGATTAGGTATGCCCCCGCGAGCCGATCAAACCACGGTTTCAGCGGTTCAATGCCATCGGCTTTCGGCACACCGCCCGTAATCCAGTGGACTTTGACCCACGTTTTCAGCGCTTGCTCGGCGGCCTGTGCATTCGTCGCCTTGCTGTCATTCACGAACCGAACCCCGTCAACCTCGCCGACCATTTCCATGCGGTGCGCAAGGCCCGGGAAGCTGCGCATACCCTCCATGATCCGGCTCGGCGCAACCCCTAGCGCCAAGCACACAGCATAGGCTGCCGCGGCATTCTGAAAATTGTGCCGCCCGGGCAAAGCTTGCACTTCGGCCAGGTTTCCGACCTTGATTGCCAGTCCACCGGTGCTGTCAAACAGGTGTCCGTCAACCGCGCTGACCCCGCGTGCAAGGCCAAATTCGGACGAGATTTGCACCACGCGCGCCAGACCGGGGCGTTTGCCGCCCATCGCAATGGCTTGGGTGACCGGGTCATCGATACCGATCACAGCAACATCCCGTGGGCGCTGGTTCATCAAGATACGTTTCTTGGCTTCAACATAGCCATCCATGCCGCCATGTCGGTCGAGATGATCGGGCGAGACGTTCAGCATCAATGCGACATCGCAGTGCAGGCTCTCACACAGATCAAGCTGATACGATGACAATTCCAGCACATAGATCGCATTGGCGTTCAGCGCTTTCATGTCGAGCACGCCCTTGCCAATATTGCCGCCAACCCGGGCATCACGGCCCGCTTCAATCAGGATGTGTCCGATCAGCGCCGTCGTCGTCGACTTGCCGTTGGTGCCGGTAATCCCAACCACTTTTGGACGGCCCTTTTCTGGCAAAGCCTGCACAGCGCGAGCAAATAATTCCATGTCGCCGACGACCGGCACGCCGGTCATTTCAGCTAGTCGAACCAGCCGGTGCGGTTGCGGGAACTTGTATGGAATACCGGGGCTGAGCACCAACGCGGCAAATTTCTGCCAATCACGCTTATTGATATCGGAGACGTTGACCCCTTCGGCCTCGGCTTTGGCCCGCGCGTCCTCACCATCATCCCAAGCATGCACCCGCGCGCCGCCCGCAGCCAAGGCTTTCGCAGCGGACAATCCGGTGCGGCCGAGGCCATAGACGGCGACATCGCGCCCTGCATATTCGGTGATTGGGATCATCGCTCGATTGTCACCTCAGCTTCAAGGTGGCTAGGCCAGCAAGGGCAAACAGAACAGACAAGATCCAGAACCGAACCACGACCCGTGTTTCAGGCCAGTTCTTCTTCTGGAAATGGTGATGCAGCGGCGCCATCAGGAAGATGCGCTTGCCCTCCCCGGTCAACTTGCGGGTGATCTTGAACCAGCCGACCTGCATGACGACAGACAGCACTTCAAGCACGAACAGGCCGCCGATCACGACCAGCGCAAATTCGTGTTTGATCGCCACGGCGACAACACCGATCAAACCGCCCAGACCGAGTGATCCAGTATCGCCCATGAACACTTTGGCTGGATAGGTATTGTACCAGAGGAAGCCCATGCCCGCGCCCATCATCGAACCGAGCAAGACGGCCAGCTCGCCTGCGCCGGGCGTGAACTGGATGCCAAGATAGCCAGCAAACAGGAAGTTCCCGGTCAAATAAGCGATCAGAGCAAACGCGCCGCCCGTGATCATCATCGGCACAATTGCTAGTCCATCAAGGCCGTCGGTAAAGTTCACGGCATTGGCAAATCCAACGATCACAATCATCGCGAAGATCACGAAAAACCCACCTAGCGGCACGAAATAATCGTTCACAAATGGCACCGCAACACCGCCTGAAAAGCTTGCCTCATTGCGCTCTACCGATGTTTCAGGTGCAAACTGCGCGATCCATTCGGCCAGCGAACTGAGACTGCCCCAATCGGCATGACCAAGTGGCGTATGCGCGCCGTGCAACCCCATGATGAACGCCCCGGCTACCGCCGCGACAGCAAACTCTGTCAACAGGCGTGCCCTTGCTGAAACCCCATCCGAACTTTGTTTCGTGACCTTCGCATAATCATCCAGAAAGCCGAGAAACGCATAAGACAGCGACACGAACAGCACGATCCAGATGTATGGGTTGCTGAGGTCAGCAAACAGGACCGTGCTTATCGTCAAGCCGACCCAGATCAGGAACCCGCCCATTGTCGGCGTGCCTTGCTTGGACAATTGCGCTTCCAACGACAGATCGCGGATCGGCTGACCTTGGCCTTGCCGCGCGCGCAGGAAGTTTATCAACCAACCGCCCGTAAATACGGTGAACAGGAAGGCAGAGACCAAAGCCATGCCCGTCCTGAAAGTCAGGAAGTTAAGTAGTCGAAATACGCCGTCATCAGCGGCGAGCCATTCATACAGCATCTTTTGCCCTCGCAACGTCTTCTACGCCGCTATCCATCACTTGCTTGTCTGCCGCCGCGCTCCATAGGCGCAGACGGTCTGCCAGCCGCCCCATTCCGGAGGCATTCGAGCCTTTTAGCAACAGCAGATCACCGTCCTTCAGCGTGAATTTCAGGTCATCGTCCAGTCCCTCTGCAGCTTCCGCCCATTTGGACTCTGTTCGTTCTCCCAACCTATCCACAAGAGGTTGCATGCCAGCGCCTGACAGGAAGACCAGATCAGTCCCCGCCGCCTCAATCGGTTCCGCCAAAGCGACATGTTCTGCTTCGCTCGCAGCGCCAACTTCAAGCATTTCGCCCAGCGCGGCGATCCGACGTCCGACACAAGCCCGCGCCGCAAATCCGGCCAGCGCAGCACGCATGCTTTCAGGGTTCGCGTTATAGGCATCGTCGATCAGGGTGATTGTTCCACCCCTCGGCAAAGCCAACACTTCCGCATTGCCCCGCCCCGGCGGTGGCGCATAACCCGACAGCGCATTTGCCGCCTGACCCACGCCATCTGAGCCATCAGGACAGGCCGCAAGCAGAGCTGCCGCTGCATTCAGCGCCCAATGATCGCCCACCGCGTTCAGCGTCACCGCCACTTCGCGGCCATGCACGCTGAGCAAAACAGTCGTCATGCCGCCATTGCTGTGGCTATCCAGCACACCAGCATCCGGCCCGCGCCCGAGGCCAAAGGTCAAAACCCGGCAATCAGACTGCATCTCTTTCGCGCGGCGAACCAGTAGCGGCGCAAACTCATCCTCAAACGGCACGATCACTGCGCCGCCCGGCAGTAGACCTGCAAACACATCTGCCTTCTCGCGCGCCACACCTTCAAGATCGCCCATGCCCTCAAGGTGAGCGGGGGCAATTTTGGTCACAAGCGCTGTGTGCGGGGCAACCATAAGGCTACGCGGGGCAATCTCACCCGGCGAGTTCATGCCGATTTCAAATACGGCGCGCTGGGTATCACGCGGCATCTTCGCCAGTGTCAGCGGTACGCCCCACTGATTGTTGAAACTTTTCTCGTTGCAGTGCGCCGAGCCAAGCGCACGAAAGATTTGCGCCAGCATTTCCTTCACCGACGTCTTGCCGACCGAGCCAGTTACGGCAACGCGGGTGCAATCGCTGGCTCGCTCACGTGCCGCAACGCCCATCGCCTCAAGCGCAGGCAGCACGTCATCGACACGCACGACAGGCCCGCCCTCGACGTCTTTGCTGACCAGCGCTCCCGCCGCACCTGCCTTGAAAGCGTTGCCCACAAATTCATGGCCATCGCGCACGTCTTGCAGGGCCACGAACAGATCGCCCGGTTCGAGGCTGCGTGTATCAATCGACAGGCTGCTCACGTTGAAATCGCCCGATGCGACACCGCCTGTCGCGGCCACGATTTCTGCGGAAGTCCAGAGGGGATCAGACATTTGCCACCTCCTTCAGCGCCGCCAGCGCTGTGTCCTGATCGCTGAACGGGATCACTTTGTCGCCGACAATTTGCCCGGTCTCATGGCCCTTGCCCGCGATCAGCAATGTGTCGCCCTTGCGCAAGTCGGCCACGGCGCGGGCTATTGCCTCACCACGCTCCCCAATCTCAGTTCCGCCGGGAACCGCCGTCATGATTTGCGCGCGAATGCTCGCCGCATCCTCAGAGCGCGGATTATCGTCAGTAACGATCACTACATCGGCATGCTTAGCCGCCACAGCGCCCATCAGAGGCCGCTTCCCTGTGTCACGGTCACCGCCGCAACCAAACACCACAACCAGCCGCCCTGCCGTATGCGGACGCGCCGCACGGATCAGCACATCAAGGCCAGCAGGCGTGTGCGCATAGTCAACGAATACACCAGCACCCTCAGCCGTCTGGCCAACAAATTCGAGCCGTCCTTTGACTGGCTCCAACTTGGCCATGCCATCTGCAACCGCCTGGAGCGGTGTTCCCGTCACTAGCGCGAGCCCAGCTGCGGTTAGCGCATTCAGCGCCTGAAACTCACCGATCAGCGGCAGATCAATCGCTGCCTTCTCGCCGCGCCATGAAACAAACAGACGTTGCCCCGTTGCACGCGGCATCAGCTCTTCAATCTTCAAATCCTCACCGCGCCAACCAACCGAAATGACGTTCAGCCCGGCAATCTTGGCGGCGTCCTCAAACGCGGCGCGCTGATCGCTATCGGCATTGACCACAGCAGGCACTCCGCG
>Ga0256847_1001335_pt1 | contig 12784 bp, 7 predicted proteins | sample TeddybearmetaG_FD_189099 | JGI IMG/M metagenome (GOLD analysis project Ga0256847, IMG submission 189099) | Hydrothermal vent microbial communities from East Pacific Rise, Pacific Ocean - Teddybear | ecosystem: Environmental > Aquatic > Marine > Hydrothermal vents | place: Pacific Ocean: East... | reverse complement strand
GCCCACCATCCCCGGCAAAATTCTCCAGCTCAGTTTCACTCCAGTATTCGTCAGGTCCAGATTCAAGGTCCTCAACAACTTGGCCAAAAAAGTTAATATCAGAACTCGCAACCGCCCGGTTGCGATGGTCAGTTAATACAATAAGCCTTATGTGAGGAACCTTGCTAACGCGCTCAAACAAAGATTGTAACGGAGTAAAATCACTGATAAAAAGCGCATTCGAGCTAACTTCAGATAAAAGTTCGACAATAATTTTATCCTGTAATTCTGTTTCCGATTTTGTCAGTGAATAGGAAAGTTCCTGGGTCTGCCAAAGAACAGCACTTAACATACATAGTTCAAGCACAAATATGGTGATAGCAATGCGATATTTGAGTGAACTTAGAAATTTCACGGCTGGATATCTTTCAATAAGTCTCGGTAAGATTGAAAGTCATCGTCAACTGCTATTACCATTCTCCCGCGATTCAGCAGATAATTCTGGAGCAGTTTTTGCTTTTCAGCTGATACGTCAGGATGGGCGACATAAACCGAACTGGCGAAGGTTTCTGATTCCATTATTTTTCTAAATTTTACTTTTACCTGTTCCTGAACCGTCGCCAGAACAGGTTCTGCAACACCACATGCATCGATTATTTCTGATGCCAGCGCGAAAGCACAAGCATGAATGGTTCTGAAGACTTTAAACTTTTGATCTTTATGAATATTAATACCTGCATTCTGAATGAGAGAACGAGTGACTATTGCGGTTGCGGAATTTTTGACGACGATGCCAACTGTTTTGTTTCTTAACTGCAGAGGCTGGAAAATATCACTATCGTCCCGCACAATAACAGAAAACTTCAAACCATTTATTAGTCTTGCAAGGGGTATATATTTTTGCTGTCTGGATGCGGTCACAAATAACCCAGGACCAATCAGGGCGATATCAAATCGGCCTTTTATCAAGTCTTCCCGAAACAACTCTAATGAACCACTACTGGTCAGTCTGGTTTCGACACCAAGTTCCAGGCCAATATCTTCTGATATCGCACCATAACTATCACTGATTTGTTTCACACCGGTGTGGGGGAATACACCAAAGATACAATCAGAATCGTCCGATACGCAACGCTCTGCTATTACCTTGAGAGGCATCACCAATAGACAAATGGTCAAAATCCAAAACCTTGTATATTTCAAACCGACTTCCTTAAACTATTTTCCGACCTAGTATGCTTAGCACGTACTTTTTTGGCGTTATTTTGAGAAATTCGCGCTATTAGTCAAATGCTTAAACCGCTACCGCCCCCTTGATATGAGCATGACTCTGATAACCTGTCAACTCAAAATCTTCAAACTGAAAGGTGAACAAATCATCAACTTCCGGGTTCAGGTTCATCTGCGGCAAATTGTAAGGCTGTCGCGAAAGTTGTAGGTCTGTTTGTTCAAGATGATTGGAATACAAATGTGCATCACCCAGAGTGTGTACAAACTCACCGGCCTCGAGTCCACTCACCTGAGCCACCATATGCAACAACAAAGCATAAGATGCAATATTAAAAGGCACCCCTAAAAAGATATCTGCACTACGCTGATACAACTGACAGGATAACTTGCCCTGTGCCACATAAAACTGGAAAAAAGCATGACAGGGCGGCAGGGTCATGCTGTCGATTTCACCAACGTTCCACGCGCTAATAATTAGTCGTCGGGAGTCAGGGTTGTTTTTAATTTGCTGCAAAAGTAGCTTGATCTGATCAATCTTGCGCCCATCGGCTGCTCGCCAACTACGCCACTGTGATCCATAAACCGGACCCAGGTTGCCATCTTCATCCGCCCACTCATCCCAGATTGATACATTATTTTCTTTCAAATAACGAATATTGGTATCACCCTGTAAAAACCACAATAACTCATGGATGATCGATCGCAGATGTAACTTTTTGGTGGTCACCAGTGGAAAGCCATCAGCCAGATCAAAGCGCATTTGATAACCAAACACAGAACGCGTGCCCGTGCCAGTTCGATCACTTTTTTCGACGCCTTTATCCCGTACGTGCCGCATCAAATCAAGATACTGTTGCACGATCTCTCTCCCGTTGCGCCATAAACCACATCACTATACCGGCAAGTATCATTGGCACAGACAATAACAGACCTTTAGTCAACCAGTCAGTCCCCATCAAAAACCCGATATGTGCATCTGGCAAGCGAACAAATTCGACCACACTGCGGAACACACCGTAACAGATCAGAAATAATGCCGACACCGACATCACTGGCCGCTGTCGTGATGAAAACCACCACAGGATGATGAACATCAATACACCCTCCAGCAGGAACTCATACAATTGAGATGGATGGCGCGGACTTGAACACAGCGGACCTGCGAAATCGACAAATCGGTTGGCTGGAAATTGCTCACAGGATAGCTTCATTGCCCATGGAACAGAACCTGGAGCGCCCCACAATTCGGCATTAATAAAATTACCCAGTCGCCCGGCAGCCAATCCTATCGGTACCAGCGGCGCGACAAAATCCATCATCTGAAAAAAAGAACAACCCAGTTTGCGGCGATAGATTTCCATCGCCACCATGACACCGATAAACCCGCCATGAAAGGCCATGCCGCCTTCCCATATCTTGAATAAATACAATGGGTTATCAAGAAAACTATCAAAGTTATAAAACAGAACCGAACCAATACGACCACCAAGTACCACACCCAGTGCACCATAAAATATTAAATCGTCGATATGTTCTGCATTTGCTGGCGTGTCCTTTCTTTTCGCACGAGACTTGCCCAACCACCAGGCGGAAGCAAAAGCAATCAGATACATCAGTCCGTACCAGTGGATTTTGACTGGTCCGAGAGCAACAATGACAGGATCAATTTCAGGGTATGGAATCATGAATTTCAGGATAGGAAAAATTTGGGTTAGTATGCCTGATGACATAATTTTAATACATACTGGTTAGCTGATAAAATTCGCCTTCATTTTCAGATTTCCAGTCGGAAAATAATACTTGGGTGACAAAGTCGTTGAACCGCCTTAAAAATCAATCCAGCCCTTACCTGAAACAGCATGCCGATAACCCGGTCAACTGGTTTCCCTGGGGCGATGAAGCTCTGGAACTGGCAAAATCTCAGAATAAACCGATTCTGCTTTCCATCGGCTACTCAGCCTGTCACTGGTGTCATGTGATGGCACACGAATCATTCGAAGATGAAACCACGGCAAAGTTGATGAATGATTTTTTCATCAATATCAAAGTGGATCGGGAAGAACGACCCGATCTGGACAAAATCTACCAGAGCGCTCATCAGATTATTACTCAACGACCCGGTGGCTGGCCATTAACTATGTTCCTGTCACCGAATGATCAGTTGCCATTTTTCGGAGGCACCTATTTCCCGGATACGCCACGACATGGCTTGATCAGTTTTCGACAATTGCTGCAACGAGTATACGAAGTATTTGAAACAAGCCCGGATAAAATCAGTCAGCAGGCTCAGGTGATAGCACAGTCGCTGAATCAAATGTCGAGGCAGCCAGTATCAGCAACCTCAGTGAATATCAATGCTGTTGAAAAATTCGTTATCCAAATGCTGAATATACACGATAGCAAAAATGGCGGATTTGGATCAGCGCCAAAATTTCCTCAGCCAGCTATGCTAGAACAGGCAGCCCGGATTTGTTTTCAGGATAAAAATTCGGCGCTATTTGAAGCATTGGATTTCAGCCTGAAAAAGATCGCCTCTGGCGGTATTCAGGACCACCTCACTGGTGGTTTTTTTCGATATTCGGTTGATGACCTGTGGATGATTCCGCATTTCGAAAAGATGATGTACGACAATGGCCAGCTTCTACGCGTGTTTAGCCTGATGTTTCAACTGACTTCGAACTCGCTATATCGTCAAGCAGTTGTTGGCATTATTCACTGGGCAGAAACAGAAATGCGTGCTGACAGCGGTGCTTTCTATGCTGCGCTGGATGCTGATTCTGAGGGTATCGAGGGCAAGTTTTACGTGTGGACGAAGGAAGAAATAAAGTCACTGTTGAATGATCAGCAATATCAAATTTTAGCTGAAAAATTTGGTTTGAATCGCAAAGCAAACTTTGAAGGCCAGTGGCATTTGCATAGCTACATCGACAATCAAAAGCTCGGCAAGAAACTTAATATTGATGAAACAGCGTTAAAACAACAATTAGCTGGCATCAAACAGCTGCTTTTAAAGCGGCGTAATCAGCGAATTCGTCCCGGACTGGACAACAAGATTTTGACTTCCTGGAACGCGCTTTTAATCAACGGTCTGGGTACTGCAGCTCGTTGTTTAAACGATGAACACTTTTATCAACTTGCCTGTGAAACGATTGATGCTTTAATCCAGAATAACTGGTCGGACGATCATCTGCTGGCCTGCAGCATAGAATCCGGTAACCGATTATCTGCCTATGTCGATGATGTCGCTTTTTTATTGCAGGCGCTATTAGAGTGCTTACAGTATCGTTGGCAGAATGCACATCTTCAGCTCGCGATTCAACTGGCGGAAATATTACTGGCGTATTTTGCCGATCAACAGGGTGGTTTCTTTTTTACAGCATCTGATCACGAGAAGCTGATTCAACGTCCAAAAAGCTGGCAGGATGAAGCCATGCCAAATGGCAATGCAATCGCGAGCTACTCTCTGTATCGACTGGGTTTGCTGCTGGATGAGACTCGATACACAAATGCAGCTGAAAAAGCGCTGGCTTCTGCCGCTGAAATTCTGAACCAGTCTCCGCTTTATACTCCGGGAGCTCTGCATTTATTGCAGGATATACATCAACCGCCTATGCTGGTTATTATCTCGGGAAAAACTAACCTGATTAATCAATGGCGCAAAAAACTCATCGATGAAATTCGTCCGGATCGCCTGTTCTTTTTTATCGATAATAAAACTACCGGTTTACCCGATAGCCTGGCAGGGAAAATTACAAAAAATGACATCGGCGCAACTATTTGTTACCACTTTTTTTGTCACCCACCATTAGATAATTTCAACCAGTTGATAAAGCACATTCAGCAACCGCACGAGGCTTAACCGAATATGGGCGACGAAGTACAACAGGAGCATTTCGAAAAAGCAGACTTTAAACGTTTTCAAAAGCGACTCGATGCAGAAATGGACTATGTCAGGGGTCTTTTTCATCAAAACAAATTCGATAAAAAAACCAGAAAGTTGGGTTATGAACTTGAAGTTTGTTTATTGAACAAATCCGGCCAGCCCAGCCCGGTTAACAGTGAAGTTTTAGCTGCTTGTAATAATTCATTATTCACATCCGAACTGGCACAATTTAACCTGGAGATAAACGGAAATCCATTCAATTTGCAGTCTGATGTATTTCATCAAATTGAAGCCGATCTGACCCATTGGCTGTCTCAGGCCTCTGTGAATGCCAGTGATTTTGGCTCTCAACTCGGCCTGTTTGGTATCTTGCCCAGCATCACAGAAGCGCATCTCGACGCTGACATTTACATGTCAAAACTTCATCGTTATAAACTACTCAGTGAAATCCTGATGCAGATGCACGGTGGGCCCATTAATATCGAACTTGAAGGAAAAGAAAAACTCAATATTCGTAAAAACGATATCATGCTCGAAGCGCTTGGCACTTCGTTTCAGGTTCATTTACAAATGCCATTCGATGAGGCGGCTGACAGTTATAATGCAGCCCTCTGGGCCAGCATGGTTGTGCTCGCCTCTTCAGCAAATTCTCCAATGTTACTGGGCAAACAGTGTTGGCAGGAAAGTCGTATCGGTCTATTTGAGCAGTCTGTCGATACCCGCAGTGAGCAGGAGATAAAAGACCATATTGTTCCTCGCGTACATTTCGCCAAAGGATTTATTAAATCCATGCTTGAATTGTTCGAGGATATGACTTACTACGACCCCATACTTCCTGAAGTAGTCGATACGCCTATTGAAAAACTCCATCATTTTAAAATGCATAATGGCACTATCTGGCGCTGGGTTAGACCAATTCTCGATAAAAACAGTGATGGCCAATACCATTTGCGACTTGAACTACGGGTATTGCCCTCAGGACCAACAGTGATCGACACTATCGCCAATATGGCTTTTTTTATTGGCCTGATTGAGGGGCTGAGGTTAAAGGCTGGTGAATTGACCAAAGCTAATTTTTCGCAATTGGAATCAGATTTTTATCAGTCCGCAAAGGCAGGTCTGGATTCGAAAGTCCACTGGATCGATAATCAGCAATATGACATGAAAGTTCTGATTTTAGACCAGGCGATCCCGCTTGCATTGTCTGGTTTGAAACAGCTTGGCATTAGCAAACCATCATTCTGGCTGGATATTATTCGTGGTCGTGTTAGTAACGAACAAACTGGTGCGCGCTGGATTGAGCTACAGTGGCAGCGATGCCACAAAGCCGATGAGCTGGTTAATCGCTATCTGCAACTTGCCAGGGAAAACCAACCGGTTCATTTGTGGCCAAAAGATGATGGCAAATCAAATACTGCTGATTTATCTGTTTTAAACAGCCTGCCAGAGGGTTTTTTTAACATAGATTATCGCCGCATACGCCAAAAATTCCCGACACCAACTCTGGTACACCTTGTCGGTCGGAAACCTGATGCAATATTTGTTTCAATTTTACTGCATGGAAACGAATACTCTGGCTTAAAGGTGATGCAAAAGTTACTGAAAAAATACCAGCAAGCCAAATTACCGCGTTCAATCTATTTGTTTATTGGCAATGTTGCAGCAGCCGAAGCCGATGCCCGTCTACTCCCAGAGCAGGTCGATTTTAATCGCAGCTGGCCGGGTACGGATATGGCTGAAAATGATATCACTCGTTTGATGCAACAGGTTTTTGAAATCGTTACCAGCGATGATTTGTTTGTTGCTATCGATATCCACAATAATACTGGTTCAAATCCTCACTACGCCTGTATCACAGAAGTCACCCAATCCAATCTTCATCTGGCGGCGATGTTTAATCATATCGGACTTCATTTCACTAGCCCCAGAGGTGTTTCGACTATGGCTTTTAACGGAATTTGTCCGGCTTCCACATTGGAATGCGCCAAACCTGGCGATCAATTCGGTATTGACCATGCCTGTGAGATGCTTGATGGGCTGCTACATATGGATCATTTTCCAGATCGCGAATTACCTGCACACGACCTGCAACTGTCGGTTTCTTTTGCCACGATAAAAATAGCTGAAGGGCTGAGTTTTACCTTCAATGACTCACTTGAAGCGGATATTCGGTTTGAATCAGATTTTGAAAAGCTAAATTTTACCGAGCTAAACACTGGTGACATTTTTGCCTGGAGCCGAATGGATAATGCCCTGATTGCCAAAGACCGGTTTGAAAACGATATCACTCACCAGGTGTTTGAACACAGCGAATGTAAAATCAGGCTAAAACGCACTTTCATGCCGGTGATGATTACCACCGACATGCAGGTCATACGACAGGATTGTTTGTGTTATTTGTTGGTGGATTACGAACAATAAAACCAACTGATTTGAACCTAAATCTGTGACTTCGGATTAAACTTCAGGAAGATCATGTGCCCTTTTCCGTAAAATATTATTTTGCCGGTTTATTTCCCGAACAATGAATTTTAGATATTGAGCAATAGCGCTACAGCGGCTACTGGATTATTCCTGAATTAACATAATACTTCCATGGATGCTTTATAATCTGGTTCTTCGGTTAACTCATTCACCAGTTCTCTATATACCACTTTATTGTTCTCATCAAGAATTAATACTGCCCTCGCCAATAAGCCTTTTAACTTTCCGTCTTTCATTAGCACACCGTAGTCTGTTCCAAATGAAGAACTTCGCATGACCGACAGATTAATAATATTTCTTAATTGATGTTCCCGGCAAATACGTTGCTGTGCAAACGGCAAGTCAGATGAAATGTTCAAAACAACTACATCTTTCTTAGCGCCACAGAGTTTGTCGAAATGAACGATTGTTTTCAGGCATACTTCAGTATCAAGACTGGGATTTATACTGAGTAATTTTCGTTTTTGTTTAAATTTACTTAATCCAATATCGTTTAGTTTAGAATCAACCAGCAAAAACTCAGGTGCCTGGCTACCGACTAAAGGTAGCTCTCCTTCAATTTCTACAGGTTTACCTGCAACTGTAATTTGTCCCATTTCAAACCCTTCACTTTTAGAGATACCGGACAGGTACCTTTGTGTTGTATCTCTATAACCGTTTTTAACTTATTGATGAACAGACCTCATACTTCACGCCAGTTTGATCTTCAGTGCGTCCTTTTTATGTGTAGTGAATAAACGGCATTGATTAGTTTATTGTTGATTGACACTTATTCATCATCTTCAGCAATAGATTCAGCATAAGCATCAGCATCCATCAAGCTGTTTAGTTCATCTTTATCGGAAATTTTCAATTTGTACATCCAGCCGTCACCAAAAGCATCATCGTTAATCGTCTCTGGTGAGTCGTCTAGCTGTTCATTTATTTCAAGTACTTCGCCCGTCAGCGGTGCATAGATATCTGAAGCAGCTTTTACTGACTCAACCACTGCAATACTGTCACCCTGATCTACAGCACTACCTACTTCTGGTAATTCTACAAAAACCAAATCACCCAACAGACCCTGTGCGTGATCAGAGATACCGATGGTGGCGACATCACCTTCGACCAGGACCCATTCATGCGACTCTAAAAATTTTAATTCTGAAGGAACATTACTCATTTTTATTCTCCTGTATTTCTATATTTTGGGGGTGACAATTTGTCAGAAGTAATTGCTAAGTTAGCCTTATCGGCGAGATGAATTGTTGTAATGAGAATATCGAACCATTGCGTGGCACCTTAAGCAACAGGAATAGCCCCTCTGTTCTGATAACTCAGAGGTGAGGTTAACTGGGATTTATTCAATTCCGTAAACAACATTTCACCTTCGGTAGACAGATAATGTTTTTACTGTTCCTGTTCTGGATCAAGCAGTTGATTGTCCCGCCGCATGAGAGCTTCCTGACGGCTGCAACTTCAACAGTCACTTAATTCTTCAAACCATCACCTGCATCAACTATAGTTTGAACTCGGTACTATATGCCACAGTAATCCAGATGAAAAGTCTTATCTGCAAACCAGTTTTGATCCGTTGCCGTTATCTTCATCTTCTGTAAATTTATCTCGAATACTAAACTTGACCAGCTTATCGAGCGCCTGTAACTCTTCAAGAAACTCTGCTTTGGTTAATGTTTCATTATTAATCAATCGATCTAGCTCACCAGCCAACTGATTAAGAATCACACTGTTGGAAGAAATCGTTACAACGCCATTTTCAAATCTTAAATCCAGGCCTGTGGGAACCTGTACATCATCAAAACTTTGATTAAAAACTTCAAAAATGATTGGCGTAAATTCATTTCCAATCAAAGAGGCAATTTGCAGCGGAGATTGATTATTAATCAGTTCGAATTTTAGGGTACCGCCTGCATTAAAATCGCCCGTTACATTGAGAACATCAAATAAATTGTCACCAATAACTACTCCATCCAGTTTTATGCCAAGTGTTCCATTAGGTCCCTGAAAATAATTTCCGATTATGGTCAAAGTGCCCGTCTGTGGAATGAATGAGCTGTTTAAGGGATTCACGACACCTGGTGATACCTGACCGGCAACGTTATTCACATTGCCCATAAAGCTACCATTACCAGTCAGCACGCTATTCTGGTTCAATACCAGATCTTCTCCAGATAGACTAAATGTACCAGATTTAATGAAAATGATACCACCATCATTTTGAAAATCAGAAGCAAAGTCAACTATCTCATTTCCAGCATCAATAACTAATGAACCCTGATTAATAAATGTCCCGTTCGAACTGGGTATCAGGATTTTAGATACCAAGTCGCTATTAGAGAATGCGGTTATACCGCCAGAACCAACTGGTATTTCAATAGTAAAATTTCCGGTATTTGTAATCTCTGCAAAATTGTTAAGAACCAAAGTCTGATCAAGATCAGCGACCCAGGTAACATTACCTTCATTGATCCAAGTCGCTGAATCAAGAATTCCGCTAGTCAATATAGTCTCACCAGCAGTGGTTAGTGACGTTCCAAGTACTAAGCCAGAAAACCAGTTAAAATTCTGATTCAGTTTGACACCATCTGTTAAAAACGTACCGCCGATGAGATTCAAAGCTGCAACATCAAGCACTGTTGAATCTTGCTCACCTGCCGATATCAGGGTTGACCCAGGTCCAACATTGAGCGTACCTGCACCTGTTATTTGAGATCCGGCTACATTTGTCAGAGTAGATCCGCTTGATAAAATTATTGAAGATTGATCATCTACAGTCAGTTCACCCAGATTATTAAAGGTTGAATCAGTAAGGCTTAGCTGGTTACCAACAAAATTTACGGTACCTTGATTATTCCAGATACTGTTACTCAGAATAGTGCTTCCACCTGAACCCATATTCAAAATCGTTCCAGTTGAAACATCTATCAACCCGGCATTGCTAATTAGTGCTAAGTTAAAATCGACTATGCTAGTACTGTTAACTTTTATATCGCCCAAATTGATGAAGATGCCAGTACCATCAGTCGATAAAACAGCAGGAGCTGTATGAGAAATTTCAAACAAGCCGTAGTTAGTCAAAATATCATTTATGGATAGCGATGTATTTCCCGCCCACTGCATTGCTCCAAGATTATTGGTGCTGATGTTTAAAACACCTTGGTTTAAAGCGGAATTACTGCCTGGTGCCAGAATAAGAGCAGCTGGAACGCCAACTGATACGTTATCAATCGAGGCATCGATTCCTGATAGGGTCAATTGATTTGCATTAATTTGCAGATCATTATATATGACGGCATTACCATTAAGTTGAAGGTGTCCACCAGCGCCAATGTCTAAAATTCCTGAAGACTGTAATCCCGCGATTGTCTGTCCCGTAGTTAATGTAACTGCCGGCGAAAACTTTACTCTGTTTATATCTAGCAGTGATTCAATAAAAACATAATCCGTAGCGCCAGGAACTGCTCCAGTCATACCAAGGCCGATTTGTTGACCGCCACCAGGAGTTACCAGCACCCAGTTTCCACCATCTTCCCAGATGTTAGTACCTGCACCTCCGCTCCACAACATTATGCTGTTTGCTGTTGGATCTACTGTATCGATGTTATAAGTCAAACCAGATGAGTCAGCTGTAAGGCTACTGCCGGTTACTCTTATTGGATCAACAACAATTCCGTCGAAATTCATCTGCCCACATGTGCTACAAGAGAGGAAACTAAAACTTAAGTTATCAACCGCATTGGCTGCCGATTGCGCACTGTCCCAGAGAAATAAAAGATTACCTCCAAAAATATTTGTTGTACCACTTGCAAAAACACTAGGTGTTAGCTCAGTTGGACCACTTCCAAAATCCTCAACACCAAGCACTGCCATCATGGAACCCGAGTTCATAGTCAGGTCGCCATTGATGGATAACGTAGTTAAAGCCACAATTGTGCCGCCATTAACAGTCACATTTCCATCCAAAGTTCCACCGTCTCCGATGAGCAAGCCTGTAGACTGAGATAAATCCAGACCGGACGGAATTGAAACAGTGCTGGTAGGTAACAGCTCCATAGCACCTAGGAGGTTGGTGTTCATAGAGATAGTTGCAATATTAGAGCTATTAAATGACGCAGTGCTTGTTGCTGGAATTACAAAATCTCCAGTACCCGTAATAGATCCACCAAATACATTAAACTGATCAGGGATTATCAGATTTTGAGCATTATCAATTGTTCCCTGATTTAACGTTAATATCAGATCTGACTGAAAAGCTGATGGGGACAATGCATTCAATAATCCACCTGAGTTAACAATGAATTGACCATTGCTAATGCCACTAAAAGCGGAACCGGCATTCAGCCTTAAATCACCTGTACTACCAATATAAAGCGCTGTTGTATCAAATACATTTGAAACAGTAAGCGTTCCATTATTCTCAAAAATGCCATTAATAAAAATTTCGCCTTCAACAACTTCGAATACACCATTATTGGTAATTTGTGACAAATAATTATTAGATCCGCAACCATCGCCACAGGAGGAGTCCGAAATTAATGTGCCATTGATAATAATTTGCCCACCAGAAATATTATTGGTATTAATAGAGTTATTACCTAGAGCCAAGCTATTTCCGTTAGTGATTGTCAGCGTGTCCCCGGCACCAATGGTTAAATCACCCATTGGTAGAAATGACACATCAGCATTAACAAAAATATCTCCATTTAGATTTATATCGCCAAAACTTGGGTTAATATCGGCTCCAAGATTAATAACGCCAGCAGAATCACCATCTATATCGGCATTCAACAACACCATGAGTTGACCATTATTAGAAATTATCGGTGCATCTACATTAATATCATTGTGCGCATTCATGGTTAGGCTAACTGTTGCGCTAAAAACAGATTTTGTAATTGGTGCCATTATAGTAATGTTACCCACTTCCGAATTAGACCCCGCTGTTCCTGTAGAAATCGTAACCGAAGTACCGGCATTGAGCGCTGCCTCGATTAGTCCCGCATCAAGTAGTGCGCTATCATCAGTCGTAGTAAAATCAGGGTTTCCCGTAATATTTGAACCTGTGCCACTAACTATCGTTATATTATTAGGATCGATCAACCATTCTCCACCCAATCCATTTTGCGCTGTTGTATCGGGTAAATTAGTTATGTCCAGCACCTGCAAACCAGAAGTCTCAATAAACCCGCCATCACCACTAATAGCCCC
>Ga0256847_1001334_pt1 | contig 12784 bp, 4 predicted proteins | sample TeddybearmetaG_FD_189099 | JGI IMG/M metagenome (GOLD analysis project Ga0256847, IMG submission 189099) | Hydrothermal vent microbial communities from East Pacific Rise, Pacific Ocean - Teddybear | ecosystem: Environmental > Aquatic > Marine > Hydrothermal vents | place: Pacific Ocean: East... | reverse complement strand
CGGGCGATGCAGGCAGTTTTCCTGGTCCGGAATGGAAACCAAAACAGGCTCATATGGCAGATTTACAGGCCGAGGCAGCCGCCAGCAACGCTATTGATTATCTCAATCACAAGCCGGCCAGTTTTACCTTTAAAACCGAATTGATCTGTATTGTGGATAGCTTGAACAATGCCAGCATGGTTTATCGCGGTAAAAAATCGTTCATGATCAAATTTCCGGTATTTCACTGGCTAAAACTTTTATTTGAAAAATGGTATCTCCGGCCATATTTGAAATGATTCTCCTTTGTTTCTAAAATTTAACAAAGACCCTGATCTAACTTTGTAGCAACTGCATTACCTGATCATATTCATTACTTAAGCTACTCAAAATTTCCTCAGAATCAGGCAGTTCTCCCTGTTTTGCATTGAGCTCAAGCGTCTTCGCCATTTCTGATAAATTCAGTGCGCCCATATTGGCACTACTCGATTTCAGGCTGTGGGCATTGCGCTGGAACACCTCAAGGTCTTGCTGTTGATAAGCCTGATTGAGTTGCTCCAGGATTTCTTTGCTGCTATCCATGAAAGCAGGAATCAGCTCTTCGAAGTCTTCTCCCATCACCTCTCGAAGAGTGTTCAGAACATTATTATCAAGCGTAGGCAGTAATCTTGAGGGAGACAGATTTTGTGCAGGAGTTGTTATTGAGGCCTCATCATTTTGAATGACATTGTTATGTCGAATGTTCTCTCGAAGTGTTTTTAGCAATTGATCCCTGGAAAATGGTTTTGGTACAAAACCTACCATGCCGGCCTCCAGACATGCCTTGCGACCTGATTCCATTGCATTAGCAGTTAATGCAATTATTGGTGTCTTAAATTCAGTATTGGTTTGATATTCCAGAATTTCTGCTGTTGCTTCGAAACCATCTTTAACGGGCATTTGGCAATCCATCAAAATGGCATCAAAATTTAGAGATTGAACCAGATCAACAGCTTCCTGACCATTGTTGGCAACAGTGACATTAAAACCGTGTTTGGACAAAATAGAAACAGCCACCTTCTGATTAATGACGTTATCTTCTGCCAGCAGAATTGTGATACCACTAAAATCAAAATCTTCTGAATTTTCAATATGATCTTCAGCGATACGATGGCGAGTCAGAATTTGAGCCTTGGTATCATAGTTGGCATCCGCGAGCACGCATTCCAGAGTTTCCTGTAAAACATCGGATAATGCAGGTTTGGTCAGATAGGCATTAAACCCAAAACCTTCTGAGCGTTTTGCCTCCCCTTTGGTTGTAGCCGAGGAGTAAAGTACCAATCTCAAGTCTGGGATAGAATCATCGAGATGAATCATTTCTGCAAGCTGTAAGCCATTTACATCCGGCATCATATAATCGAGTATTGCAACATCAATTTCCTCAGATTGTTGCAGAATTTCTATTGCCTGAAGGTGATCAGTAGCGACTAGTACCTGCATGCCAAAATGTTTTAATTGACCTTTTAATACATGCAGATTCAAGGCATGATCATCAACGATGAGTACCCGTTTGTCCTGTAAAGATTCATGTTGAAGCTGTTGCCGCTCTGCTGCCAGCGAAAAGTCGATCTGGAAAGAAAACCGTGAACCACTATCAGCTGTGCTTTCAACCTTGATATCACCGTGCATCAACTGTACCAGTTGTTTACTAATCGATAACCCTAGTCCGGTGCCCCCATATTTTCGAGTAGTTGAAGCATCAGCTTGAGTGAAGGAGTCAAATAAATTCTTTTGCTGCTCTTCAGTTATGCCAATTCCGGTATCAGTTACTGAAATAATTACAGAAGCCGTGTCCTCAATAATTTTATTAAGTTCTACTTGCACAATAACATGACCTTGTTCAGTAAACTTAAGTGCGTTGCCTAACAAGTTCATTAGAATTTGTCGAATTCTACCGGCATCTCCGACCAGTATTCTTGGGCAATCTGTAGCAAAGTTAAATATTAATTCCAGGTTTTTTTCAGAAGCTTTTGGCATCAACAGGTTGCAGACATCGTGTACTGCTTTTTCCAGATTAAACTCGATTAATTCCAGTTTGAGATTTCCGGAATCAATTTTTGAAAAATCCAGGATATCATTAATAATCGTCAGCAATGCATTACCGGAGCGTAATATTGTTGAAGTAAAATCTTTTTGTTCATCATCTAATTCAGTGCTTTCCAGTAGCTGTGCCATACCTAAAACACCATTCATCGGTGTACGTATTTCGTGACTCATAGTGGCGAGGAATTCACTCTTTGCTACTGCTGCTATTTCAGCTTTTTCTTTTGCATCCAGCAATTTTTGCTGATTTTCTTTTTGTTCGGTAATATCCGCCATGATGGAGGAGAAATATTGTGTCTGATCATCAGTGGCCTCATGTTTCATGATTATTTGCGAGACATCGATTATTTTATTGCCCTTAGTGATTAATTTTGATTCTCCAACCCAGATATTAGTCATAAAAGCAGAAGGTATGGCTTCATTTAGTAGATTTTCGTATTGTTCTTCTGGCACGATATCTCTCAGATTCAATTTATTTAGGGTATCATCTCCAGAATAATCCAGATTGATCCTGGCAGAATTGTTAAGCGATAGAATGCTTCCATCAAGTTCAAAAGTAACAATAATTTCAGGACTAGTGTCAATAATTTGCAGATTTCTTAAACGCTCATCTCTCGCAGCAAAACTTTTCGTAATATCGGTGAAGGCAATCACTACGGCAGAAACGACCTGATTCAACGCTACCTGATTGCATTGAATGTCGACGCGAAGAGCATCTCCATTTTTGTTAAAAAAAGTTTCTTCATAGCGTAGTTTTTTTATCTCGTCAGTTAGACATCTAAACACGGGTGAATCTTTTTGATTATATATCTCGTCGTTTTCTTTTTTGTATTGCAGGCTTTCATGAAAGGGTAAACCGAACAGTTCATTATCTTTATATTTTAGAATATTACAGGCAGCTTGATTGACGAAAGTAATACGACCATCGAAATCGAGTTCGATAATGCCAGAGTCGATAGAATTTAATAAGTTTTCAGTTTTATCATGAGCCAGCTCTAAAGCCTGCTGTTGTTTAATCTGATCAGTCAGATCGTGCATTTGTAGAATATAGGTGATGCCATTTGGACTGTTTATGGTACGCAGTGAAAATTCAATGGTGCGATATTGTAGATACTTATCTGACAGAGTCAGAATGAAATTTTCTGGTTGGTAAGACGCAAGAAATTCAGTATCAGTAACATCCAGTAATTCGATATGCTGCTTAAGTTCACCATCAAATATGGTATTAACTGACATGCCAAGCATTTCATTTTTATTCCATCCTAATTGGTGTTCTGCCGTTTTATTCCAATCTATGATTGAACTATTATCTGTAAACAAGATAATGCCATTGGTCGAAATATTTAGAATTTCCCTAATTTGATTCTCACTTTGCTCAAACTGTAATGTACGTCTAATATTTGCTATCGTGCTGTTGGACAAGCGCAAGATATTGGACACCATAACGAAATAAAAAAGAACAATTGCAACAACATAAACAAAGCGATCATCTAGTTGGCTGATACTGATTTGAATGATTAAAGGTAAAAGCAGTAAGCTGATATAAATCAAAGCCAATTGAGGCAAACCATTCATCGATAACATAGCTCCAGCAGACAGGCTTGCCATGGTAATCAGGGTGATATTGAAGAGCAGACTGTTAGTGATATCTAAAAATGTAATTGAAATAAACATCCAGCTGAAACCGGTTAAACAAATATTTAAAATGAACAATTTGAGATAAAGTTGATCACTTAATTTTTTTAATCGGCTGTGTGAATACCAAATAGCAATTCTGACCAGTGCTATAAATAGAGTGAACAATATCCAGCCGATGACCAGGACTTGACTAAAAACTTGAAAAAAGAAATAACTGAGAAACAGTGTAGCGCCGGCGACACCGATATTTGAGCTGATCTGAACTTTATTCAGTTGTCCTAGCAGGCGAGATAAATAAAGGTCGGAACTTGAAGGTGAAGAATGCATGATGAGGTTAACTTGTTTTCCAGCTGTAAATAGCTTCGACCGTATTGCCATTACCGAGATAGGTTAAGGACTCACACAGGCTTTCAATTAAGGTCATTCCACGGCCACTTAGCGCAAGTTCATCATTCGAGGTAACAGGCTTTTTATCGTAATCAAACCCTTTACCGCTATCCTGAACATTGATTGCAATGCTACGAATATTACCTTCCTGTTCTACTGAAAGGTTAAAAGTCACAAAACCAGATTGAAGCTGGTTGAGGCGTTTACCCCTTTCTTCAAAATATTTTGCAAAACCTGCTGGATCAGATTTTAACGATGAATTCAAATCCAGGACGCCATGATCCAGGGCATTGACAAATAGTTCGGTGAGAACTGTAAATAGAGACTGGCGTTCTGATTCCAGTCCTTCCAACTCCATAATATGATTGATAAGAATGGGAACTGGATTCGTTTTCTGCAGGCGTGAACCAAAAAATTGGATAACAATTTGCCACTCGCCCTTATCTTCAAAATGATGGAGCGTCGGTTTTATGTCTTCGTTAATTTCTAATTCTGGTAGTAAATCCTGGATACAATTTACTTCTACCAGGGAGATATCATCTGCCTGTTTGGTTTGCGCACCAAATGCTTCCATTGAAGTGATAATACTGTCAAAAACACCATTTTTTTCAGCACTGGTAATGGTATTTTCCAGTCTTTCCAGACCATATTCTTCATCAGCAGAATTTCTAGCTTCAGTCAATCCGTCGCTGAATAAAAGCAATTTGTCGTTATTTGAAATGGGGAAAAACTCGATGATTTCTTTAGGATCAATTTTATCAATTACGCCGAGTGGAAGACCTCTTGATTTAGCCCGATAGCGGATTTCATTTGTTTGACCGTCGATAATGAACAAATCCTGCATTCCTGCATTCAGGACTTTTACATGCTCCAGGTCGTGGCTGATGCTAATCAATTGGACACCAAGAAACATACCGACCGGTAGCAGAGATTTAAGTTTATTATTAAGGGCTAAAAGAATGGCTTCTATATCAAAACCTTTTTTCGTCATCGCATTAAAGACTTCGGATACTGGCAGGGCACCAAGTGCGGAGGAAAGTCCATGGCCGGTAAAATCACCCAGTAGAAGATGTAAATTTCGGGAAGGCGCGTATGCGGATAAAATCATATCGCCGCTGAATGTCTCCGCTGGTCGAATCATGGTGCGAATGTTGGGGTTATCAATATTGCTGCTTTGTACGGCCTTGGAGAAAACAGTTTCGGCAATTTCCTGTTCACGGTGCATCAAGCTGTACATGCCTTGAACTTCCTTATTTAATCCGGCAATTCGCTGCATGGCCCTTATCTTGGTCTGCAACAGAAACTTGTCATAAGGCTTGGTTAAAAAATCATCACCACCAGCTTCAATGCAGGCAGAAAGTGACTCCTGGTCAGTCATCGCGGTGAGAAATATTATTGGTACAAACCGATTGCCGGTCAGGGACTTGATTTCACGCGTTGCCTCATAACCATCCATCACTGGCATCATTACGTCCATAAAAATAATATCGGGATGGTCTTGTTTGTAAGCTTCAACAGCCTGTTTTCCATCAACTGCTTCGATGGTTTCGAAACCTTCTTTTTTTAATAGAGACCTGAGGATCAGGCGGTTTGTCATTTCATCGTCAACGATGAGTGCTTTTTGTGGCGTAACAGTTGTAGTCATAGTGTTCCGGTCAAGAAATTACATTCAAATTCTGATTTATTTTTCTTACCTTGTGTGTGTAGTATAGATAACCAATTTTTCAAGCTAGACTTGTATTCATGTTCTACCTGCATCAAAGCAATAAAATAGAATTATTACTGGATGACCTGATTAAAAATATTCAACCAGAACAGGTCAATGTCCTGTCAACAGAAACAATTTTGGTACAGAACCCCGGTATAAAACGCTGGCTGCAATTACAGATCAGCCAAAATCAGGGCATAGCTGCTAATCTTGAATTTCCATTGCCGACACGGTTTATCTGGTTTATGTATCAATGCCTGTTTGAAGCGCCGGACTTATCAGAATATGAACCAGGTGTTTTACGCTGGAGAATTTTTGAACGCCTGGAAAAGTTGCAAAGTGAAGCTGGTTTTTCATCAATTCGTCGTTACCTGGAGGATGATTCTTCAGACATCAAGCGCTATCAGTTATCACGAAGAGTCGCGGCACTGTTTGATTCGTATTTGATTTACCGACCTCTACTCATTCATCAATGGGAAAAAGGTCAAACAGGAAAAAGTGCTGATGAGCGTTGGCAGGCACTGTTATGGCGAGATTTGAGTTTGCCAAAAGCAACGCCGCATCGGGCACAACTGATGCAAAAGTTGAAATCCTGTTTGCAACAGCAATCACCTGATCTACAGGGCTTGCCAAACCGGCTACATATCTTCGGCATCTCGGCCATCGCACCGGCTTATCTTGATATCCTCAATGAGCTGTCGCAACACATGCCTGTGTACCTTTATCTGTTTAACCCATGCCGGTACTATTGGGGAGATCTTGAAGATAAAAAAACCCGTATAAAACGAAATATTCCTGGTTCCAACAACCTGATTGCAGAAAACTTACTGGCATCACTGGGACAGCAAGGGAAGGAATTTATTGATCTGATTTATGACCTGGATAATCCACCACATGAAATCGATAATTTCCAGCCGATTGTAAACGACAGCCTGCTGGCGCAGGTACAAAACGATTTACTTGATCTGAATGAAAGGGATGAAACAAAACCAAAGCCGGAATTTGATGATGATTCAATCCAGCTTCACAGTTGCTATAGCCCGGTTAGGGAACTACAGGTTCTGCACGATAATTTGTTGCAGATGTTTGAGTCGGATGCTGAGCTTAAACCACACGATATCGTCATCATGTGCCCAGATATCAATCCACTGGCGCCCTATATTCATGCAGTATTTGGGCAGCAGCAAGCATCTCGGCAGTTGCCGTATAATATTTCTGATCAAAACTCTCTCGCTGAATCTCCTTTAATCCAGCTTGTTCTTGAAAGTTTATTGATTAACACATCCCGCCTGAGTAGTAATCAATTGCTTGGTTGGCTAGCGCTACCGGCATTACAGAGAAAATATAATATCGATAGCGGGCAGCTCGATATCATTCGTCATTGGGTTGCAGAAAATGGCATTCTCTGGGGCTTAAATAAAACGCATCGTTCGCATCTGGGTTTTGAGAAAGACGATCTTAACAGCTGGCAGTTCGGCATCGACCGCTTACTGGCAGCTTATTGTCTGGGACCAGAAGCAGAGATGCTGGCAGATGTTGTGCCATCTACCATGGTTTTATCTAGTGAAGAGTTGAAACTGATTGGTTCATTGCAAAAACTGCTGGATGAACTCAAACGTTGGATGTTAATAATCAGCAAGCCTTGCGCTTTGTCAGAGTGGCAAAGTCGCATCAATCAATTTATCGACAATAATTTAGTGCTGGATGAAAACGATGAAATTAACCTGAAAACTCTGCGTGGTGAAACCGCTGACTGGCGCTTACAGGCGCAATTCGCTGATTTTGATTTACCCCTGAATCAACAGTTAATCCATAATCTGTTGCAGGATTCTTTGCAGCAGTTTAATAATCAGCATCAATACCTCTCTGGCGGAATTACCATTTGTAACCTGATCCCGATGCGTAACATTCCATTTAAAGTGGTGTGCCTGCTGGGCATGAGCGACGCTCAATTTCCGCGTAAGCAGGAAAAAATCAGTTTTGATTTGATACAACGCTATCCGGTAAAAGGGGATCGCTCTCGACGTGAAGATGACCGGTTCATGTTTTTGCAATCTGTGCTTTCTGCCAGACAAAAGCTCTACATCAGTTATGTTGGTCACAGCCAGAAGGACAATAGCGAGCGTCAGCTTTCAGTGGTTGTCAGTGAACTACTGGAATACATCGAAAGCAATTATCAAACATCTCCCATGCTGACAGAACACCCGTTGCAGGCCTTTAGTAAACGAAATTTTGATCGCGGCAGCTATGCTGATTTATGGTATGCACCCCAATCTGATGAAGCGCATGACATCAAATCAACTGCATTCAATCAAATACTCGATGAATCCAGGCTTGAGTCAGATATTCGGCTCAGTCAATTGATCAGTTTCTACAAAAACCCGGCGAAATACTTTTTACAAAATCGCCTGAATCTGAGATTGTCACCTTATGACGACATTTTACCCGATCAGGAACAGTTTGAACCGGGTGGTCTGGAACGTTATCAGCTGCAACAGCAATTGTTGGTTTACTGCCTGAAGCAACAGACACCGAACAAAAAAGAAATCAATCAACAAAAGATTCTGCGATCTGGAAGTCTGCCTGCTTCAAATCTCGGCTTATTGCAATTAAGCGTGCAACAGCAGCTGGTTGATCAGTTTGTTGAAGAATTGCATCAGCACTTTCCGAGTCTGCAACAGCAAACATTTTCAGTTGATTCCAAGCTGGGCGAAATGCGCATCACTGGTCAGATTGAATCACTGCTGGCGGATAGTCTACTGAGTATTCGCATCGGAAAATTAACCGGGAAATATCTGCTGGAATTCTGGATACAACACATTCTACTGTCGCTATCAGGGCAAATAAAATGTAGTTATTTTTTTGTGGCAGATAATAAAACTGGTCAGATCAATGTGCTGAAATTTACCTGCCCAGAACAACAGGCAGCACAGGAAATTGTTGTTAGTTTTATTCAACTGTTTCAGCAGGGCCAGCAGAGCGCGTTACCGTTTTATCCCGATGCTGGACTCATTTTCTGCAAGGAAAGTGTTTTAAAACAAACCGAATGGACAATTGCTAAAAGTAAATTAATACAGAAATGGAATAACAGCTTTCAGCCCATGTTTGAATCTCAGGATGAATATAACTGCAAAGTTATTGGTCAGTCCGATCCTTTTCCACAGGAATTTATGGAGATAGCCGAGCAAATATTGCAGCCGGTCTTCGATTATCATATTGAAGGCAAAATTTGATGCCAAAACAGATTCAAAAACTGCAGCAGGTCGATATCAGTAGCTTTCCATTGCAAGGGCTTTCTCTGATCGAAGCCAGTGCCGGAACCGGTAAAACCTACACCATCGCACATCTGTATTTGAGGATGTTGTTGGAGCGGGAATTTGAGGTGAACCAGATTTTGGTGGTGACCTTTACCATTGCTGCAACCGACGAGCTACGCGGCAGAATTCGTCAACTAATTTATCTGGCCTTGAAATCGCTCAATGGTGAGAAGCATGAAGAAACCACCACAGAGCTGTTGAAGATCATCGGGCCTTATCGTCAATCAGAACAGGCCAAAAGGAAATTGCAGCAGGCGCTGATTTGTTTCGATGAAGCCGCAATCTTTACTATCCATAGCTTTTGTCAGCAGATATTGCAGAACATGGTTGTGGAAAGCAGCAGTCCGTTTGATCTGCAATTTATTGGCAGTGAAAAAGCGTTGGAACTTCAGCTGGCACAGGATTTCTGGCGTAAATTTATTATCGGTCTCGATCTCGCTCTTTTACAGTGGCTTATTGCGATTATTCCTTCTCCTGTTGCGTTGTTAGACAAGATTCAACCAGCATTAATATTGCAGCCAAAGCAGATTAACGAAAAAGCAATTTCATTGGTTTTGATACCAGCTGATAAATTGAAGGCATTATTTGAATTATTACAAAAAGACTGGAGCAATCGTGAACAAAGTCTGCGTGAAATATTGCTTAATAGCTCGGCATTGAATCGAAAAAAGTATTATAAACCTACTCTCAACAAGTTATTTACTGCACTCGATACCTGGTTTGCTCTGCGAGATTATCTCAATTTCCCGGAAGGGTTTTCACGACTGTATTCGAGCAAAATTCAACTATCACTGAACAAAGATAAAACAGATGTAAATCTGCAAGACAACTTTTTTGAAATCTGTGAGGCATTTGGACAACTACTTGAAATCTGGCAGCAGCAACAGTTGCCTAAAGTTTTGCAAACAGCTATCGACTTCGTCCGTCAGGGCAAGGTGCTACAGAAAAAACAGGATCGAAACCAGTCTTTCGATGACTTGATTAGCCGGCTGCATTATGGCTTGAGCCAGCCTGGATCGAAGTTGGCCAACGATATAAGTCGACTATTCCCGCTAGCGCTGGTGGATGAATTTCAGGACACAGATTTGTTGCAATATCAAATATTCAGACAGATTTATGTCGATCAAAACGAAATCTGCCTGGTTCTGATGGGAGATCCAAAACAGGCGATCTACAGTTTTCGAGGTGCCGATGTTTTTACCTACCAGCAGGCCAAAAGTGACACTGATTTACAGTTCACGCTAGACACTAACTACCGTTCCAGTCCAAGTTATATCGATGCTATAAACCGCATATTTTCACAACAAACAAACGTATTTTTGTTTGAAAAGTTGATGTCATATCACCCGGTCGCCGCTAGCGCTGACAATGGGAGTTGTCTTTGTGATGGCAAACCCATTGCTGTAATGAATTACTGGTTGATGCCTGCTGAGGAAAAACCGATTAGTAAAGAAAGAGCCAGTCTCTATATGGCCGAAACCTGCGCCAGTGAAATTGCACAAATTTTGCGGCAGAAGAAATTAGAAATTGAAGGCCGTAAGGTTGTCGCCAGTGATCTGGCAATTCTGGTGCGTAGTGCTAATCAGGGTGTTTTGATGCAACAACAGCTACGGTTAAAGAATATCAGCAGTGTGATGGTCAGCAATCAAAGTATTTATCACAGTGAACAGGCTGATGATATTGTGTTGCTGCTGGCCGTTTTGACCGATACACAGAACATGGCGTTACTCTTTGGATTATTGGCCAGTCGTCTGTTTGGCTGGAATACCCGGCAAATAGATCAGCTAAAAAATGACAGCAATCAAGTAAGTCAATTATTAAAACAGATGTCACAATACCGGCAAATATGTCAGCAACAGGGCGTATTTTGCATGTTGCTGCAATTATTCCGTGACCAGCAAGCGGTGCAAAGGGTGCTGCAGGATATTGATGGAGATCGTTGTCTGACCAACTGGTTGCAGCTCATCGAACTATTGCAACAGCAGTCTCAAATACATGCCAGCCTGAGCCAAACCCTATCTTTTCTACAACTGCAAAGACAGAATGAAATAGCCGAAAAAGAAGAAGAATCGCAATTAAGGCTGGATAGTGATGAACAGTTGATTCGAATTATCACCATTCATAAGAGCAAGGGGCTGGAGTTTCCGTTGGTATTCTTGCCGTTCATTTGGGAAGTGCGAAAAGATTTTACCCAGCCTTCAGAAATTTATAATTATCACGATGAAAACGGTTCTAATCAGTTGGCCATTCTGAATGATTCATTTGCAGAGTCTTTTCAACAGGAACAGCTAGCCGAACAGATGCGGCTATTTTATGTATCGCTTACCAGAGCAAAATACGCCTGTTATTTTGGTTGGGGACATATCAAGTATGCGGGCAGTTCAGCCCTGGCAGCTTGCCTGTTTGCAGATAAGCTGCCAGAACAGCATCCCGGCGAACTCAATGTAAAAAGCGATCAGGAAATTTCAGACATATTTGACGAGCTGAATTTTCGCCAGTCGAAACCGGACAGGACTCTGGACTTGTTTGACTCAAATTTCGAAGCAAAACCCAGCGCACCGCCAAAAGCTTTCAATGCTGATGTCCAGCAACTTTGGCGCATCAGTAGCTACAGTGCTCTCGTGCGCAGCAAACTTGGAAATGTCGCAGCTGAGATTTATAACGATCTGCCTGACTACGATGCCATCGATTCAGATCAGCCAGCACAACTGGAATCTGCCACTAATCTGGAATTTACGCGATTTACTTTTCCCAAAGGCGCAAGGCCGGGCAATTTTCTGCACGAGTTATTAGAATTACAGAGTTTCGATAAACCCGTGGATGGTCTATTAGTTCGCCACAAGCTGGCTGAATATGGTTATCAGGAAGAGTGGTTAGAATGCTTGCAGGATTGGCTGGGAGATATTCTCGAAACCTCTTTGTCTGGTGAGCTAAGTCTTAACAAGCTAAAACCAGAATCCATGCTAAACGAGATGGAGTTTTATTTTTCGGTTAACAGGTTAACTGCTGAATCACTGAATTTATTTTTACAGCAATACGACTACCTCAATCAAAGCAATATTGGTTACGATTTCTTCCCGCTTTCAGGTTTCATCAAAGGCTTTATTGACCTGACGTTTGAATGGCAGGGCAAATTCTACATCTGCGATTACAAAAGCAACTTTCTTGGTGACAAGGTTGAAGACTATAATCCAGAGACCTGTGAGCAGGCGATGGATCAACATCACTATCACCTGCAATACCTGATTTACAGCCTGGCTTTGCATCGATATCTGTCTCGAAGAATAAAAGATTATGACTACGAGATTCATTTTGGCGGCGTTTATTACCTGTTCCTGCGAGGGATGCAACCAGAATCAAAATCAACCAACGGCGTTTTGTTTTTTCGCCCAAAATACCAACTGATTCAAAAACTGGATGCGCTGATCGGACCTAAAGATGTCGAATGAATCAGCATTAATAAAAATCCATTCAGCCGTTCAGTCCGGTCTGGTCGATTATGCTGATTACTCCCTGGCTCGATTTGTCGACAACAAACTGCCGAATTGTAGCGATATCGATTTGTGGCTGTTGGTGTTAGTCAATTTACAACTCAGGGCAGGACATGTCTGCCTGGATCACGATGCTATTCCGGCGGTGGCAAAAAATGCCGGTTGGATGGATTGTCCGTCGA
>Ga0256847_1001333_pt1 | contig 12784 bp, 10 predicted proteins | sample TeddybearmetaG_FD_189099 | JGI IMG/M metagenome (GOLD analysis project Ga0256847, IMG submission 189099) | Hydrothermal vent microbial communities from East Pacific Rise, Pacific Ocean - Teddybear | ecosystem: Environmental > Aquatic > Marine > Hydrothermal vents | place: Pacific Ocean: East... | reverse complement strand
TGTCGGTATAAAATTTTAGCCACCCTCGCTTGCTATCGCAAACTTCGGATTGGCAAATTTCCCTGTCGCCTACCGGGGACTAAAAATCATCCCTTCGCTGTCGCTCCGTTTCCCTGATTTTCAGCGTTAGCAAAAAACAGTTATTGTCTGTCGCTATTTCATCACAGTCCAATAAATAACTGATTCTCTTTAAATAACCTAATATAACAATTGGTTTTTAGTCGTTAATCAATAGTAACAGTTATACGGATTCATCCAAAAATTTAACACTGTTAGTCTATAATTAATAGCAGCTCCACAACAAGTGTTTTATACTTCGTTCTTAAGTACAGATTTATAAACCAATAGTACTCTAACCAACTTAAATTCATTGGTTTTAACTTAGCCTCATCACTATTACATCACTGTTTAAAAAAATTCTGTGTCAAAAAGTAATCTTCCAAATAGTAACAATTTCATTTTTGGCTCTCTTTACCAATGGGCTTTATTGAGTTTTTTTATTGTTATCATGCCTTTGGTATTCACTGTTATTTATACTGTATCTGAAGTTTCGAATTATACTGAAAAAAGTCAACAAACCTTATTCCAAACCGTCAACACTACTGAAAACAGTCGTATTATACTTGAACGATTAATCTCAATGGAACGTAGTATTCGACAGTTTCAGGTACTCAACGAACCAGAATTTTTCACCACCTATCAAGAACAACGACAGAAATTTCTGGATGTAATGAAATCGTTAAATACCACAGGTCTGAATCCAGATTTAGTTAAAAAACTAACCGCATTACAGCAAAAAGAATTTCAGTTATATCAAAAAATCTCAAGTATTTCTGAGGATAATCAACTAGAACTATTAAAGTCAGATTTTGATGCATTTGACCAATTAACTGCACAGGCAAGAATTCTGTTAGCTGAAGGTCAAAAAAGAGTTAGCCTGGAAGCGCATGCATTATCGATAGTTGCCCAGCGCGTACGCCAAAGACTATTGTATTCCGCATTAGCGAGTATCTCACTGGCATTAATATTCGCGTTTGTATTCGTGAATTTATTAATCCGCCCTATCAGAGGTGTAGGTCAAGCAATACGTAATTTAGGGGAGGTAGGATTTGAACAACCTATTTCTATTAAAGGACCTCCTGATATTAAAGATCTTGGCATACACCTTGAGTGGTTAAGACAAAGGCTCAACCGTTTAGAATATGAAAAAAAGCAATTCATTAGAAATGTCTCTCACGAACTTAAAACACCCTTGGCTACCTTAAAAGAAGGTACCGATTTGTTATCAGAAAATGTTGTTGGTGAACTAAATGCAGAACAACAAGACATAATTCAATTAATGAAAATAGGTAACATCACTATCAATGATTTAGTAGAAAACCTGTTAGAATATCAGAGAACCATATCAACTCCGATAGACTTCAACTTTTCTACTTTTGGTTTGGAGTCTTTAGTTGAAAGAATTGTAGATGAGTATCAACTACTACTGCGAAGCAAAAACATCACTTTAAATAATAACCTCAGTCCAATCAGTATGCGAGCAGATTATGACAAACTTAAAATAATTATTAGTAACCTGCTCTCAAACGCACTAAAATTTTCTCCACAAAATGGAACTATAGGCTTACGTTTATATTCTCATAAGAATATCATTGAGCTTATTGTAGAAGATCAAGGACCGGGTATAGCCAAAGATATACAACCCTTTATCTTTAAAGATTTCTACCAAGGTAATAACTCTCAGGACTGGAAAATTAAAGCATCAGGCCTGGGACTTGCTTTAGTAAAATACTACCTTGAAGCACAGCAGGGTTCAATCAATTTGCTACAGGCCAATGAAGAATTTTGTGGCGCCAGATTTTCTGTAAAAATACCACAAAAACAAGGACGCGAATATGACGCATCATTTATATAGGCTATTTTTATTATTAATTTTCCTGACTTCTCAAGGTTGCCAGACCTTTAATAACTCACTGAAGACATGGGTAACATTAGATGATCAAGATCAGATTCAACGTCTTTTAAAATATGGTAAACAATATGATGAGCTTAGCAAGGAACAAAGAAGAGCCACGTGTAAACAGTTAAAACAGGATTATGAAAAACAGGGGAACTGGCAGACTGCCTGGTTATTGGTTTATTCTTTGAATGACAACTTCAACTGTGTAAGTTTAAAACAATCTTTAGCTATGTTAAATACCATTCATACTATGGAGAATCCTAACAAGCAATTGCAATGGTTAAATAAAAATCAGATTAAATTACTAAACAACCTTAATACCCTCCAAAAGCAGAATAATAAGGTCCATAAAAGAAATCGTTATATCCACACGAAACTGGATCAGGCAAAACAACAACTGGAAGAGTTAAACGCCAAAATACAAGAACTTAAAGCTATAGAAACTAGCATATATAAAAAAACTCAATGACAAACAAGCCAATCGAAAATAATTTTCAAGAACAGAAAATTTTACTGGTGGATGATGACCCCAGTTTGCTTAAATTACTTTCTGTGCGCTTACAGGCTACTGGTCTTGAGGTTAAAACTGCAGAAAGTGCAAGCCAGGCGATAGCATTAATACCAAGCTATCATCCACAACTCGTTATTACTGATTTAAGAATGGAGGAAATGGATGGTCTGGAATTATTCAATTTTTTACAAAAAAAATATCCCACTTTACCCGTCATCATTTTAACTGCACATGGAACAATAAAAGAAGCCGTATCAGCAACACGCCAAGGGGTCTTTGGTTTTCTTACTAAACCTATTGATAGTCATGAACTTCTTGAACTCATTAATAAGGCTTTGGAACTAAATAAACATGTTTCATCCGATCCACAAACTGAAAAAGGTGCATTCTGGCGAGAAAATATCATAACTCGTAGTACAATCATGGAAAACTTACTGCGTGAAGTGCAACATGTTGCACACAGTGAGGTAAGCGTATTTATTCATGGAGAAAGTGGTACTGGCAAAGAACTCATTGCTAAAGCAATACATAAAGCAAGTTCTCGAAAAAATGAAGAATTTGTCGCGGTGAATTGCAGCGCTATACCTGAAGAATTACTGGAATCAGAATTATTTGGACATTGCAAAGGTGCTTTTTCAGGTGCCTCTGCAAATCGAAAGGGTTTATTTGAAGTTGCTGATGGTGGCAGTCTGTTTCTTGATGAGATTGGCGATATGCCTCTGTCTTTTCAAGTTAAATTATTACGCGTTCTGCAAGAAGGTGAAATCCGTCCCGTCGGAACAAATAAATCCATAAACGTTGATGTCAGAATTATTTCTGCCAGCCATCAAGACTTGAAACAACTAGCATCTGAAGAGCGTTTTCGGATGGATCTATATTACCGCCTCAATGTTGTTACTTTATCCTTACCTCGTTTGACAGAAAGACTGGAAGACATCCCGCTGTTAGCCAAGCATTTCATCACTAATAATGATTTCAAAATACAGCCTATTGCTAAAGGCTTATCTAGCGAGGCAATGGAATTATTAATTGCTTACAACTGGCCAGGTAATGTAAGACAACTAAAAAATGTCATTGAACATGTTTGTACATTTGCCACTACCCCTTTAATACCGGTTAGCTTAGTTGAAAAAGCATTGCAGGAAAAACAAATATCTCTGCCAAGTTTTAATGATGCAAAAAAGAATTTTGAAAGAGATTATTTAGTCAAATTGCTGCAATTAGCCAATGGAAATGTCACAGAAGCAGCGCGTTTGGCAAAACGAAACCGAACAGAATTTTATCGGTTATTGAACCGACATGAACTTAAAGCGGCCCAATTTAAAACATTATAATTAGGCAAAAACCCTAATAAATCATTTTATTTTAAACTGTCGTGATTCAACGCTTTTTTGTTACAAGTAATTTATTTCAATACTACGCCATTTTAATAATCGCCAAAAATAGTAATCGCATATACGCTTTTTAGAATCATAAGATGTTGTAGTTCCAGGTAAACGAAGTGTATTCTTCTACGAATCCATAATGATGAAAGGAAAGGTATGAAAGCCAGTGACTTATTTGTAAAATGTTTAGAAAATGAAGGCGTCAAATACATTTTTGGAGTTCCAGGTGAAGAAAACCTGGATTTCCTGGAATCATTACGACACTCTAGTATTAAATTGATTTTAACGCGACATGAACAGCCTGCAGGCTTTATGGCTGCAACCATTGGCCGATTAACTGGACGACCAGGTGTTTGTTTATCAACTCTTGGGCCTGGTGCAACTAATTTTTTTACTCCTGCCGCCTATGCACAATTAGGTGCCATGCCGATGTGTATGATTACAGGCCAAAAACCAATTCACTCCAGTAAACAAGGCCATTTTCAGATCATCGATACAGTAGATATGATGAGACCGATCACCAAATTCACTAAACAATTGGTAAAAGGTGACCGTATCCCTTCAATTATCCGTGAAGCATTTAAAGTTGCCAGCGAAGAACGACCGGGTGCTGTGCATCTGGAATTGCCCGAAGATGTAGCAGCCGAAACCACCAGTCATTTACCTGTTCCTTGCTATCCGGTTCGACGTGCTGATGCTAATGAAAAAGCGGTTGATATGGCTATTTCTTATATCGAAAAATCTCAGCGTCCTTTAATTCTCATTGGCGCTGGGGCTAATCGTAAACTCATAGCAAAACACTTAATCGGCTTAATTGAAAAAACAGGCATTCCATTCTTTAATACCCAGATGGGAAAAGGTGTCGTCTCAGAAGATCATCCTTTATTTCTCGGAACAGCAGCCCTATCAGATAATGATTACCTGCATTGTGCAATAGAAAGAGCCGATTTGATTATTAACATTGGTCATGACGTTGTTGAAAAACCACCTTTTTTTATGACCCCAGACGGTTTTAAAGTAATACATATTAATTTTGTTGCTTCGGAAATAGATGAAATCTATTTCCCACAACTGGATGTGGTTGGTGATATTGCCAATGCTCTCTGGCAAATAACAAATCGCATTATAACGGCTTCTCATTGGGATTTTTCTTACTTTATGAAGGTTAAACAGCATGTAGATGAAAAACTGCTAGAACGTGCAAGTGACGATAGCTTCCCTGTCTTGCCACAACGTATCGTTAGTGATGTCCGTGCATCATTAGCTAAAGATGATGTTATTGCACTGGATAATGGTGTTTATAAAGTATGGTTTGCCCGTAATTATCGTGCACTTGCACCCAATACTATCCTATTAGACAATGCCTTAGCCACTATGGGCGCAGGTTTTCCATCGGCAATGGCTGCAAAAATGGTTTATCCAGAACGCAAAGTTGTTGCTATATGTGGCGATGGTGGATTTATGATGAACAGTCATGAAGTCGAAACCGCCGTCAGGTTAAAACTGGATATTACTATTCTAATATTAAACGACAATGCCTATGGCATGATTAAATGGAAACAGGAAGGAATGGGCTTTAGCGACTTTGGCCTGGATTTTGGTAATCCGGATTTTGTTAAATATGCCGAAGCTTATGGTGCAAATGGCTACAAAGTTGAAGCAACTGAACAGCTCAAACCGTTACTCATTAGTTGCACCACAACACCTGGTGTACACATTATCGATTGTCCAGTAGATTATTCAGAAAACGCTAAAGTTTTAACTAAAGAATTATTTGAAAAAGCCTGCATTATTTAACCGAAACCAGAAAATATGAATACCGCACAAACATCAGAGATACCTCACTTTCCTATCTATGTAGGTGGTGAATTTAAAACGACTGAACAGCCAGTAAATATAATCAGTTCCTACTCAAACCTGTGCGTCTTTCAAACTTGTTTAGGCGGGCAAGCAGAATTTGAACAAGCAGTTGAAGCAGCTTGCGCTGTTCAAACTACAATGCGCGATTTACCAATTTTTCAACGTACACAAATTTTAATGAAAATCGCTGATTTATTACGTAGCGAGCGTGAAAAAATGGGCCTGATTATTTCGCAGGAAGCTTCAAAACCTCTTAAAACAGCATTAGCTGAAGTAGATCGCTCAATACAAACTTTCATAATTTCTGCCGAAGAATGTAAACGTTTGCCCGGTGAGGTCATGAGCATAGACTGGATAGAAGCTGGCGCAAATAAAGATGCTATCGTAAAATATTTTCCAGTTGGCGTTGTTGCAGGTATTGCCCCGTTCAATTTCCCACTTAATCTGGTCTCTCACAAAGTTGCACCCGCTATTGCTGCGGGCTGCCCCATTGTTCTAAAACCAGCATCAAAAACACCAATTGCGTCTTTGTTTCTGGCACAGCTAATAGATCAGACCAGTCTACCAAAAGGCGCATTTTCTGTTTTACCCATGAATAGAAAAACTGGCAATCAACTGGTCACTGACCCACGCTTTAATCTACTCAGTTTTACTGGCTCACCAGACATCGGCTGGGAAATGAAAAAAAATGCGGGTAAGAAAAAAGTAATTCTTGAACTGGGTGGTAATGCCGGTTTAATTGTGGAACAAGATGCCAATATTGAACGTGCGGCCAGCAAAGCAGTAATTGGTGCCTTTGCTTATGCCGGCCAAACCTGTATCCATACACAACGTATTTATGTCCATAATGATTGCTTTAACAATTTTCTTGATTTATTTAAGCAAGGGTTGTCAACTTTGAAAATTGGAGCACCAGAAAACCCTGATACTGACTTCTCAGCCATGATTGATGAAAACAATGCTTTGCGCATTGAAGCCTGGGTCAATGAAGCCGTTTCAGCAGGTGCTGAGGTCATTGCCGGTGGCACACGTAAAGGAAATATCTATTCCCCAACCATATTAACCAATACCCGACAAGAGATGAAAGTCTGTAGCCTTGAAGCTTTTGCTCCCATCGTAATTATCGAAAAATTCACCGATTTCAAACAAACTATTAGTGCTATTAATGATTCAGACTTTGGCCTGCAAACAGGTATTTTTACCCACGATAATCGAAAAATACAATATGCTTTCCAAAACCTTGATGTAGGAGGCATTATCATTAATGATGTCCCCACATTCCGTGCTGATCATATGCCTTATGGTGGAGTGAAAGATTCGGGGTTGGGCAGAGAAGGACCTAAATACGCTATACACGATATGATGGAAGCGAAAGTATTGGTTACAGACCATACGGACTGTCTTTAGTGTCATAATTAATTAGATTAAAGTTGCCTAGGAGCATCCGCCCCGTAAACGGTGCGCTGTCGTGCAGCAAACAATTTTTCATAAAATAGCATGAAAAATATAAAAATAAGTTTCTTTAAAATCAATGGCTTATTTTTTGTTTGATGAGAGGCAACTTGTTCTACAGTACTAAGGTCGTTTATCTAAAATATCCAAAGCAGCAATCCGATAAGCTTCGGCAAGTGTCGGAAAGTTAAAGGTACTTGAAACAAAGATATCAACATCAGCACCACAGAGCATTGCCATTTGACCAATATGCACGACTTCTGTCGAGCCTTCACCAACTATCATTACACCCAGAATTTTTTTCCCCTCAGTATCAGCAACAATTTTAAGCATGCCTTCTGTATTACCTGAAATATGCCCCCTTGCCACTTCTGAAAAGCTGGCATTTCCTACGATTACCTCTCCATACTGTTCTCTTGCCAGTTTCTCCGTCAGCCCGATTGACGATAACTCTGGAATAGCATAGATACCAATAGGAATAAACTGGCTCATATCCCCTACTTCTATTTCCAGGGCATTGCAGGCCGCACGACGACCTTGTTCCATGGATGTTGTAGCTAATGAAGGAGGACCAACTATATCTCCAGCAGCGAAAATATTGGGTACTGCCGTTCTTAGCTGATCATCTACCGCTATAATCCCTCGATCGGTCAAAGACAAGCCAACATTTTCAATGTCTAGGCTTTGTACATTGGCAATCCTCCCTGCTGCACACAGTAATTTCTGGCTACGTACCACCGTACCATTTTTACACTCGGTAACCACCTCGCTTACATCATCCCAAAAGACTTTTCCAACATCGTGGTTACCTAACCAGGTACCCCCCATCGCTTCAAATGCCTTTACAAATGTTTTAGTCATATCAACGTCTAAGAACCCTAACGGATTAGGATAGCGATCAATCATGGTAACTTTAACACCCAGAGCCTGAAATATAGTGGCATATTCACTGGCAATAACCCCACCGCCCAATACTGTCAGGCTAGCAGGAAGATATAACATTGATAAAATTGAATCACTATCGAAAATATGCTCATGGTCTATAGGAATGTTATCTGGCGTCCTTGGAAAAGACCCTGTAGCAATAATAATATTTTTGCAACGAAATGCTTTGACTTCACCACCAACCTTGGTGATTTTAATAGTTTCAGTATCAACAAAACTAGCACGCCCGTGAATACGCTCTACATTTTCTCTATCGACCTGAGAACGCATATAAATATCGTGTGCTTTTAATACTTCATCCAAACGGTTTACCAAAGTCGCCATCTCTGCATTTTCACTTAAAGTAAAATCTGCTAGTGCCGCATTTTGCCGCATATGTTTAACTCGAAGCGCATTTTCACGTAAAGTTTTGGATGGGATAGTGCCACGGTGCACACAAGCGCCACCAAATAATTTATCCTGCTCAACAATGGCTACTCGTTGACCCAACTTTGCCGCTTGAATTGCAGATTTTTGTCCAGCAGGGCCACTGCCAATAACCATAACATCATAATCGTAGGATGAATTATTCATGATGACAATCCCTCCAACCGACCTTTGACATTTTCTGTTTGTTGTAATATTTTCTCGACTTCATCCTGATACAGATTTAGTGTGCTTAATACAGGAATAGTCAATAAGGTTTCCTTGTCTATGACTTCAGGGGTTAACATATGCGTAGCAAACTGAGCACCTGCATTAACCAGAGCAGCCTGAGTAGCCGCAGTTGGTGCATTGTCATAGTCATCATAAAAATTTACTGCCTCAATGACCATTAAGGGCATTTTCCAGGAACTAATAACAGTGTCTGAAACTTGCTTTGCGTATATTTGTTCCAAATACAGTGTTTCCGTTTCAGTTAATTCGAGTTTCTGCTGCTTTGCTAAGTCCAGAATTGATTGCAATATCGCAGGACGACCAATGGAATGAAGTAATCCCGCTAAAAAAGCAACTTCGACATTTGTTCGACAATGCCGGGCAATTTCTTTTGCCCATAATGCAGTAGATAAAGCATGTCTCCAGATATCATTAACATAATCTTCATAGCCCGGTGTATTAAAGAATTTAGCGCCAATTGAAGCGGATAAAGCAATTTCACTAATCATTCCCATCCCCAGGCGAGAAATAGCCTGTTGTAATGACACCAAATTAGCGAGTGGTGTATAAGCTACTGAATTTGCAATTCGCATAACATGACCAGCTAACGATTGATCACTTTGAATTAATTGCGCCATTTTACTGGCATCAGATTCAGGATCTTGAGCAAGTATTAATGCTTTATTAGCGACTTCCGGTAGCATAGGTATATCAATACCATTACTGTTAATCAGTTGTTCCAGCGGTTCAACCAACAATTGTGACTGATTACTAAAACTGTCTTCATCTAAACTCATTCTATTACCTGTTGTGATGCTTCACTAAATAAATTTAACGTTTAATATGAGTCTAGCAGAAGCTTTTGGTTGTTCAACCATGCTGAAATGCTTTAGCCTAGAAAACTCAGAATGTGTAAAACATTTTCATATATAAATCGTCCAAAAAGTTTTCGCACCTTGATTTAACAAATACTACTGTCATTGCGCCCAGTGGGAGAAATCTTTATAAATGTAAGCAATAGTTTAATTTTAAGATTCCTCATTTCACTCTGAATGACATATAAATCGTAGCAAGTGAGAAAGCGGTGACGGGGTAATAAAAAAACAAAGAATCTATATAAATTCCAGGTCAATCCTACTTTAACCTAGAAAAATCAGTAGATCGCTGAAAATTTACAAAAGCTATTGAATGTAGTGGGTAGTCAAGTTTAATGTGAGTCACCCATTTGGTGGGGGTCAACCGCTCCATGGTTTTGTGAAAAATCAGGACAAAAAATCCTGCAGAATCACTCTTGATAAGGACTATGGCCATTATCTGCGAGTGATTATTTGTCTTTTTTGCCCAGATTTTCCACAAATTCCATGTCCAACTGATTTTTCTAGGTTTAAGCTTTAGAGGCAGAAATTTTCTTATGTTTACGGCGGCATATTTCAAACAGCAGTATCAACCCGGTTCCAAATACCCATACGCCCAACGGGATCTGTTCTGTGAAAACTACCGGCGTATAAACCCAAACACCACGGTATTTTACTTTCTCTGAAATACGTATCGCCAAGGCTGTAGATGCAATGTCGAAGGAACCTAATTGCTTGCTATCGACTATTCGTGCGCCTATTGCATAAAAAGTATTCGACTTTAAGGTGCGTGTCACACCAATAAGTTGTTGTTGATCAAAATTAGATTGGGTGGGTGAAAATTTTTTTGGCTGCTGAAATATTGCAGGTGCCCAGATTGAATCTACTTGTGTTACGTTAGAAATTACACCTGGCATTTTAAGTCCTGGCAAAGAGGAAAATAAATCTGCTACTTCCTGTGCTGACGCCCATCGATTACCGGTGAAATCAACCCCATTAATAGTAGTTTTGCTCGGGTCTCGTAGTTGCCCAGTTGAATTGTCAAATATACTATTCGCTTCTGCGTAAGAAATATTGGTGGTTTCTGTTAGTTGACGCCAATCCTTACCATTGTTAATGAGGGCATGAGCTGAACTAAAAAAAAAACACGACATGATAAGAAGAATGGATAGCTTTTTTTGTTGTTTCATAAGTTCATATCCTGTACGACATCGTTTTTTATTATTGTAAGGATCTTTTTTTTGTCCTGACATATACCCTGTATAAGTCAATTTATTTTAAAACTCAAATTCAGGTCGTACAGTAGTACGGTATATAATTTAATATTAAATGGCAATACCTCATTTGTAGTGTTTTTAAAATATGAATACCTGTATTTATTTCATTCCTGAGGTGAAACCCTGATAATTCTAGAAAAATTAGTTGGCGCGGAATTATAGTGAGCCAACTGATTTTTCTAGGTTGAATGTTGTGGGTAATCAAGTTTACTGCGATCCATCCGTTTGGTGAGAGAAAGCCACTCCATGGTTTTGAGAAGAAATCTTGACAAAAACGCCTAACATTGCTCATCACTCTAATTATTTTTAGGGTATACGTTAGAATAAATAAACTAAAGCTGATATGTTCACTACTGTATTCAGTCTACGAGATCTGTAGAGAAATGATAATGTGTTATGCCCTGTCCTGGAATTTTCCACAAAAAACATCGGATAGATTGAATAAAAAGAAAATCTTGGTCACTATGTACTAAAACAGCATAGTCATTGAGTTTTGATGATTATCTATGCTGATTGGCATCCATCAATGCCTGCTAAGGCCGTAAAAAAACTAAATTTATGTTTACCAAGCTTAAAAGGTTACTAGTCAAAAATTTTAAACGGCTATTGCTGTTTTTAATAGTTACCTTTGTCTCATCATCATTATTACTGGTTGGTGTATTCCGGTACTTACCGGTACCGATAACCACATTCATGCTATACCGACATCTGACAGACTTTCAGGATGGGAAAGATTTTCAAGCTATTAATCATCACTGGGTAGATAGTAATAAAATTTCAAAACACACCTTTGCAGCGGTCATAGCCGCTGAAGACCAGCGCTTTTATCAACATCAGGGTTATGATACCGCATCGATTTTATTGGCAGTAGAATCCTGGCTGGACGGTGGTCGTTTAAGAGGAGCCAGTACCATTAGTCAGCAAGTGGCAAAAAACCTTTTCCTAGTACCTACACGAAGCTTTTGGCGCAAAGGTTTTGAGGCCTGGTTTACGGTTTTGATTGAGACATTTTGGAGTAAAGATCGTATACTCGAAGTCTATCTAAATAGTGCAGAATTTGGTGATCATCTATTTGGTATTGCAGCCGCCAGTCAACATTATTTTGGTATTTCATCCATGCGATTATCCAGAAAACAGTCTGCATTATTGGCAACATCATTACCAAACCCGATAATATTTAATGTAGCCAAACCATCAGTATATATGTTTCAACGACAATCATGGATACTGCACCAGATGCGTAATTTAGGTTATTGAAAAATATTCAGCATGGCATATTTGATATGAATAATTGTTGCTAATCTATATTAATATTTAGGAACGAGAATGAAATAAGTTGAGCAATTGGCACAGGGTTTTTTTTCGTATTCAAGGCGTAAAAATAGGCACATAATGGGCTAAGTATTGTTGCAACGTAGACGACGGATAAAAAGACAAGTCACAATTCAAATTATTTTGTGAACGTTCCTTAGCTATCAATTTTAATTTCATTCTCTTCACACCATATTCTCAAGGCTTGGTTTTGTGCCTTCGATTCAAATTCGTACCATTTATCAATGCAACCTTTGCTCTCAAGAAGTGCTTTAAATTTGGAATATGCCCCTTTCTTTCTAAAGGAAGACTCTATTTTTTCCGCTTCATCAGGTAATTGCTGATATACAAAATCAAAAACAAGATGCTTTCCTAATTCCAATTCATTTTTGTGAGGTATTTCAATATACTTATCTGCATCGATATCATCTGGTAATTCTTCAAAATTATCATACACGTCAGAATGATATGCAATTCCCCCTGTTTCTCTGTTCAAGTAAGCCTGGTTAATACTCATTTGAGCAGAACTTACATAGTGTAATGCAAGTTCAATATCTTCAAACTTTACCACCATAACCCCTATCATTACCCCA
>Ga0256847_1001332_pt1 | contig 12802 bp, 11 predicted proteins | sample TeddybearmetaG_FD_189099 | JGI IMG/M metagenome (GOLD analysis project Ga0256847, IMG submission 189099) | Hydrothermal vent microbial communities from East Pacific Rise, Pacific Ocean - Teddybear | ecosystem: Environmental > Aquatic > Marine > Hydrothermal vents | place: Pacific Ocean: East... | reverse complement strand
TCAATACAAAAGTAGGTTCTAATCTATTAATTTGCTCTACAGCAATATTAAAAACACCTTCTCGTTCTTCACCAGTAAGATTAGAAATTATGGCAAAGGTAAAATTGCTTTCAAATTCTTCCTTATTCCATGGCTCATGTTCATCGATAATCTCATGTATAAAATTATTTGGTATTGGCTTTTTTGAATCACATCCTGAGATTATCAGATCTGAAAAATAAATAAAAAGTAAATTGATTTCATAAATCAGTATTTACAAATGCAATATATATAGTTTGAAAATAAAATATAAATTATTAGCTAATATCATTGAAACACCCTGATATAATCAACTATGAAATACTGAGGAAAATTAGTGGTATTATCAGGGTTACCAGGCCAATCCCCCCCAATTGCAAGATTGATAAGAAAATGAAAATCTTTTTGAAATTCATTAAGATCTTGTTGAGTGATGTCTATTTCATGGTATTTAATATCATTAATATACCAACGAATACTTTCTGCATTCCATATTATCGAAAAGACATGAAATTCATCATTAAATGTACCCGATGAAAGTGAATAATCACCGTTTAACATAGCATGACTTCCATTATTTTCCCAATGCGCCGTACCGTGTATTGTTTTTTCTCTGCCGTTACCACCTATCATTTCCATTATATCAATTTCACCAGAAGCCGGCCACCCTAGAGTTTCTATGTCATCGCCAAGCATCCAAATAGCAGGCCATATACCTTGACCAACTGGTAAAACGGCTCTTACATCAATTCGTCCATAATGAAAACTGAACTTGTTTTGTGTATTTATACGTGAAGACGAATACTTATTTGTTCCTATAGTTTCTTCCTCTGCTTTAATAATTAAATAACCATCTTGAAGTATTACATTTTCTTGTTTATAATATTGGATTTCATTATTTCCCCAACCACATAGATTAGGGCACCCATTGCCAATTTGAAAATTCCAATTGGTTGATTTTAAACTTGTTTCGTTAAAATCATCAGCCCAAATAGAGGTCATGTCAGGATATACGTTAGGCGTTGTATAACCTTTTGTAGGTACAGGAATAGTAGAAATTGGTTCTATGCTTTCATTACAAGAAGATAACAATGAATAAAATAATAAAATAGGAATTATAAAAATGAATTTCATGATTAAATCTTTTTCGTTACTTATTTTAATAATATGTTAAAACTTGTTAATATAAATTAACTATCTTTTTAGTAACAACACTAAAATATAAGGTCTCATACTATCATTTATTTTCAAAGATAGTTAAACAAATCATTAACGCACTCCAAAAATAGCACTACCAATACGTACCATTGTACTTCCACTTTCTATGGCTAATGGATAATCACCACTCATTCCAATTGATAAAATCTTAAATCTTGAGTCTTGAGTTTTGAGTCCATTAAAAAAGATAGTCAGTCTATCGAATTCATCCTTTACTTGTCTCATATCATCCGTAAAACTTGCCATTCCCATCAAACCAACAATATTTATATTTTCTAATTCTTTAAACTCATCAGAAGTTAGTATTTTTTTAATATCAGTAAAGGAGAGTCCGAATTTTGTATCTTCTTTGGCAATTTTAGCCTGTAGCAAACAATTGATGACTCTTTCATGTTTTTTAGCTTGTTTATTAATCTCTGTTAATGTTTTAAAACTATCAACTCCATGAATTAAATCGACAAAATGAGCCATGTATTTTACCTTATTTCGTTGTAAATGACCAATCATATGCCATTTGATATCTTTCGGTAATTCATTGTATTTAGTAACCATTTCTTGAATTTTATTTTCTCCAAAAATGATTTGACCTGCATTGTACCCTTCTAGAATTGCTTGTACGGGTTTTGTTTTTGAAACTGCAACCAAGGTTACATGTTCAGGTAGTTGGTTTTTTATATGGTTGAGATTGTTGGCTATGCTCATTTAAACACTAATTTAAGTATAAGGCGTCATTTCGAGTTTTTTTTACGAGTTTAGGAGCGAAAAAATGTATCGAGAAACATTTTATTATAAGATTAACAAGTTCTCGATACAAATTTCTTTCCTATGTCAAGAAATTTACTCGAACTGACAGCAAATCTATAATTTTTTACACAAATCCTATATTAAAACTCATAGATGGTTAATCCACTTCTTAATTTCGGTAAAATATAAGTGCTTTTAGGTGGCATTTTCAACCCTGCATCTGCAACGGCTTTTAATTGTGCTACAGAAACAGGTACCAGACCAAAAGCAATCGCAAATTTACCCGAATCTACACTGTTTTTAAGATTTATTTCTCCTTGTTCACTATGTGAATAGTTCAATCGTTTGTCATTGCGTAAATCATTTATCCCAAAAATAGGCTTCAAAATTGTCTTATAGAGTAATTGAGGATCTAGGTCACTTAAAGGATTGTCAATTTCAAATTCCTCTTTTTTAAGATATAATGAATAAAATTCGCCCTCCAAATACATACTAAAGTGATGCTTCTTTGAAGGTTTATATAATCGTGTTCCTTTATTTTGAATTCTATATAGAACTGCTAATTTTTCTAACAGCCGATTTTTAGTCAATCCGTTTAAATCTTTGACCAATCTATTGTATTCTGATATTTGCAAGTTTGATTCTGGAATTAAATAACTCATAAAAAAGTTATAATCTTCAGTTCCATTATGATTCGGATTCTCACTCTTTAAATCTTCTGCCAATAGATATGAGGAAGCCGTTCTGTGATGCCCGTCAGCGATATAAATAGCATCCATTTTAGCAAATTCATCTTGAATAATTGAGATATCTTTCAGATTATCAACTTTCCATAAATAATGTGTTTTATAATTTTCGGTAGTAAACTCGTATTCAGCTCTTGCTTTTTTATACTTTTCAAGAATAGTCGCAATCTTTGGATTATCTGGGTAAGTAAGTAATACTGGTTCTGCATTAAAACCAGTAGTTTTTAAGTATTTCTCGAATAAAACTTCTCTTTTGTGCAAGGTTTCTTCATGTTTTTTAATGATGTTCTTGGCATAATCTTGAGTGCTAGTGGCCGCTATGATACCACAACATGAAAAATTAGTAGTTACTTTTTTATAAATATAAAAAGAAGGCGAAGTATCTTTTGAAAAATTACTTAATTCTTTAAACTCCAGATATTTATCACGAATCAATTGGAAACGTTGTTCACTAGAAATTTCTTCATGGTGTTTATAGCTAGGACTGATAATATGTAAAAAAGAAAACGGATTAAAATCCAACTGTGCACCTAATTCAGCAGGGGAGTAGGCTTCATAAGAACGCGATGAAACCAAGGCTACTTTATCTCGTGTAGCTCTTACGGAGCAAAAAGGTTTTACAATAGCCATCTCATCCCTCACCCTTCCTACTTTGACTGCGCTCAGCACAGGCTTGTGAAGGGATTTATTATTAAGTTAGTATTTCAATTATTTGATCTGCCAGTTCGCTTCCTATTCTAAGTTGTGCTTCACTAGTAGCGGCACCAATATGAGGTGTTAAAGAAATATTTGGATTCATTAAAATTTGAATTTCTGGTGAAGGTTCGTTTTCAAAAACATCTAATGCTGCTTTTGAAATTTTATCACTATTTAAAGCTTCAACCAAAGCAACTTCATCGATAACACCGCCTCGGGCCGCATTTACAATACAAGCTCCATCTTTCATCATTTCAAGCTCGTTGGTTGAAATTACATAGTCATCTTGAGCGGGTACATGCAATGTTATAAAATCTGCTTGTTGCAAAACAGCATCTTTTGATATTGTATCAATGGTAAAATTAACCGTTTGTCCATCAAAAAAATCCAATTCCAAATTGGCACTATCTAAAAAAGGATCAAAAGCAATTACTTTCATACCTACTCCCAAGGCTACTTTTGCTGTTGCTTGACCAATACGCCCGAAACCTAAAATACCCAACGTTTTACCCTTTAATTCTACACCATTAGCATATGCTTTTTTTAAATCTTTAAATTTAGAATCACCGTCTAAAGGCATATTTCTATTAGAATCATGTAAGAAACGAACCATTCCGAAAAGGTGTGCAAATACCAATTCTGCTACCGAATGTGAAGAAGCTGCTGGTGTATTAATTACATGCAATCCTTTTTCACGTGCATAGTCAACATCTATATTGTCCATTCCAACACCACCGCGACCAATGATTTTTAATGATGGACAGGCATCAATAATATCTTTGCGTACTTTAGTAGCACTACGCACTAAAAGTACTGATACTTTATGTTGGTTTATATAATCTATCAATTGATCTTGCGCAACTGTAGTTAAATCTACTTCAAAACCAGCCTTTTCTAATGTAATAACTCCACTGGTTGCAATTCCGTCGTTTGCTAATACTTTCATACTATTTTTTAATTGTTATTTTCTTAATACACTAAATGCACAACGTGCAAGTGCTATAATTTTTGATTCGTCGTGATATAATTTAATATCAGCTTTTATAATTCTTTTTCCGTTTTTTATAATTTTCGCTTCAGCGTAAAAATCTCTAGGCTCTGAACCATGTAAATAATCAATACGCATATCAACGGTACTTACTTTTTCGGTCAGATCCATTGCAATGGTTGTCATAGCCACAATTCCTCCAGCCGAATCGGCTATACTAGCTTGAATACCTCCATGCCATCGTTTTTGAATAAAATCGCCTATAAATTCTTCCTTAAATGGAATGTAAACTTTTACGAACCCTTCTTTTAATTCTATTATTTTCAGTCCGAAAAGTTTATTTACAGGCATTTGATTTTCAAACACTTGTTTTAACACGGCAAATTTATCATCAATAACCATATTATCTATTTAGATAACTTATGCATCACATCTACCAATACTTGTACACTTTCTAATGGTAAAGCATTGTACATACTCGCTCTATATCCTCCAACTGAACGATGTCCATTCAAACCATTGATACCTGCTCCTTTCCATAAAGCATCAAACTTTTCTTTAAGGCTTGTATCCGTTAGGGTAAAGGTAACATTCATATACGACCTATCTTCTTTCTCTGCAACTCCTTGAAATAAAGGATTACTATCAATTTCACCATAAAGCAATGCCGCCTTCGCATCATTCATTTTTTCTATACTGGCAACACCGCCAAGGTCTTTCATCCATTGTAATGTTAGCATAGATACATATACAGCAAAAACAGAAGGGGTATTGTACATGCTATCTTTTGAGATGTGAACTTGATAATCAAGCATTGAAGGAATTGTTCTTCCAGTTTTTCCTAAAATAGCATCTTTAATTACGACTAGAGTAGTACCAGCAGGACCCATATTTTTTTGAGCACCAGCATAAATCAAATCAAATTGCGAAAAATCTAATGTTCTTGAAAATATATCAGAACTCATATCACAAACTAGTAACCCGTTGGGTTTAGGAAATGATTTCATCTGTGTTCCAAAAATGGTATTATTACTGGTACAGTGAAAATAATCGGCATCAGCAGAAATAATATACCCTTTAGGAATATAATTGTAATTCTTATCCTTAGAAGAGGCAATGACCTCAATATTACCAAACAATTTAGCTTCTTTTATTGATTTAGAGCTCCAAGTACCCGTATCTAAATAAACCGCTTTTCCATCTTTAGTAAGCAAGTTATAGGGTGTCATTAAAAACTCTAAACTAGCTCCGCCTTGTAAAAATAATACTGAATAGCCTTTATTCTCTAAGTTCAACAATTCTAACACCAAACTTTGAGCTTTTTCCATTACTGCAACAAATGCAGGACTTCTATGTGAAATTTCAATTAACGATAAGTCATCATTATTGAAATTTAATACAGCTTCTGAAGCTTGTTTTAAAACTTCTTGTGGTAAAATACAAGGACCTGCGCTAAAATTATGTTTTTTCATGAGTGTCAAATTAAGGCGCAAATTTGAGCATTTTATAAGGAATAATTGCTATCAAATCATTAAAAATTCTTAACAGAATTTATCAATTTGTTAATAATCCTCATCGAGTATTCATTCTTAAAAAACCGTTACTTAGGATTCATGATTATACACGGAATTATCACCTCTTCCAATGAAACTCCACCATGTTGATATGTGTTTTTAAAATACTTAACGTAATGATTGTAATTATTTGGATACGCAAAAAATAAATCTTCTTTAGCAAATATAAATGAACTGGTCATATGTGCAGCTGGTAATTGAATATCTTTAGGATTTTTAACAGCATATACATCTTTATCATTATACGATAGACTTCTACCTGTTTTGTAGCGTAAATTGGCACTGATATTCTTTTCACCAATTACTTTGGTTGGATTTTTTGTATTAATTGTACCATGGTCAGTAGTAATGATTAATTTTAATCCATATTCTTGCGCCTTTTGTATCATTTCTAACAATGGTGAATTCTTAAACCAACTCAATGTTAAAGAGCGGTAGGCTTTATCGTCACTTGCCAATTCTTTAATCATTTCCATCTCAGTTCTTGAATGAGAAAGCATATCCACAAAATTATAAACTACAACGGTAAGGTCATTGTTTTTTATACCTGCAAAATTTGCGGCCAATTCACGCCCTTTGGGCATGTTTGTAATTTTATAATATTCATGCTTAATGTCTAAATTTAATCGTTTTAATTGCGCAATTAAAAAATCATTTTCAAATAAATTCTTACCTCCTTCATCTATATCATTTTTCCAATAATTTGGATGTCTTCTTTCCATTTCAAGAGGTGTTAATCCTGAAAATATAGCATTCCTAGCATATTGAGTTGCAGTTGGTAAAATACTATAGAATGGAATTTCCTCTTCTTTTTTATAATAATTATTTATAACAGGTTCTAATACTCTAAGTTGGTCATATCTAAGATTATCAATAACAACCAATAGTGTTCCTCTCTCTTTATTAATTTGAGGAGCAACAACTTCTTTAAACAAATGATGTGATAACAAAGGTCTATCTTCTCCTTCAAACCAACCTTGATAGTTCTTTTTGATAAATTTAAAGAATTGAGAATTTGCTTCATTTTTTTGACTTTCCAAAATTTCTATCATTCCATGGTCAGCAATAGATTCTAGTTCTATTTCCCAGTGTACTAATTTTTTATATAAATCTGTCCATTCATCAAAGGTATTGACCATAGCAAGATCTAATGATATTTTTCTAAACTCTTGTTGATAGGTTGAAGTTGTCTTTTCAGAAACTAAGCGAGAATGGTCTAAATTCTTCTTCAGACTTAATAATATCTGATTTGGATTTACAGGTTTAATTAAATAATCGGCTATTTTGGCGCCAATAGCTTCCTCCATAATATATTCTTCTTCACTCTTTGTAATCATCACTATTGGAAGATTAGGAAGCTTTGCTTTTATTTGGGAAAGCGTTTCAATACCTGAAAGACCTGGCATATTTTCGTCTAAAAAAACAATATCATAATTTTCTTCATCTACTTTGTCAATGGCTTCGGCACCATTATTACAGGTAGACATATTATAACCTTTCTTTTCTAAAAATAATAAGTGAGGTTTTAATAATTCAATTTCATCATCTACCCATAGTATTTTTATTGCATTCATTCCTTTGTTATATGATATTAAAATTAAACGTCTATTTTTGTATTGAATTTTAAAATTATTTGATTGAACAAATTTAAAATTTTTAACGACCCAATCTACGGATTTATTAACATTTCGAGTGCATTAATTTTCGATATTATTGAACACCCTTATTTTCAGCGTTTAAGGCGTATTTCACAAATGGGTTTGTCGTATTTTGTGTATCCTGGGGCACACCATACTCGTTTTGAACATGCTTTAGGAGCTATGCATTTGATGCAAAAGGCTTTACAAGTTTTAAAAACAAAAACTGTACAAATTTCTAACGAAGAAGAAGAAGCTTTGTTAATTGCAATTTTATTGCATGATATTGGGCATGGTCCTTTTTCTCATACCTTAGAGCATAGTTTGGTTACCAACATCAAACATGAAGAAATTTCCTTGCTGTTTATGCAAAAGTTAAACAAAGAGTTTGATGGCAAATTAACTTTGGCTATAGAAATTTTTGAAGGTAAGTATCATAGACCATTTTTCAATCAATTGGTTTCAAGTCAACTAGATATTGACAGATTGGATTATTTAAAAAGAGATAGTTTTTATACAGGTGTTACAGAGGGTAATATTAATACAGAACGTATTATTTCTATGTTTACAGTTGTTGATAGTAATTTGATGATTGATGAAAAAGGTATTTATTCTGTTGAAAAATTCATTACTTCCAGACGTTTAATGTATTGGCAAGTTTATTTGCATAAGACAAGCTTAGTAGCCGATCATATCTTAGTTAATATATTAAAAAGAGCTAAAGACTTGATTAATAATAATATTGAAATTGTTTGTAGCGATTCTCTTAATTATTTTTTATCAAGTAATGAATTAGGGTCTTTTGACGATAATATTCTTCATAAATTTTCAGAGATCGATGATTATGATATTATTATGGCTATAAAACAATGGATGAGTCATGATGATGCCATCTTATCAACATTGTCTACATCATTAATTCATCGAAATTTTCCAAAAATTAAAGTCCAAAATAATAGTTTCTCTCCAGTAGCAATAGAGAAAATAAAAAAAGAAGTATCTTTAAAATTAAATATTCCTAATGCGGATATTGACTATTATGTATACTCTGGGACAATTGAAAATCAAGCATATGACCTATATAATTCTGCAATAAGTATTGTTTATAGGTCTGGAAAAATACTTGATATTACCGACGCTTCTGATCATTTAAACCTTATGGCATTGACAAAACCTGTTGTCAAACACTTTGTGTATTATCCTAAATAAATTATTATCGTATTTTTTTATACTTTTGCATTGATGAAACGAGCATGTAAAATTTTGACATACCAAAATATAATTAATGGCGACCAACATATGTTTCCTATAAAAAATAGAATTTAAACATATGAGCCGAGCATATCAGAATTTTGATTCAAAAGAAAAGGGTTGTAGCGAACACATATGTTATCGCTTAAAGAATAATATTTAAACATATGAAATTTACAGCTAAACAAATCTCAGATATACTTGAAGGTGAAATTGAAGGAAATCCAAATGAAGAGATTTTTAAACTTTCAAAGATTGAAGAAGGCGAAAAAGGATCCTTAACTTTTTTGTCAAATCCAAAATACACATCTTTCTTGTATACAACTAACGCATCTATTGCCATTGTAAATAAAAGCTTTATTCCTGAAAAAGAAATAGCAACTACATTGATTAAAGTTGATGACTCTTATAAGGCATTCTCTACATTATTAGAATACTATAATCAAGTAAAGTTGAATAAATCAGGTATGGAAGATCCCCATTTCATAAGTGAATCGGCTACCATTGGCGTTGATGTATATATTGGAGCTTTTTCATATATTGGTAATAATGTAATCATTGGGGATAATGTAAAAATATATCCCAATGTATATATAGGTGATAATGTTTCAATAGGTGATAATACCACACTTTTTGCTGGTACTAAAATATATTCTGAATCTATTATAGGCAATAATTGCACATTGCATTCAAGTGTTATTATTGGATGTGATGGTTTCGGTTTCGTACCTGATGAGAATGGAATATATGAATCAATACCTCAAACGGGTAATGTAATTATAGAAGATTATGTTGATATTGGCGCTTCAACTACAATTGACAGAGCAACACTAGGATCAACTATTATACGAAAAGGTGTAAAACTAGATAATCAAATTCAAATTGCACATAATGTTGAAGTTGGTAAAAATACGGTTATTGCTGCACAGACTGGGGTAGCAGGTTCTACTAAAATAGGTAAAAATTGTTTGATAGGAGGGCAAGTTGGTCTCGCTGGGCATATGACTGTAGGAGATAATGTACGTATTCAAGCACAATCTGGTATTGGTAGAAATTTAAAAGATGGCGAAATTGTTCAAGGCAGTCCTGCATTACCTTATTCTGATTATAATAAATCATATGTACATTTCAAAAATTTATCAAAATTGGTTGATAAAGTTCATGAACTAGAGAAGTTGTTAAAAAACCAAAGCAAAATTAATGAGTAGTAAGCAAAAAACGATAAAAAAAGAGATTTCACTTTCAGGAGTGGGATTACATACTGGTAAAAATGTTAAATTAACATTTAAACCTGCACCTATTAATTATGGATATACATTTACCAGAGTTGATTTAGAGGGGAGCCCTATTATTGAAGCAAGAACTGACTATGTTGTTGATACAAAAAGGGGTACAAATCTTGAAAAAAACGGAGTAAAAATCAACACTTCTGAACATGTATTAGCCGCTGTAGTAGGCCTAGGGATAGATAATATTTGTATTGAATTAAATGCTGCTGAACCTCCAATAATGGACGGTTCGTCAAAGTTTTTTATTGAAGCGCTAGAAGAGGTGGGAATTGAAGAACAAGATGCCGAAATAAACGAATACATTGTAAAAGATATTATATCTTATAAAGACGAAGCAACAGGAAGTGAGATAATTGTAATGCCATCAGATACCTATCAAGTAACGACCATGGTTGATTTTGGCACTAAAGTATTAGGTACCCAAAATGCAACCTTAAACCATATTTCTGATTTTAAAGGAGAAATTTCAGAAGCAAGAACCTTTAGTTTTTTGCATGAAATTGAAATGTTGTTGGATAATGATTTGATTAAAGGGGGTGATTTGAATAATGCGATAGTATATGTAGATAAGCCTTTATCAGCCGAAACTATGAAAAAATTGAGTACAGCTTTTAAAAAAGATAGTGTCAAAGTAAAACCAAATGGAATTTTAGATAATTTAACACTGCATTGGCCAAATGAAGCTGCACGGCATAAATTATTAGATGTTATGGGCGATTTAGCTCTGGTAGGCGTAAAAATACGCGGGAAGGTAATTGCTAATAAACCTGGGCATAGTATCAATACACAATTTGCAAAAAAATTATCAAAAATAATTAAGATAGAAAAACGTAACAATGTTCCTCAGTATGATTTAAGCTTGCCACCATTAATGGATATCCATAAAATTATGGAAATACTGCCACATAGACCTCCGTTTTTATTGATTGATAAAATTTTAGAACTCAGTGATAAACATGTAGTTGGGGTGAAAAATGTAACCATGAACGAACCTTTCTTTGTTGGTCATTTTCCAGGAACTCCCGTAATGCCTGGAGTTCTGCAGGTTGAAGCCATGGCACAATGTGGTGGAATATTAGTGTTGAGTACTGTACCAGATCCGGAAAATTATTTAACCTATTTTATGAAAATGGATAATGTTAAGTTTAAACAAAAAGTATTACCGGGTGACACTTTAATATTTAAAGCTGAATTGATGGAGCCTATCAGAAGAGGAATTTGTCATATGCAAGCTTATGGCTACGCTAATAATAAGTTAGTTGTTGAAGCACAATTAATGGCACTTATCAGCAAAAAATAAAATACTATGAATCAACCATTAGCATATATACATCCTGGGGCTAAAATAGCGACCAATGTTGTTGTAGAACCATTTACAACCATTTATAATAATGTAAAAATTGGCTCTGGAACTTGGATAGGTTCAAATGTTACCATAATGGAAGGTGCACGTATCGGTAAAAATTGTAGAATTTTTCCTGGTGCTGTTATTTCGGCAATTCCGCAAGACTTAAAATTTGAAGATGAAGATTCTCTTGTGGTTATTGGAGATAATGTTACCATTAGAGAATGTGTTACCATTAACAGAGGTACAAAAGCCTATGGCAAAACCGAAATTGGAGAAAACTGTTTAATTATGGCTACAGCACATGTGGCACATGATTGTATTATTAAAAATGATGTCATCATTGTAAATGGTGTAACCTTAGCAGGACATGTCGAGATTGGTGAATATGCAATCATTGGCGGATTATCAGGTATACACCAGTTTATTCATATTGGTAAACATGTGATGGTTTCGGGTGGCTCATTGGTAAGAAAAGATATCCCTCCATATACGAAAGCTGCAAAAGAACCATTGTCTTATGTAGGAATAAACTCTATCGGTTTACGTAGAAGAGGTTTTTCGTCAAAAAAAATCAATGAAATCCAAAATATCTATAGAATATTATTTAAAAAAAATAATAATACTACACAAGCATTGGGTATTCTTGAAGCAGAATTGGAAGCTAGCCCAGAAAGAGATCAGGTTATTACGTTTATTCGTAATTCACAACGTGGAATTATGAAAGGATATTCAAGTGGAGGAATCTAAAATTAATTTAAAACTAAGACTATACATTAAAAATGGCAACAACATCAGATATTAAAAAAGGATTGTGCATTGTATACAATAATGATACCTATAAAATTATAGAATTCCAACATGTAAAACCTGGTAAAGGACCTGCTTTTGTACGAACAAAACTAAGAAGTTTAACATCAGGTAAAGTATTAGACAACACTTTTTCTGCGGGTCATAAAATTGAAGAAGTGCGTGTAGAAACACGTAAATACCAGTATTTATATAGAGATGGTGATATGTACCATTTTATGAATAATGATGATTATACCCAAATTCAGTTACAAGAAGACATCTTAGATGCACCCAGTTTAATGAAAGAAGGTGAAATAGTAACTATTATTGTTAGGGCAGAGGACGAACTCCCTTTGTCAGTTGAAATGCCCGCCAGTGTTGTATTAGAAGTTACCCATACAGAACCTGGTGTAAAAGGAAACACCGCCACCAATGCTACCAAACCAGCTACTGTTGAAACTGGTGCAAGTGTAAACGTACCCTTATTTATTAATGAAGGAGATA
>Ga0256847_1001331_pt1 | contig 12803 bp, 10 predicted proteins | sample TeddybearmetaG_FD_189099 | JGI IMG/M metagenome (GOLD analysis project Ga0256847, IMG submission 189099) | Hydrothermal vent microbial communities from East Pacific Rise, Pacific Ocean - Teddybear | ecosystem: Environmental > Aquatic > Marine > Hydrothermal vents | place: Pacific Ocean: East... | reverse complement strand
AGAAGTTTTCGAGCACATTTAATGTAACGATATCAAGGTCGTTTGTGGGTTCATCTAAAATTAAAAAATTTGGATTTTTAATTAGAACAGTGCATAAATAAAGTCGTTTTAACTCTCCTCCGCTTAGTTTTTCAACAAAGTCGTATTGTTTTTTTCTGTCAAAAAGAAAACGTTCAAGTAATTGTCCGGCAGAGATTTGTCTTCCTTTTTTTAAGGGTATATAATCTCCAAATTCACGAATTACTTCAATTACTTTTTGACCAGCCTTAATGTCAATTCCATCTTGTGTATAATAACCAAACTTTACTGTTTCACCAATTACAACTTTGCCGCTATCGGGTTTTAAGTTTCCAGTTATTATATTTAACAAACTAGATTTTCCTGTTCCATTTTTTCCAATAATTCCGAGACGTTCGTTGCGTAAAAAATTATAATTAAATGACGATAAAAGCACTTTATCATCGAATGATTTACCAATATTATGCAATTCGATAATCTTGGTGCCGAGGCGTTCCATATTAATTTCTAACTGCACTTCGTGGTCGTTTCTTCGTTTGTTTGCCCTTGATTTTATTTCATGAAAATCATCGATTCTAGATTTACTTTTTGTAGTTCTTGCCTTTGGTTGTCTTCGCATCCACTCAAGTTCCTTTTTATAAAGTTGTTTTGCTTTACCAGTTTCGGTAGCTTGATTTTCGATACGCGCTTCTCTTTTTTCTAAAAAGTATGAGTAATTTCCTTTGTAGCTATATAGTACGCCGTCTTCTAATTCGACTATTTCATTGCAAACACGGTCTAAAAAATAGCGATCGTGTGTAACCATAAACAGTGTGATATTTTCTTTTATAAAGTAAGCTTCAAGCCATTCGATCATTTCTAGGTCGAGATGATTGGTTGGTTCGTCGAGAATTAGCAGGTTTGGTTTGTTTATTAAAACAGTTGCTAGCGCTAATCTTTTTTTTTGCCCGCCACTAAGACTACCAACTTTTTGATCGAGTTTTTCTAGTTTAAGTTTAAAGAGTATTTGTTTGTAAAGTGTTTCAAAATCCCAAGCTTGCTGCGCTTCCATATTGTCGTATGCTTTTTGCAGGGCTTCAGTGTTATCTGTATCTTTTAACGCATTTTCATACTGTTCAATAATCTTTAAGACGGGGTTTTCTGAAGCAAAAATAGTTTCTTCAATCGTTAAGTTTTCAGCTAAATTAGGTTCTTGGCTTAGATAAGAAATTACGATATTCTTTCTAAAAATTACCTGCCCACTATCACTAGATTCTAGTCCAGCAATAATGTTTAAGATAGAAGTTTTTCCAGTTCCATTTTTGGCAACAAAGCCTATTTTTTGACCTTCATTTATTCCGAAGGAAATGTTATTAAACAAGATACGTTCTCCGTATGCTTTTGAAATATTTTCGACCGATAGGTAATTCACGTTTAGAAATTTTATGCAAATTAAATAGAAATTCTATTTGTTGCTAATAATATTTTATAATTAGTTTGGTTAACCTATATTTGTGACAACCAACATTTATAGTTAATGAGATCGACATTAATATTTGCAATTGTGGCAATAGTAATAAGTTTTTCATCCTGTATACCTACAAAAAGGCTTACGTATTTACAAGAAGATCTTGCTGTTAACGATACATTAGTAACATTACGAAAAATGCAAGACCCATATCGGGTACAAATAAACGATTTAATAAGTATTCGAGTAAAAGCATTAGATCAAAACCTAGTTGGAATGTTTAACCCAATTGGAGAAGAAAATTTAAATGCAACAGGAGAAGAACGTTTATATTATGATGGATTTTTGGTTGATGCTCATGGAAATATACGAGTGCCAACTCTTGGAGAGGTAAATGTGTTGGGTTTTACAGTAGAAGAAATTAGAAAAATACTTGAAGAGCGTTTGTTAGAAGAGTATTTTAAGAAAGAGGCGAATATTTTTGTAACGGTGAAGTTAGCTGGAATTCGCTATACGATTAATGGAGAAATTAGTAATCCAGGATCGAATATAATCTATAGAAATCAGGTGTCGATTATGGAAGCCATTGCAAATAAAGGTGATATAACAACCGTAGGAGATAGAACAAACGTCGTTATTATTAGGCAGTATCCACAGGGTCAAAAAGTGCATCATATAGATCTTACTTCAATCGATGCTTTAAATTCACCTTTTTATTATATACAACCCAATGATTTAATTCTTATTAACCCATTACCAGAAAAATCAATTGGTACTGGGCAAACTGGGATACAATCTTTTACGACAATATTGTCTATAGTTACCGTGCTTACAACAACGATCCTTTTATTTACCAGATTATAAGTTTTTTATGAACGAAGAATTTGATTTAAACGAGTTACAATATAATTTCGATTTTAAGGGGTTTCTTTTAAAACTTTTTTCATATTGGAAGTTGTTCTTACTTTGTTTAGGTATCACATTTTCGATTGCTTATTATATAAATGTTCGAAAAGTACCGGTATATACAATGAGTAATTTAATTTCGATTAAAGACGATCAAAATCCCTTTTTTAGTACAAATACTAGTTTAACTTTTAATTGGGGAGGAACAACAGATAAGTTAAATACAGCTGTTATTTCTTTACGTTCTCGATCTCATAATGAAAAAGTAGTAGATCGATTACAATATTATATTAACTATTATAGGGATGGTAAATACAAGCGTGTAGACGCCTATAAGCAATCTCCTTTTAAAATTGTTGTCGATACATCACGATATCAAATAATAGGATCCGCAATAACGATACGACTTGTAGATAGCCTTAAATATACTTTAGAGGCAACGTTTGAAAAAAGAAACTACGGACTTCAAAGTTTTGGCTCTAAAAAGAAATCACAATGGTTTGCAGATACAGAATCTTTTAAAAGAGAATTTTCTTTTGATGAACCAGTAAGACTTCCATTTTTTAATGGAGTGATTGAAAGAGATAAAGATCAAGGGCTTTCGAAGCAGCCTTATTATATTAGTTTTACTAGTTTTAATAGCGCGGTGTCACGACAATTACGTATTCTAATTAATCCTGAATCTAATGGCTCCTCGGTATTGAGGTTGCAGTTATCAGGAACTAATAAAGCACGTTTAGTAGATTATTTAAACACTTCGGTACAAGTATTAAGTGATGATGTATTAGAGCGTAAAAATATTTTTGCAACAAAAACAATTCGCTTTATAGATAGTAGTTTAGCTTATAAATCGAAAGAGTTAAAAGGAGCTGAAAACGAACTTAATGATTATAAAAATAAGAATGCAATTTTCGATCTCGAAAAAGAAGGAGCTGAAATTAGTGCTAAGCTAAATAAACTAGATTCTCGAAAAGAATCAGTTAACCGAGAATTAAATTATTACAATACTTTAGAAGATTATTTATTAACACGTACTAATTATAACGATGTTCCTGCACCTTCAGTAGCTGGTATTTCTGAAGCTAGTATTGTAAGTGGAGTTAGTCGTATTTTTATTTTAGCTGAAGAACGAAGTAAATATCAATACTCAGTTAAAGAAGGTAATTCGGTTTTTGACGATATCGACCGTCAAATTAATGCTGTAAAATCTGTTTTACTAGAAAATATTATCTCTTCGAAAAGCTTAATAAATAGCGAGTTAAAAGATATAAATGCTAACATTTATAAAAATGAAGCGCTTATAAGAAAGCTTCCGCGAGAACAACAAGAGCTATTAAAAATTCAGCGGCGATACGATGTAAGTCAAGGAACCTATAACTTATTTTTGGCAAAAAGAAACGAGGCTGGGCTAGTAAAAGCAGCAAATGTTAGTGATGTATTTGTAATTGATCCTGCTAAAGATACAGGAGGAGGGCAAATTGGTCCAAATACACAATTAAATTATGTTGTTGCCTTAATTATTGGTTTGTTGATTCCATTTATAATTGTATTTATAGTCTTTATACTTGACAATAAAATTCATACAGCAACAGATGTTACTAGATTATCCCATATACCCTTATTGGGGACTATTGGTAAGAGTACTGTCGAAGGAAATCTAGCAGTTTTAGGGAGACCTAAATCGACAATTTCGGAATCATTTAGGGCGCTTCGCTCAAGTTTACAATTTATTTATAAAAAACAAGGTATTTCTGGAGCCAAAACGGTTCTAATAACCTCATCGATTAGTGGAGAAGGAAAAACATTTTGCGCAATTAATATAGCATCAGTATTTGCATTAAGCAATAAGAAAACAATTTTATTAGGTCTAGATCTTCGGAAACCTAAAATCTTTGGTGACTTCAATATAGACAACACAATTGGTGTAGTTAATTACCTTATTAATGACGCTACTAAAGAAGAGATTATTCAAAAAACATCGATTCCAGATTTGGATATTATTACATCCGGTCCAATACCTCCAAACCCGTCTGAGTTATTAATGAATGACCAAATGGAGGAATTAATGACTTCTTTAAAGCAGGAATATGATTATATAATTCTTGATACACCACCAATAGGTTTAGTTGCTGATGTTCTAGAATTAATTAAATATGCTGATGCTAATATTTATGTTATTAGACAAAACTTTACGCAAAAAGGAATGTTGTCTGTTATTAATGAAAAATATAAAACAGGAGAAGTAAAGAATATTAGTTTTGTTTTTAACTTTTTTAAACAGAAAAAAGGCTATGGATACGGTTATGGTTACGGGTCTTATGCCGATAGTTATCATGAAACTGCAGAGGATAAAACAAAAGGCAAACTTTGGAAAAAATTATTTAAATAGAAAAAGAAAGCATTAATACTTTTTAATGCATTGGAATTATGGAAACACCCAAGAAAATAGCAGTTATCGGACTAGGATATGTTGGTTTACCACTATCTGTTGCTTTGGCTAAAAAATATGAAGTAATAGGTTTTGATATAAATGAAAAAAGAGTTTCTGAACTTGAAAAAGGGTTTGATACTACACTTGAAGTTGAAAATGATTTACTTCAAGAAGTTCTTACGTCTGAAACAAATGGACTAAAAGTAACATCTAATGAAAATGATATTAGCTCTGCTACTTTTTATATTGTTACAGTTCCTACACCAACTAATAAATACAATCAGCCTGTCTTAACACCATTAATTAAAGCAAGTGAAACAATAGGAAAATATTTAATTAAAGAGGATATAGTTGTATACGAATCGACTGTGTATCCAGGAGTTACTGAAGATATTTGCATACCAGTTTTAGAACAATTTTCAGGTTTAACATTTAATAAAGATTTTTATGCAGGTTATTCACCAGAGCGAATAAATCCAGGAGATAAAGAACATACCGTAACAAATATTCTTAAAGTTACATCGGGTTCAACTCCAGAAGCAGCAAAATTAATAGACTCACTATATGCCTCTGTTATTAGTGCAGGAACACATTTAGCTCCTTCAATTAAAGTTGCTGAAGCTGCTAAAGTAATTGAAAACTCGCAGCGAGATATTAATATAGCTTTTGTAAATGAGCTTTCAAAAATATTTCGTTTGTTAGAAATTGACACAAAAGCTGTATTGGATGCAGCTAGTACAAAATGGAATTTTTTAAATTTTAGACCAGGATTAGTTGGTGGTCATTGTATTGGAGTAGACCCTTATTATTTAGCGCAAAAAGCAAAAGAAGAAGGATATAATCCAGAAATTATTTTAGCCGGAAGACGTATGAATGATGGTATGGGAGCCTATGTGGCACAAGAAACCATTAAGTTAATGATTCAAAAAGAAGCTAAAGTTAAAAATGGAAATGTTTTGGTTTTAGGAATTACATTTAAAGAAAACTGTCCCGATATTAGAAACACCCGTGTTATTGATGTTGTTTCAGAATTAAAAAAGTATCATCTTAATGTTGATATTTATGATTCATGGGCAAAAGAAGAAGAAGTTCAAAAAGAATTTAATCTTCAGCTTCATACAAAAATGGATACATTAAAAAATAATTATGATGCAATTATTATTGCAGTTGCACATTCAGAATTTGCTAACTTAAAGATTGAAGATATGTTAGCAGAAAAGTCGGTTGTATTTGATGTAAAATCATTCTTACCAGAAGAAAAAGTAAACGGAAGATTATAATGTTTGAAAATAAAAATCATACCGAAGATATATCAAAACTTTCTTTTTTAATTACTGGAGGTGCTGGATTTATTGGTTCTAACCTTGTTGCATACTTATTAAAGTATAGCGCTAAAAAGGTGCGGGTTTTAGATAATCTTTCGAATGGATATAAATCGAATATTGAAGAATTTATATCGCATCCTGCTTTCGAATTTATTGAAGGCGATATTCGAGATCTTTCAACTTGTGAAAAAGCAATGGATGGAATTGATTATGTGTCGCATCAAGCTGCTTTAGGTTCTGTGCCAAGATCAATTAATGATCCAATAACGTCTAATGCTGTTAATATTTCAGGTTTTTTAAATATGCTTGTTGCACAAAATAATAGTAAAACTGTAAAACGCTTGGTTTATGCTGCTTCGAGTTCTACTTATGGCGACAGTAAATTTCTTCCTAAAGTTGAAGATACAATTGGAAAACCTTTATCACCTTATGCTGTTACGAAGGTTGTAAATGAAATATATGCAGATGTATTTTATAAAACCTATGGAACAAAAACTATAGGTTTACGATATTTTAATGTTTTTGGCCCAAAACAGAGTCCGAATGGAGCCTATGCAGCTGTAATTCCATTATTTATGCAAGCTTTACAAGATCGGGTACAGCCAATTATTAATGGAGATGGAGGGCAGACACGCGATTTTACTTATATTGAAAATGCGGTTCAGGCAAATATAAAAGCATTTTTCGCACCAGATGACGCTGTAAATGAGGTGTATAATATAGCTTATGGAGAACGAATAAGTTTATTAATGCTTTGTGATTACCTTCAAGAAGTTTCAGAAATAAAAATGGATCCAATTTTTGGACCAGAAAGAAAAGGTGATGTTCGAGATTCTTTAGCCGATATAAGTAAGGCAAAATCTCTTTTAGGATACAACCCACATTTTTCTGTTAAGCAAGGGATCGAATTTACCTGGCAAAATTTTTTAAAGAAAGGTTAATGTATTTTTTTACTATCCTTTATAATGGAAGAAGTGAAAATATCATAATTAAAAGACACGATAATCTATAATGAACACCAAAGACGATATCTGGTTATATGAAATATCTTCTAAAAGACAATTAATTAACCTAAATTTTAAAGAAATTTGGAGATACAGAGATTTACTTTGGCTGTTTGTTAAACGTGATATTGTTACGGTATATAAACAAACGGTTTTAGGACCGCTTTGGTTTTTTATTCAACCTTTATTTACTTCATTAATTTTTACACTTGTATTTAATAATATTGCGAATATTAGCACAGGAGATATACCTAGCTTTTTATTTAACTTAACAGGAATTACAGCTTGGAATTATTTTAAAACCTGTCTTACAGGAACCTCGAATACCTTTAGGAGTAACCAAAATATATTTGGAAAAGTGTATTTTCCAAGAGTTATAATTCCTTTATCTGTGATTTTTTCAAATCTTGTAAAATTTGGAATACAACTACTTATTTTAATAGCTTTTTATGTTTATTACCTTGCTATTGGACATGATATTACTCCAAATCTCAAACTTTTATTATTTCCAGTATATGTTATAATGATGGCCTTATTAGGCTTAGGATCTGGTATGATTATTTCTTCTTTTACAACAAAATATAGAGATTTAAACATGCTTGTTAGTTTTGCTGTACAATTGCTTATGTATGTTTCAGCCGTGCCATTTCCAATGAGTGAAATTAGAGAAAAACAACCACAATACGCATGGTTATTAGAGTATAATCCTATTGCGCAAATAGTTGAAGGATTTAGATACACGGTTTTAGATACAGGAATATTTACTTGGTTTGGATTTATTTACGCATTAACTTTTTCACTAGTTATATTTTTAATAGGATTAATTATTTTTAATAGAACTGAGAAAACATTTATTGATACTGTATAATGAAAGTTTCTAAAAAAAGTCAGGTAAATATAGATCATAACAAATCGCACTACGACGAGCAGTATAAGCAGGTTAATGTAAATGCAATAATTAGTATCTTAAACAATCTCGATAACCATTTAGAAGCCGCTATTAATTCAGATATTAGTTGGGTTGGTATGTACGCTAATGGTTTTAAACAAAAAATTAAAGGAAAAACCATTTTAGAATTAGGTTGTGGCGATTGTGTGAACGTTGCAATAATGGCAGCTTTAGGAGCCAAAGTTATTGCAAATGATATAGCCGATGAAAGTGGAAAAATTGTTAAAGCATTAAATGAAAATTATAATTTTAAGCATGAAATAATTTTTGTGTACGGCGACTTTACACAAGCTAACCTTGCGAAAGATTCATTAGACTTTGTTATCGGAAAGGCCTTTTTACACCATTTAACAATTACGCATGAGCGTAAAATTATTGAAGGCGTTGTTAAGGTTTTGAAGGCAGATGGCGAAGCACGTTTTTTTGAGCCTGCAATAAATAGTAAAATTTTGGACGAGCTGCGTTGGGCAGTACCAATGAACAACAGACCATCAAAATGGTTTCAACCTAAAGCATTTAAAAAGTGGGAAAAAAGTGACCCACATCCTTCACGCGATAATAGTTCGAAACATTTTACCGAGTTAGGGAATATCTTTTTTAATTGTGTTGAAATTATTCCACTAGGTATTTTTGAGCGCTTTAACAGAATGCTACCTTTAAAAGGAAAACGTAGTGGAGCTTTTAAACGGAAAGCATTAAAGTTTGAGAAACTGTTTCCGAAGACAATAAGACGATTTGGCGCAAGAAGTCAGGTAGTAATTTATAGAAATCCAAAACCAAGTACTAATGTCTGATATTATTCTTAAAGCTGAAAATATATCGAAACAATATCGTTTAGGACTTGTTGGTACAGGCACATTAAGTCATGATTTTAATCGTTTTTGGCATCGCATACGTGGTAAAGAAGATCCCTACTTACAAGTAGGGGCTTTAAATGTACGAAGCGAAAAGGCTACAGCCGATTATGTTTGGGCATTGCAGGATATTAATTTTGAAGTAAAAAGAGGGGAAGTTCTCGGTATTATTGGTAAAAATGGTGCGGGTAAATCTACTTTACTAAAAATATTATCTCGCGTGACATCACCAACTACAGGTGTTATAAAAACCAATGGGCGAATTGCTTCTTTGTTAGAAGTAGGTACAGGGTTTCACCCCGAAATGACGGGTAAAGAAAACATCTTTTTAAATGGTGCTATTTTGGGTATGACCAAAAAAGAAATTCAATCTAAGTTAGAAGAGATTATTGAGTTTTCGGGCTGTAAAATGTATATCGATACGCCTGTAAAAAGATATAGCAGCGGGATGCGTGTTCGATTAGCTTTTGCTGTTGCAGCACATCTCGAACCCGATATTTTGGTAATCGATGAGGTATTAGCCGTTGGCGATGCAGAGTTTCAGAAAAAAGCAATTGGTAAAATGCAGGAAATTTCATCGGGCGAAGGGCGTACAGTTTTGTTTGTTAGTCATGATATGTCTAGTATTCAAATTTTATGTAAAAGATTAATTATTTTAGAGAATGGGAGTATATCCTACGAAGGAGATGTAGAAAAAGGAATTAGGAAATATCTTAGAAATGATGCAGCATCTAAACTTTTAAGTTTTAATCAGATTGATGAAGATTTTAAAGGATTGTTTTTAAATAGTGTTGAATTGTTATGTGATACTAAGCGGACAAGCAATTTTTCATATAACGATCAAGTTGCTATTAAAATTTCTTATTCTATAAAAAATTTAATTGAAAACTTAGTGTTTGTTATTCGTGTTTTAGACGAAACAGGAAATATATTGTTTACATCATGGGATTCAGATTCGAATATAAAAAGAGTCGAGAAATTGGATTCAGAGTACAGTACGATATGTTCTCTTCCACAATATTTTTTTAAAAAAGGAATATACAAAATCACTTTAGCAGCTCATATTCCAAGAAAGGAACTAATTACAATGATTGATGATGTAGTTTCTTTTGAAATAGATGAATACCAATATGAGTTAAATGAAAGTAGAAAAGGTGTCGTTTTACCACGCTTAAATTGGAGTGTAACCGAAATGTAGTTCAATTTATTATGCATGCATAAAAAGAGTAAATGATTGATTTAAAGTATACAAAAACATATATTAATCAAATTGGAAAACCCAAGGTGTTATTCATTTGGATTCCGAAAAATGCTGGAACAAGTATCTATGAAGGGCTTCAAAATTCTTTGGGAATGAAAAGATTTCTGACGATTGAAGAAGCGAAAAAGGATTTTACAAATAATGGATTGGTAACATTTGGGCATATTAATGTTAGAGATTTGTTGAATGAATCAATCATTTTAGAAAAATTTTATAATAAAGCTTTTAAGTTTTGTGTGTCTAGAAACCCGTTTGATAGGTTTGTTTCTTTATTACATTATTTAAAGAAACATAACAGGATACCTTTAAACTATAAAAGTATAGACCTTATTAATGATATAATTAATGGTATTCCACCTGTAGGATTGTATAATTTTAAAGGTATAAGTCAATGTAATAGACAGGTTGATTGGATTCATAATATTGAATTAGATGAGGTATTGCGATTCGAGAGTATAAACGACGGTATTACACGTTTAAACAGTTTATTTGGAAAGAATATTGGGTTGCATCATAAAAATAAATCTCCAAACAGGAACACAGATATTTCGGAGTTAGATGATAAAAGTATTCAGCTAATTCAGGAATATTACGAACCCGATTTTTTAAAGTTTAACTATTCAATGAAAATAGGTAAATAATGAAATTAAGAGCAATTGTTAAAAAGCTAAAAGGCTTAATAAAACCAGCATCAAAACAGCTAATTAATAAGAAGGATGAGTTGATTGATTTCATTTCAATTAATAATACTAATGAAAAAGATATTTTTATAGCTGGATACCCAAAATCTGGGAATACATGGATGCAGAATCTAATTTGTGGATTATTATTTGGTATAGAAACTTCGTTGCTTCCAGATAAATTAACTCAGGAATTAGTACCAGATGTTCATGCAAAAAAATTTTATAAAAGATTTGGAACCATCAATTTTTTTAAGACGCATGACTTACCAAAAAAAAATATGCGAAGAGTCATACATTTGGTAAGAGACGGAAGAGATGTTATGGCATCTTATTATGCGATGAATATTGCGATGGGTAAAAAAATGACGCTCAATGATATGATTGTTGATGGGAAAGATATGTATCCAGTAAGCTGGCACGAACACTGTCGACAGTGGTTAAACAACCCATTTAATGCAGATATTTTAATTGTAAAATATGAAGATTTATTAACAGATACATTTAATCAATTAAAGAGAATAGTAGCTTTTTCTGGCATTACCCGATCTGATGATATAATTAATCGTGCTATTTTAGGAAACTCTTTCGACGAAATGAAAAGAAAAGAAAAGGAGTATGGTTGGGATAATAAATCATGGAATCCAGAAAAAGACTTTATTAGAAAAGGAAAAATGGGCTCTTATGTTAATGAAATACCTGAAGACTTAGTAGAAATTTTTGAATCGAAATCAAAAGCCGAATTAAAATATTTTAATTATTTAAAATAGCATGAACACTAATTACATTAAATCTACTCTTGCTAAGGAAGCCAATGCAAAGCTTTCAGAAATTATTCCTGTCGAAAAATTAATTTTAGGGTATCAAGAAAGATTTAATATTGATATAAGTGCATATTTTGAAGGTATTAATGAAATTAATATTTACGAATGCGAACAAACAAAATATCGTTTTTATTACCCTTTTGGAATAGATGGCGACGGTAAATTTTATGAGCATTTGCAAAAGTTTGATTGGTACTATATGCCCTGGAAATGGGAACACGAAAAAACAGTTCAATTACTTAACGGAAACGAAAAGATACTAGAAGTTGGGTCTGGCGGACTTGATTTTGTTGAAAGATTAAGTAATGATGGGTTCGAAATTACTGGATTAGAGATAAATGAAGAAAGTATTATTAAAGCAAAAAACCTTGGTTTAAATGTTTTAAATGAAACAGTTCAAGATCATGCTAAAAGTAATTATAAAAAATACGATTTGGTTTGTTCATTTCAAGTTCTTGAACATATTACTGAAGTTAATTCTTTTATAAAAGCACAAATCGATTGTTTAAAACCTGGTGGTAAACTAATAATTTGCGTACCAAATAACGATTCGTTTATTAAATTATCAAATGAGGTTATGCTTAATTATCCGCCGCATCATATGGGCTTATGGAATAAAGAATCTCTTAGTAGTTTAAGTGATTTGTTTAACCTTAAAGTTGATAAAGTTTTTTTTGAACCCCTTCAGGAATATCATTTAGATTGGTATATTAATTCAAATATTAGGGAAAAAATAAATAAGAATACATTAAAGCGAATTGTTTTTAATAAACTGAAAATCAAAAAATTGTATACATATTTTGTAAAAAAATTCAGCAAAAAAATTCACGGTCACTCTATATTGATGGTGTATACTAAAATATAAATGAAGGTATTAATTGTAAATAGCTACGATAGTGGAGGCGCTGCAAACGCATGTCTAAGATTACATGAAGGTTTGTTAAGTGCTGGAGTTGCTTCAAAGGTACTTGTTAGACATAGTGGGAAAAACATTCCTAATTTAACTGTTTTAAAACCCTTGCAAAAGAAAAAGACAACAGTTCAAAAAATAAAAACAAAACTTAATAGAATTCTTCAAGAATTTAAAACCATTAAAAACAATTC
>Ga0256847_1001330_pt1 | contig 12819 bp, 12 predicted proteins | sample TeddybearmetaG_FD_189099 | JGI IMG/M metagenome (GOLD analysis project Ga0256847, IMG submission 189099) | Hydrothermal vent microbial communities from East Pacific Rise, Pacific Ocean - Teddybear | ecosystem: Environmental > Aquatic > Marine > Hydrothermal vents | place: Pacific Ocean: East... | reverse complement strand
AAGCTGGTACAATTACAGCAGCTTGTTTCTTATCACGTTTTACCAGAAAATTTAATTGGGCACACTTAGATATAGCAGGAACAGCTTGGACATCAGGCAAAAAGGACAAAGGAGCAACTGGTCGTCCAGTACCATTATTAACACAATACCTAATTAATCGCAGTAGCGATGATAGCTCCAGTTAATTTTTATATTTTACATACAACCAGTTGGCAAGCAAAAGATCGTCTAGCTTGCCAATTGGTTGAAAAAGCTTGGCAACAAGGTAATCGTATTTATATCCACACAGGATCCTTAGTTGCTGCACAACATATTGATATATTATTATGGACATATAAAGAAGAAAGCTTTTTGCCACACAGTATATCATCAACAGATCCAATCTCTATTGGTTATAGCGAAAAAGTTGCTGATAATATGGACGTTTTAATTAATTTAAGCGAAGTAGTACCCCCATTTATCAGCAAATTTAAACGTATTGTAGAAATTGTTGATGATATAGAACCAGCGCGTGAAGCTGGAAGAATACGCTATAATTTTTATAAACAACAAGGGCATGAATTAAAAGTTCATCAAATTACTCGTTGAAAAGGTCAAAATATGATAGCAATACGCGAATTTGTAAAAATTAAAAATAATAGAATCAATTTATTATTACCAAAAGATTTTAACTATGATGAAGTTGAAGTGATTGTGCTACCCAAAACCGAATTTGATTATTGGAATGATGAAGAAGTTGCACAAATTGGTAAAATAGGACAGATATCTAAGAGTTTTGAAGAAGATGGCGAGGATTATTCAAAATGGTAGGCAAGATATATTTATCAAAAATTTATTTTACCGATCTTTCAGAATATAAAATTAGACCAGTACTCGTTATTAAAGAACTCGGTGATGACTGCATCTGTCTGCCGTTAACAACAAAAACTAATAAAAATGGCATTATTATTAACAGTAATGATTTAGAAAATGGTGAATTAAAAAAACAATCATTAATCATAATTCCTAAAAACTTTACCTTACATAAATCTATATTATTTAAATATCTTGCCACTATAAAAAGTGATAAACTTAACACTATTTTTGTTGCATTTTGTCATGAGTTAGGATGTTAAAGTTGATATGCAAGTTTCTCTTGAAAAATTAAAGAATCTTGATTGATGATCATAAAAAAATTTTTTAAAAAAATCTTAAATTGGTTAAAATCAAAATTACCATACTTCATCGTGATATTACTAATATTACTATTAATATTAGTATTTTTTTATAAACAGATTGTCATCACGATCAAATCAGGTGAAGCAGGCGTTTTATACCTGCGCTTTTTTGGTGGAACCGTGACCGATTACGTCTATCCAGAAGGTGTTCATCTCATAACTCCTTGGGATGAAATGCAGATTTATAATGTAAGAATTCAGACTAAGTTCCATGATTTTGAAGTGCTAACCAATCGTGGTTTACCAATTAAATTGAGTTTGGCGATTCGTTTTCATCCAGAATATGAAATGGTAGCTGTTCTTCATCAGCAAGTAGGTCCTGATTATATTAATACCATTATCATCCCTGGAATTGAATCTATTTTACGTAAAGAAATCGGTCATTATAATCCAGAAGATATTTATATCAACAAAGACAATTTTCTGACCGAAATTATTATGAAAGCCTTAGATGAATTGGGACAAAAATTTGTGAAAATCAATGACGTTGTCATTCGAGCAATTAGCTTGCCAGATTCTATCAAAAAAGCCATTGAAAACAAATTAGTTAAGGAACAACAGTATCAAGCTTATCATTTTCAACTCAAAATAGCAGAAGAAGAAGCAAAACGAAAACGTATTGAAGCACAGGGTATTAGCGATTATCAGAAAATCCTTTCTGAGACACTTAATGAAAAAATAATGAAGTGGCATGGTATTCAAGCAACCTTAGAATTGTCCAAATCTGAAAATACGAAAGTTATTGTTATTGGTGCGGGTAAAAATGGATTACCCATTATTGGCAATACCCCTCTTGAGTAGACTATAGAAAATGGAAAAAAGTAGATTATCAATAATTGTAAAAATTGTTGGGATGATGACTGTTTCACTAATTTATGCCTGTAAATATCCTTTTTATGAGGAACCGAAAAAAGAAAGACTAAAAATCGCAAATAATGTTGATACAACTCAAGCAATTGTGATTGGTATTGCATGGCCTGATGAGGATAGTTCTTTTGTGAAAGGAGCTAAATTAGCTGCAATGGAAATCAATAATAAGAAGGGCAAAATCTTAAATCGGGAACTTAAACTGATTATCAATGATAATGAAAAAGTGGTGAAATCACTGAATCTAAGACCATCACAAAGTGTTGCCGTTAATGTTGCCAATGAATTTGCAAACAATCCTCAAGTAGTTGCAGTTATTGGACATAGGTTTTCTAAGCTTGCATTTCCTGCTTCTATTGTTTATCAATCTAATGGTATTGTTTTCCTAGCACCAACTGCAACAAATATCAATTTGACCAGTAACAATTTTAATTATGTTTTTCGACTCAGTCCACATAACGAAGAAATGGGAAAACAGCTAGCAGCTTACATTCATAAAGTCGGTTACAAAAAAATAATTATTTTGCATGATCGAGGTAGTTATGGTAATGAATTATCCAATTCATTTGTTTATAATGCGGTTAAAACATATAATACTAACATTATTTTGCGTCGTTCTTTTTTTAATAGTAGAAACGATTTTACCGATATATTAGTTGAATTAAAACGAAGTGGGGAAGTTGATGCTATTTTTGTCTCTACTAGTGCCAGTGTAGCAGCACAAATTTATCAACAAAGCCGTGATATGAATATTATGCTACCGTTTATTGGGGGAGATGCCTTAGAATCAGATATATTTTGGAATAAGGTTCAAGAATGGGAAGGTTTTGATGGTTCTGAAATATTTACCAAAAAGTCAGTTGTACCAACAATATTTAATCCAAATATTTTAGTTAAAAACACACAATCATTTATCAAAAAATATCAACAAAAATATCAAGGTGAACAAGCTACTCGTATGGCTGCATTGGGCTATGATGCCGTTAAGCTGCTAGAACATGCGATAAAAAATGCCCAATCAAGCCTTCCAATCAAGATTGCAGAGACACTACGATATATGCATCCTTGTCAAGGCACCGCTGGACAATACCAGTTTCAAAGCAATGGTGATCTGATTAATAAACAATTATATTTTAAATATTTCAAAGATCGGCAATTTGAATATGACAGTTTAAAATCACAAAAGCTTACAACTTCATTGGAAGAATGTGGAAATATTGATCTGGATAAAGACAATATTCCTAATCAGCTAGATCATTGTCCCAACAATAACACTGCCGAAATTTCAAAAGGTATTTATCAAAAGGGAGCATTAAGAGGTTGTCCAATTGATAGTGATAAAGACAAAATTGAAGATTATCGTGATGATTGTCCAAATAATCTTAGAAATGAAATTAGCAAAGGGGTTAATTCACATGGTTGTCCAATAGATAGAGATAATGATACCGTGCCTGATTATCGTGATGATTGCCCAAATAATCTCACTAATGAAATTAGTAAAGGTATAGATTCAAAAGGTTGTCCTATTGATACCGATACTGATAGTATTGGCGACTATCAAGATGCTTGTCCTACAAATAGTTCAACTGAAATTTCCAAAGGTATTATTCAACAAGGAACTAAAATTGGTTGTCCAATAGATAGTGATAATGATAGTGTTCCTGATTATCTTGACAATTGTCCAAATAATTTGACTACTGAAATTAGCAAAGGGGTTGATTCTGTTGGTTGTCCAGTTGATCATGATCAAGATGGTGTACCAGATTATAAAGATTTATGTGAAGGAACACCTAAAACAGTAGCCATTGAACTAAATGGTTGCCCGGTTATAGTCGATAAAGAAAAATATATCCTATCCGGTAAAGCTAGTTTTGCCTCTGGCAAAGAAAAATTAAGCAAGCAAGCACAAATTTTTCTTAAATCTATGGCTCAAAGGCTAGATTTTGAATTTTTGATAAAAGTATATATTATAGCTCATACTGACAGTGTTGGTTCTATTATCTTTAATAGAAACTTGTCGAAACAACGGGCAAATAATATTGCTGAATACTTGATCCTTCAAGCTGGTATTCCTAGTGACAAAGTAGAAGCAATAGGTATGGGTGAATCTGAGCCAATAGCGTCTAATAAAACTCCAGATGGTCGGAATAAAAACCGTCGCATTGAAATTATGATTACATATTTTAAAAAAAATAATATAAAATAGATTGACTAATGCTAATTAAAAGATATATAATAGACTATGCACGGTAAACATACCATAAAATTAATGTTATACATTATTATTTAATTCTAGCCCTTAATATAGGTCTATGTATATTAATTGGTTTCTTAGGTAGAAATCGAAACTTGGGGTTTTGGGGATCTTTTTTTGGTTCTATACTCTTCACTCCAATTATCGGACTACTTTTGGTACTGGTATCATGCCGTAAGAAAAAAATCTAAGATTTATTTTTTAACAATACCTTAAAATTAAAGAGGAACAATAAAATGGCAACAGAAACAGTAATTGCTAATGGAGCAGCAACACATCCCGTAATTCTTGGTGGTGCTACTAAAGCATTCCTTATAGCTCATCCAATTGGAGTGACCGTGGTTGGTGCTAGTCTAATCGGTGCAGGCACTTATTGGGCAATGAAGAAATTTATGGGTGAAAAGGAAGAACCAGTAGCTGCTGAGGCGGCTGCTTAATGGAATGGGTAACACATAAATATACATAGCTTTTTAAAGACCTGTCAGGTTTTTAAACACCTGATAAGTCTGTCATTATGTTTGAGTCACAAAAGTTTCCGAGTTTGATTTACCAACTCTAATATAAATTCTATCTGACAGCACAATAGTTGCTGCAAATACTTGATCCCCAACAGTTTTTTGCAAATGTTGAAGTTCGCTGGTAAAAATCTGTTGATATATTAAGGTAGTACCATTAATAATAACTCCATCTACCGGTATGATCTCATTGGCATTAATTACAATAGTATCACCAATATTTAACTCTTCACACGGCACTTCGATCTCAACTCCATCTTTTAGTAACCAAACCACTTTTGGCATTTTTTTATAAATTTGTGTTGCGCGGATTATTTGTTCTATATATTTAACTTGATAAGCAAATCTTTTGCTTAAGTAATATATCCAATTAAGTAAAGCTAAGATAAAATAATGTCTAGTAATAAGAAGCAAAAGAAAGAGAAGAGAATCAAAAACCGCCATATCAAATTGAGGTTTTTTTAAACCATGAATGGCATTTTTCCAAATAGGAATTGTGGTATATATAATTCCAGCGACACTAATGAAAATCAACACTGGAAAAAATAAGCTACCCAGTGCTACTAGAGCTAGTGATGTTGATGCGATATCATAGCGTTGCTGAATTGTTGTTCCAACATTGACCATGTATTGCTTATGTTCATCACCTTTAGGATTTGATTTTACTTCTGTTTTGATATCATCATATAACTTGGTACCTAGATAGGTAATTACTCCAATAAATACTAGTAGATAGTGCATAATTTTTCCTATTTATAATATATTAATTGACCAGATTGCATCTTCAATATTCTATCTGCAATATGGAAATATTTATCATCATGCGTAACCGCAATAATGGTTTTACCTTGTTGTTTTAAATCTGGCAATATCACTTCATAAAAATACTTTCTAAATTGAGGATCTTGATCCGCAGCTAATTCGTCAAAAATATAAATGGACCTATTTTCTAAGATAGCGGTTACAAAAGCCAATCTTTTCTTTTGCCCCGTAGATAAGTCAAACTGAGTGAATTTTCCCTGTCGATATTTGGTTTTCTGCTCCAATTGCATTAAGCGCAATAATTCTTTAACTTGCCTGTCATCAATATTTGATAAACCATACAATTTATCAAACAAGTGAAAATCAGTAAAGATAATTGCAAATAATTCGCGGTAACTTGCATATTGAGTTTTCTCAATTTGGTCACGATTCAAATTCAGAGAACCGGTGGTTGGATAATACAAGCCTGTCAATAATTTCAACAAAGTTGATTTGCCACTACCATTACCACCCACAATAAACACCATTTCCCCTTTTTTAATCTCCATATTAATGGGACCGATAGAAAATAAAGGCTTACCATACTGATCTGGATAAGAGAAAGTCGCTTTGTCAAGCTGAATTTCCTTGAAATTAGAGCTAATCGGTTGTTGTTGAGAATAAATTTCAATAATAACTTCATCCAGTTGTGCTTCGAGTTCACTTAAATTTTCTAAAACCACATTGCTTTGAGATAAGCTTGGTAAAGATGACACCAACATGCCTATTGGTCCAATAATGAATAAAATCGTCGTCGATATCTTGTAGATTTCATCGGCATGAGTGGTGTGGAGCGAGGGTAGAATAAAAACCACTATTGCCAACAAGATATAAAAAGATATACGAGAAAACATCAAAGTAGTGATTTGTTGTAACCCCACATTTACTTTAAGTTTTTCGGTTTCTTGAGAAAGCATGTCGATATGATCAAATAAGTCATCACTTTTTTTACGATTCATTTTAAGTTCTTTAAAACCGTTTAAAATATGACTGAAATACTCGAAAAATTGCGCCTCCTTTTGGCTGGCAATATGGAGTTGTTTAGAAATTTGTTTCTCATAAAACCAGTAGATAGATACAGAAATACTAAGAAATACAATAGTGATCAAAAAGCTTACGGGAGATAACCAAGCCAGATACAGAAAACTAAAAACCAGCACCATTCCAGATTGGGCTGCGGCTATCAGAAGCAGTCCAGATTGAGAAATAATGTTACTATCTTGAGTGAGTTGAGTGTACATTTCACCCCGTTTGCTATGTTCAATGAAATGCAATTCTGCCGAGCGAATTTTATCCGCAATTCTAACTCGGACTTTGCGAATGAACTTTTCAATCGCAACCACCGTTTGAGAAAGCGCGTACCTTTGCGTATAAACATATAAAACAAAAGCAATAATGTATAGCAAAAAATATTGTGTTTGTGAATTATTATTTGAAACCATTTCAGCCGCTGTATTGATGATAACTAATATCATCGCATTAGCCATACCTGATAAGGCAGTCATAAATCCAATCTGGGCAATTGGCACATCATATTCTTCAAGATAGTTGAGTATTTTCATAAAAAATCCAAAGACCTGTCAGGTCTGAATACAATAAAATTAAGTTGACTATTTGCTGTCTTTTGCGGCAAACTTTTGCCCTTCTTCAAAAAGCTGTTGAAAATGCGCTTTCATGTTTTCAGGTTCAAAATCAAGAAAAGTACCACCCGATTCAAAATGTTCAATAAATACCTTACCAATAGCATAAGAAGTGGCACCGAACATAACAGCACCACCAATAAAACCGGCAACTTGTCCAATAAACGGGACCACTTTAACCAAACTAGTAATTGATGTAGCCGTTGTGGCGCTTAAAACACCACTGGTTAAAGCTGCTATCAGTGATTTAACTAAATTCTGAGAAAATGGTACTTCATATTTATTAGCAATGCTATGTACCATTTTGATTTGGAGACCCGTTACTGCTGCTAAATCTACTAGTGGCAATGGCACTGCTGCTATTGCCATAGCACCAAATACGTAATTTTTGACCATCTCATGAGCTTCATCAGCTCTTTCAACCCGTTGTTGTAAGTTTTCCTCCATGGGAGTAGTGATTGGCGTTTCGTTTGCGTTATTTGATTCAGTTATCATATTTTATTTTTCCTTACTTTATAATATATACTAATTAAGTAGCTACGACAAATTTTAACATAAAAAAAGTATTGATGATATAATCATAAAAATTCAGATCAATTTTTTGGTTGTGTAATGAAACAATTACGTTTGAAAACTGGAGTTAGATACAATGATTATTATGCTGGCAAACGAGAATTTTGAACATTTTTAATTTACAATTAACGTGAATAATTAATATTATGATAACTGAAATTCACAGGAAGGAAATTTAATGCTAATTCAATTGATCTTATTAGGGGGTGGCGTAGCAACGTATTTGCACCAACATAATAAACCCAAGTCAAAAACGACGAAACTTTCATCAAATTTTAATGGCAAAAAATTATTGCATGACTTTAAAATCGCGATGTTGGGTGATGAGCGTCAACAACAACTCATCCTTGATCCTAAAATGAAATCTGACTTTGATGAATACAAAAAAGAATCGGATCGTAATTTACGTTTATCAGCTGGCGCAACAGGATTAGCATTATTAGGGGCGGTTTTTCCTATGTTGGCTATCTTGAGTGCTGGCGCGGTATTATATATATCTCGAGATATATTTAAATATCTTTGGCGAGATTTTAAAAAAGGTCATTTTCTCAATGTCTATTTAATTTATGCCATAATGACAGTTGGTATGCTTGCTGGAGGACACTTTGTTTTGGCGGCTTTATCAGGGATACTGGGTGCTTTGATGATGAAAATAATAAAAAAAGCGGAAGAGAGTTCTCAAAAGCAATTACTTAATGTTTTTGATGGTCATCCTACTCAGGTTTGGATAGAAAAAGAGGGAGTTGAAATTCAAATATATTTTGAGGCAATTAATAAAGAGGATATTGTTATTGTCAATGCAGGAGAAGTCATTCCTGTAGATGGGGTGATTGAATCAGGATTAGCAACAATTGATCAACATATTTTGACAGGAGAAAGCCAATCGGTAGAGAGAGAGGCAGGAGATGAGGTTTTTGCATCAACATTACTGCTTTCAGGAAGGATTACCATTTCAGTTAAGATGGCAGGAAAAGATACCCTTGCGGCTGGAATTGGAAATGTGTTGCATAATACGCAAAACTATAAAGACAATCTTATGGCACGCGGACAAAAAGTTGCAGATGGTTTTTTACCCTTTGAAATAGGACTTGGTGTTGTGACTACTGCAACACTTGGTTCAACAGCATGCTTAGCAGCACTCTGGTCTGGTTTGGGTGCAAATATGGTAGTACTTGGACCATTAAAAAAAAATTAATTTCCGATGCGCTTTTGCCTTTGAGCTTTAACTAAAGGCAATGTCGCATTCCCCAAACTCACCACGAGTCCCGTTTGCTTCAATAACATTGTCTCAACCAACCCAAAATTTAGAAAAAAAGCACCGCCCATGCCAATCACAGTGGGGATAATCATCGTTTGAAAACTGCTTTTCATGGTTTTTTCAAATTCTTGAGCCAAGTCAAATAGATGACAAAGTTGATTCAAATTTGACATTAAGATAATCTGGGCGGTATCGGTAGCCACCGTTGAAGCACCCCGCATTGATATGGACACTTGCGCTTTTTTCAAAGCAATCGCATCATTGATGCCATCGCCAATATAACAGACTGTTTTTCCTGAATTTTGTAACTGTTCAATGATTTCTGCCTTATCTTGGGGTAGTACTTGGGCAAAATAATGTTCAATGCCTAAGTCTTGAGCAAGTTTCTGGGTAGGCATTTCTTGATCCCCGGAGAGAATGTACATAGATTTAATATGACACTCGCGCAGTTTATCAATAACTGCTTTGGCTTCGGGGCGCACAGTGGGAAACAGTTCAATCGCACCAATCATTTCGTTGTTGATGGCAACCATTACCAAAGAATTTCCTTGCTGGTGGCCTAAATCTTCCGCCAACTTGATTAATGATGGAATACTTATTTCTTCTTTTTCCATAAAGCTGCGGCTACCGACTTGAATAAGCTGCTGGTTTATAGTCACTTGAATGCCATATCCCACTTGATATTCCGCCTCATCAATATCCGGTAAACTCAATTCTTGACTCTGTGCCTCTTCCAAAATGGCCAATGCAATCGGATGAGTCTGTTTATATTCCGCAGCAGCAGCGTAGGCCAAAATATCGCCGGTATCATAATCTGAGCAGCTATGGATTTTTCCAACATAAGGCTGTGATAAGGTTAGTGTTCCAGTTTTATCAAAAACAATAGTATCCACTTGACTTAACAGTTCAAGTGCCATGCCATCTTTAATGAGAATACCATTTTGAGACATCAGTCGAAAATAGCTTAGAATACCAATGGACGAAACCACTGACATTCGGTAGCCAAAATGAGCATTAATTATGGCAGCTGCGCCCATAGGTCCTAAAATAGGTAGCGATATCGCCCCTAAAATAAGCGTTGGCAAAACCGTTTTATTCTCCAGTTTTTCGCCTTGCAATTGCCAATTTCCTTTGAAATTATCCATTTTATTGAGAACATGACCGATTTTAGCCACGATGGTTTCTTCACCAGCAGTTTCAACTTGGATAGATAGTTTGCCACCCAAAATAACGGTTGAGGCAAATACTTGATCACCTATTCCTTTTTCTACGGGTTGTGCTTCTCCAGTCAGGATATGTTGATCGACACTCGCCATTCCTTCCCTAATCGTGCCATCGATTGGGATAGTTTCCCCCGCATTAACTACCACAATTTCACCCTTTTCTAGTGCCTCAAACGCTGTTTTGACTTCAACTCCATTAACCAGCACCCAGACAAAGCGAGGATGTTGGTTAAATATTTCTATAAAGTTTTCTTGAGAATTGCGTTTAACTTTTAGCAGTAGCTTTTTATTTATGTAATAAAACCAAATTCCGAGATTACCAATAACATAATATTGACATAAAAAACAGCTTATGACAGTGATGGTAACTAGGGTATGGACATTTACTTTTTTCTCTTCCTTAAGTGATTGGTAAGAATTCTGAAAAATGGGAACCGATAGATAAATCCAACCGGGGACACTGAGAAGACTCAAAGGCGGATAGAATAAAGCACCAGCTGTCGCTATGCCAAATGACGCAGTAGAAATGGCTAAATCACGATTAGCTTCTTTTTCTTCCTCGTTTTTCTTATTTTCCACCGTATTTCCAAAAAAGTCAACATTTTTAACCACCTTTTTCATATCATCATATAGAGATGGAGGAAGTTTTTTGTGGTTTTTTTTCGCTTTTTTCTGATCTGATGTTCTGATGGCATGAGCAAAGCCACCTAAAAGTAAAAGTTCTAATAACATATTTCGGTCCTAATTTTTAGCATAATTATACCATAATTATGTTTAATTGTCAAAGAATAAATATTCAATCAAGATATTTTTTCTTCTAATTGTGATAAAATCATAAATTTCAGCAGACCTGACTCAAAATATGAAAGTTTCTCTTGAAGAATTAATACAATTAAAATGGCAGGCACGACGTTTAAGTCTGCCAAGTCGTAAAAAAGCTATGGCAATCATGGGTGGTGCTCACCATTCAGGATTCCGTGGTCATGGAATGGACTTTTTAGAAACACGTCGTTATTTGCCCGGCGACGATGTACGTGCTATAGATTGGCGAGTAACAGCTCGTTTAAAAAAAACACATACTAAAGTATTTACTGAAGAGCGAGAGCGTCCAATCTTTATTTTAGTCGATTATAGTTCTAGTATGTTTTTTGGTACACGCAAGACTTTTAAATCTGTCATTGCCGCTAAAGCGGCAGCCTTGTTAGCATGGGCTGCTGCGGAACAAGGTGATAGAGTTGGAGGATTGGTATTTTCCAGTGATAAATCTTATCAGTTACGCCCACAAGGTGGAAGACATGGAGTATTACGTTTATTAAATGCTTTAATTCAACCTATTTCAATCTCTAATGATAATAAATCAAATTTAACTAATGCTTTAGTGCAATTACAACGAGTTACTCATCCCGGTAGTTTAATTTTTATTATTAGTGATTTTCAATCAATGGATAAACAAGCAGAAAAACATTTAACAAAATTAGCACGTAATAATCATATTATGGGCTTATTTATCTATGATCAAATGGAAAAAAATCTGCCTCCACCGGGAACTTATGATATAACTAATGGTCAACAATATCGAATCATTAATAGCAATTCCAAAGAATTACAAGCAAAATATCAAAAGCAATTTGAAGAACAGCAATGTTATTTAGAAAAATTCTTTCAACAACGACAATTACACCTATTATCTTTAGCTACAGATCAGGAAGTTGTTGAAACTATTAAAAGTTATAATATTTTATGATTTAAAAATCAGTTCCCAAAAGGAAATCTTCTTTTCTGCCTCTACGTCTCACTAAAGTATCTTGCCCATCATTATCAATAATTACTTCAGCCGGCATCGGTGCGCTTAAAAAATATAATAAACTGGCGGAAAAACCATAAGCACCTGCATTGAATATACAAATAATATCATTTGGCTCTATATAAGGTAATTCTACTTCGGTGGTGAATACATCCATACTGGTACATAAAGGTCCAGCTATAATTACCTTACTATCAATTGCTTGATCCATTTTATTAGCAATCACAGTTGAATATTTTTTATTCATTCTAAATGGCAAAAAGGCGTGATTGATGCCACTATCTACAATCGCATATTTTGTTCCGCGTGATTCTTTGACGCTTAGAACTTTTGTCAGCAAAATACCAGCATCTGAAACTAAAAATCTACCGGGTTCTAAAATCAATTCAGTTTCTGATAAATCATAACATTTGGATATTTTAGTAATTAATTCGGCTAAGCCTGAACCAAATTCTGCTACATTAAATTCTTGTTCAGAATCTGTATATGGTACACCTAAACCACCACCTAAATTAATTGTTTCTAGTTTTAACTTATATCGCTTAGCAAGTTTACAAGCAATATTTAAAGTATTTTCTATACTAGTCAATAATACCTTATGACTTAAAATCTGTGATCCTACATAGATATGAATACCTGATAATTTTACCCAATCTAACCTTAATGC
>Ga0256847_1001329_pt1 | contig 12823 bp, 12 predicted proteins | sample TeddybearmetaG_FD_189099 | JGI IMG/M metagenome (GOLD analysis project Ga0256847, IMG submission 189099) | Hydrothermal vent microbial communities from East Pacific Rise, Pacific Ocean - Teddybear | ecosystem: Environmental > Aquatic > Marine > Hydrothermal vents | place: Pacific Ocean: East... | reverse complement strand
CCAGGGATTTAGCTTCGCCACTCAACCATACCGGCGAAGCTAAATACCTGGTCCACCAACTCAAATACCAACAAGATCTACGTGCAGGCCAAGCCCTCGCGAACCTCATCGCCGATGATGTATATCGTAGTTATGGGAGCCTACCGCAATGCTTGCTACCAATTCCATTGTCCTATATTCGCCAAGTCCAACGTGGCTATAACCAAGCCGCATGGCTTGCACATGGCTTAAGCCACCGGCTAAATATTCCACTGGCTCTACACGCCTTTACGCGCCGCCACGAGCCCGCACAACACACACTCTCTCGCCAGTCTCGCTTACGCCCAATGACACAGTCCTTTCGCCAAAAATCGAAATTTACCTATGCACACGTGGCCATTGTCGACGATGTCCTCACGACGGGCGCAACTTGTCGAGCACTGGCTCGAATACTCGAAAAACAGGGCATTAAGCGAATAGACATTTGGTGTGCCACCCGCTCGCAAGCTGATTAAATTTCGTCACGAACATTATTGCAACGGCAAAATCCGACCACCCCATGATAGAGTGGCGCCCATGCAAACCGAGCAAAATGAAGCCACCCCCTATGCCAACTTAAGTCCCGACCTTATTTTGGATGCAATGGAATCTGTCGGCTTTGAGCCCAATGGCGGATTACTCGCTCTGAACAGCTACGAAAATCGTGTCTACCAAGTTGAACTTGAAGATGGCAGCTTCGTCGTGACTAAATTTTATCGCCCGCAGCGGTGGACTGCAGCTGCCATTCGCGAAGAACATGCTTTTACTTTCGAGCTCCGCGATGCCGAAATATCTGTGGTTTCGCCATTGCTTATCGATGGAGAAAGTTTATTTGAGTATGAAAATTTTAAATTTTCCGTTTACCCACGCCAGGGGGGACATCCACCTAATCTAGAAAATGAAGACGACCTCGAGGTTCTCGCGCGGACCATTGGACGGATGCACGCGGTAGGTGCGTCGGTTAAGTTCGAACATAGGCACGCGCTCACGGCGTCACGGCTTGGTCACGACAGTAGAAATTTCCTCCTGGCGTCACAGTTTGTGCCCTTAGATGTTGAAACCGCATATGCCACTACTACCGAGCATCTACTTGCGCGTGTTGACCCCATCATAGCCAGTTTGCAGCACATTCGGATACATGGTGACTGTCACATGGGCAACGTACTTTGGCGTGACAATACACCACATTTCGTTGACTTCGATGATTGCGTAATGGGACCACCTATTCAAGATTTATGGATGTTGCTGAGTGGTGAACGCGTTGACCGGACTTTACAAATCAACGTCATTTTGGACGCTTACACAACATTCTGTGATTTTTCTGTGGCGAGTCTCGCTAGCATCGAGGCGTTGCGTAGTCTGCGTCTAATGCATCATGCTGCGTGGATCGCCAGACGGTGGAGTGACCCAGCCTTCCCGGTAGCATTCCCATGGTTCGAGTCAGCAAGATTTTGGTCAGAGCACCTCACGGAGTTACGCGAACAGTTGTCATTGTTAGATGAGCCGCCGCTGACCTATATGTAGTCGCGGCAGATTAATGCGTAAGGGTGGGTAAGAACTGCGGCCGAGGTGCAGATGGCAAGTCTTGCTCTAAAGCGTATGCAGCGGCGAGTAAGTCATCATCACGCCACATTTTTCCCACTATGCTGATGCCCACCGGTAAGCTTAAAATTTGACCCGCGGGAATACTAATGGCTGGGCGACCCGATAACGCCGCCAACACTGAGCTTGATACACCGGGTCGATCACCCAAGACATAATCTGTTACCCAAGCTGGACTATTGGTAGGCGCTATAATCACATCCAAGTTGAATTTTTCAAAAATTTCATCAAGATGATATTCTACCGCTCCTTTGCCCGCGGCAAGTGCACCTGCATACTCTGCTGGCGTTAACGCACTGGCCTGGACTGCGGCGAACAGATCCTGCCCAAACCAAGGCATAGTCTCTTGCGCATGGGCAGTGTTATAGGCCATCACCTCGTTGAGCACGCCCGCTCGACCAAAATAGACTTCAAGCCCTTGTTTGAATTCATGCATCATAACGGCGAAGGATGCCTCATAAACACTGCGCTCAAGATACAAGCCAATGGGGTCAACTACCGTTGCGCCACCTTCTTCTAGCGTCGCAATCACATCATCAACAATTTCCACCACGCGTGAGTAGTTTTTAGCACCTATGTAGGCGCGCCACACCCCTACCCGCAAACCTTGCAAACTTGCGCCTTGCAACGCTCCAATATAATCACGCGGCCCGGCATAGCCTTGTGCGTACTCATCGCCAATTTCAGGGCCCGCCATTACCTGCAAGGCTATTGCCGCACCCTTAACGGATCGAGTAAAAGAACCTGCTGTATCTTGAGAAGAAGCAATAGGTATCAAACCGTCACGGCTAACCAGTCCCAGTGTTGGCTTTAAGCCCACCACACCATTTATACCCGCCGGACAAACTATTGAGCCCAACGTCTCAGTGCCTATGGCCAAAGGTACAATGCCGGCGGCAACGGCCACGGCCGAACCGCTTGAACTGCCACACGGGTTTCGATTTAGCACATGTGGATTTTTAGTTTGCCCCCCCACACTACTCCAGCCACTGACACTCTTTTGGGCGCGAAAGTTTGCCCACTCGCTCATATTCGCCTTGCCAACCAAAATACCACCGGCATTCTCTAGCGCCGCAACCAATCGGGCATGATCTAGTGCTACACGTTGGCCGATAGCTTGTGATCCGGCATTGGTGTGAAGCGGTGGCGCTGTGTCGATATTGGCCTTTACCACAAACGGAATGCCCGCAAGTAACCCTATAGAATTGGGCGCTCCTACTAGTGCATTTGCGCGAAACTGAGCGTTAGGATCTGTTTCCACAATGGCGTTAAGAGTAGGTCCAGCGTCATCATGGCTGCGAATGCGCGCGAGACTAGCTGCGGTTAATTGCGCATAGGTTATGTCACCCTGATCGATAAGCCTGTGTGCCAGCTCTATTGTGGTATAAGCCGCAACAGGTGTTTTTGCGCCTGCCGCACGCGCATCTTCGACAGAGCACGAGTTGATCCCGCATAGGCCACAAACAATGCACAAACTTAAGCGTAAGTACCGCATCAAAAGCCTAATCAGTCACCAAATTAAGATCTTGTTTGTTGCGCAATACATTGGCGTACTGGCTGAGCAAATACTCGCGCTCCAGAGTGGGGCACGCCTCAAGTACGGCATTAAATTCATCCAATACTTTAGGCAATGGCGCAAGGCCTGAAGGAGCATTAACCTTGTCTCCAAGGGTGATCGCAGCCGCTTCATGGGTAGGATATATACGTAGCCCGTCAACGATAGCAAGGTCTATCACTGCCGCCAGTTCTTCTGCTGTGGTGCACGACGCTTTCACCACATCGCCAAAATGTAAATGAACGCGGCCCTTAAAGCCGACAATGCCAAGAATTATATTCTCTAAATCTTCTTCGTCGGCCTTGTCGTACTCACCAGTTACGGCCAGAACCGATAACTCGTGAGCCTTCCTTAACGCACAAGGGTCGATTTCGTAGGATATTGAAACAGGTACAAGCTTTGCGTGTGCGAGCAGTCCGACAATTGCATTGTCGTGATCTTTATACGCCAGCGCCAACATTTTTAGTAACGCAGGATCTGTTCTATCCCACCCATCTTTAGCCCGTCCTTGTCGCTGTGCAATCCAAATCGACACGCCTTCATCAAGTGAGTGTCGAATATAGCTACTGGTCCGGGTGTACGCCATCAAGGCCGCTCTAACACCACTGACACTTCGCTCCACAACGAAGCTTTTATTTAGCCGCATGAGATCTGCAGCCAAACGATTGTCCATTAAATTATCGCCCGCCGCGATGCGGCAGGTTTCGTGGCCAGCAGTATGGATCAAGAAATTGAGCAAACCGGAATCCATGACTATATCGCGGTGATTCGACATAAACAGGTAGTGGGCCGCAGGGTCGAGCTTATCAAGACCACTAACCGTGAGTTCGGTGATGGTGTCGGCAATCAAGCGCTCAAAATACTCTGCAATTATGAGCTGGCAATCGTTGACTGTTTGGAGTTTGCGGGTTTTTAACTTGAGCAACATACCTGCCGCCCATTCACCGACTGCGGTGCCTTGCAGCGACTTTGGCATCACCAGTTTTACAGCAGCCCGACCCAATTCTGGATTGTTCACTACACGTTCGATGACGCTGGGTACTTCATGGTCGTCATAGGGACGAATGGCGTCATATTCCTGCATCAGGGCACATTAGCCTCTTCGGAGCAGAAAACAAGCTTGCAATTATTTATCCACCCTACGCAATCCATCTATCTTATCACTGCTGCAAGCAGACGCTGACAAACACACCACGTACTTCGTAGTCGGGACTTCCCCGTCAAGCTGAACACTTACGAATTTATGAAATTGGTAATAAATACGGTAGCCAATATCCACACGCCCATGCCGAGAAGCAACAAATAGGCTGCGCGCTTAATGACCCCCTCATCGACAGGAGGTGCAAAATATCTGCCGAGCCAGGTGCCTAAGATAACTACCGGCAAAGCCGCTGCAGCAAGGCCGAACACATGAGTCGTTAAACCGCCGTCCAAACCGACAAATACCGTGCGAACACTTGTTGTAATCGCAAATGAAGCTAACAGCGTTGCGCGTATAATCGTTAAGGGTAATGGTTGGCTGTACATAAACCACCCCAATACTGGGCCGCTGGCTGAGAACATACCACCCATCAGACCACCCGTCACACCAGTGGCAAAAGCACCAACCCACCCTGATTCGTCAGTCCACGGAAGTGGCCGTAGCGACATCGACAAGCCGCCAATGGTGATGAACAGCCCTAGGCATAGCTCTAGGATCCATCGACTGTTGCCATCTAGCCAAGTCATGAGGAAAAAACCCAAGTAGATCGCCGGGACTTGGCCTAGCGCAAGCCAGCCGATGAGTTTCCGGTGAATGTGGTGAGTTTGACCACGTAAAGCGAGTGCTACGTTCGACAGCGTCAGTAGACTTACTATGGCGCCAAGGGTAGGCAAGTCGAGCAAACGTAAGCCACCCACCACAGCCACAATGATCATACCCATAGCAAAGCCTGCCACAGCCTGCACGTAACTACCCACAAAAATTGCGAGCAGAACGCCCACCCATGTCAATATTTCCATAGGCACAGTATGGTTAATCTACGCCTACTATGGCCAGAACATTAGCTGCATTGTTAAGCTGTTGTTCGTATTTGAGATTAACCCATCGCGGATTAAGAAAATTTGCCGACGATCGCGCGGAATGGGCAACGGAGATAATTACTTGGACTTAGCGCTAAACAATAGAACTGCATTCGTGTCAGGAAGTCATCGAGGCACAGGGTTAGTCATTGCCCAAGTGTTACTCGACGAGGGCGCCAGCGTCCTAGTGCATGGTCTGCAAGAGGGCCAAGCTGAGGCGGCAGTCGCCGAGCTAGGCGGCGGCACACCGGTGACTGGCGACATCACCACCGATGCCGGTGCGGAAGAACTCGTGGCTCAATGTAGCGGCGTTGAGGTGGACATTCTCATCAACAACTACGGCACAGCAGAACCGGGATCATGGTCTACCAGTACCGCCGATGATTGGGTCAGGGCGTATCAAAAAAATGTTTTATCCGCGCAACGGCTCATCAGCCTCTTTCTGCCCCACATGCGCACCCGCCAATGGGGTCGTATTATTAATCTCGGCACTATTGGATCATCACGACCAAACAGCCGCATGCCAGGCTACTATGCGGCCAAAGGGGCACTGGCAAACATGACTGTCGGTCTCGCCAAAGAAGTGTCCAACAGCGGCGTTCGAGTAAATATCGTCTCACCAGGCCTCATCCTGACACCCGAGGTAGAAGCCGCATATATGGCCAAAGGCCAACGAGAAGGTTGGGGTGAAACCTGGGCCGAGATCGAACCTCGTGTGGCCAAAGATATTCCTATTGGACGCATCGCGCGAAGAGAAGAGATTGCCGGACTCATAGCCTATTTATGCAGCCCACACGCCGACGCGATCCATGGCCAAAATATCCGCATCGACGGTGGTGCCGTTGACATTGTGACATGACAAATCTGAGCCATCCTTGGTGGCGTGCCAGCGGGGTTGTCGTCACGGCTGTCTGTATCTTTTTTCTCGATACGCAAAATCCAAGTGTCAAACACCAGCTTCTCATTCCATTAACGCTAGCACTGGCAGCATACCTGATGACACAAGCGCCATTGGCTGTCGCGTTTGCTGGCTTGTCGCTGGCGACAATACATGGTGATCTCAGTGCAACGAGTTGGATTCAAGCACAAGCCTACCCTTTCATCGCACTACTCAGCCTGGCTGTTTGCATCGTACTGACGAGCATACGATTTAAGGCGCGCATCGCCCAAACCCATGCTGCTCGCTGGCAGTCACGTCACGCTGGCGACGACGACGATGCCAAGCGTGGTCATTGAGTGAATCCGCAGGCACCCTCGCATACCACCCATGCAGCTTTATTTGACTTTGACGGCACCTTGGCACCCAACCTAGATCTGCCAGACATGCGCAGGCAAGTCATTGAATTGACGCAGAAAACTGCTGTACCCGAAGACGTTTTTGCAGATCAGTACATTGTCGAAATCATAGACACAGCGACTCATTGGCTAGCACAAAAGTCGCCAGATCAAGCTCGTCTTTATCACCATCATGCGCACAAGCTCATTACTGATTTTGAAGTTTCTGCCGCCGCAGATACACAACCTTTTGCAGGCGCTCGCGACTGGCTCATAAATTACCGGCGACAGGGTATCAAGCTCGGCGTCGTCACTCGAAACTGCCGACAAGCAGTCCTCACAGTGTTTCCGGATATATTGAACTATGTTGACGCTCTCTACGCCAGAGACGACACACAGCACCTTAAACCAGATCCTCGCCATCTCTTAGCGTGCCTCAAAGATCTCGACGTGAGCGCTAAAAACACAGTGATGATCGGTGATGGCGCCATGGATATGCGCGTCGGCCAGGCACTTAACATGCGCTGCATTGGTGTCTTGACCGGCAGTGCAAACTCAGCGGCACTTGTGCAAGCGGGTGCCCACGAGGTTGTCGAACACTGCGGGCACATCGTCTTGCACACTTAAGTGCTAAATATCTAAGCAAGCCATCCAGTGGGCGCATTTGGACTAGCATGGGTAACTATGGTCGAGATGTTGGGTTGAAAAACCCAACTCACTGCATTGGTTAGCACACGCTACCCAATACCCCGCCACAACTAAACGAGCTGATGAAAACTAATTCATCAGGCGTTGGTATGTCGAAGAACTCTGGTACATTTCATGTTCCTTGAGGGTCAACGGCTGAGGTACGCCCTGCGCAATAGAGTGTGTCAAGCCATGTTGTGCCTAGGCTAGAGCGGCCAACTTAATCTGGTCACAGGTTTTTTTAATACATGGTGTTGGCTTCATGGCTTGGTCAAGGCAGAATAATATACAGACAGGTTTGCGGGTCGTAGAATATGTACAGCGTAACCAATGCACGAAACGAAATCGGGCCTCTGCTCGATGAGTTAATCAATCAGCTAGCGCAAGATGGCAGCACCACCCATCGAGCGCACTTCAACCGCATCAGGGGACATCTCTATGGTGCGGAAGATGACTGGGAACTCACACAGCCTATTATCGAACTATCTACCTGCGTGGCGATGGGCTTTCGATTTTCAAAAACTGCTGATGCACTACTGACTCGCATAATGCAAAAAACCGCCCCAGTCGTGAAAGCATTGGTAGGAGATACGCCTACGATTCACTGATTGATATTGATACAGTGCGTGGAAGAATCTCATGCTTTTAACGAACATCTAATCTACAACGAGGTAATTCCGTTGACTGAAACACTAACCAGCATTTTTCGCTACCCTGTAAAAAGCATGGGGGGCTCACTACTGGAAGCTACCCAACTCACAGATTTAGGCATTCCAGGCGATCGCTGCTGGACTCTAAAGGATGAACAACGGGGCGGTATCAAAGGCGGCAAACGCTTCCCAAGCTTGATGGGTATGCATGCCGCTCTCGCCGCCGAGCCAGATGCCACCACACCTTCACCTGAAGTTCTTATCACGCTGGCCAACGGCACAGAATTCCGCAGCTCAGACACCGATATCAACGATATTTTAAGCACGGCCATCGGTTCACCGGTGACGCTCTGGCCATTGGTACCCGCAGATCAACTTGCCCACTATTTACGTGCCCCCGTACCCGACAATGTCGATCAAGAGGCAGCACTGCGAGAAGTATTTGCACGTACCGCAGACGAGCCGTTACCAGATTTATCTGCTTTTCCCGCCGAATTATTCACTTACGAGTCGCCACCAGGAACCTATTTCGACGCATTTCCGTTGCTCATTATGTCCACCAGTGCTCTCGCAGCTATGCAGCAACATCGAACAGAGAGCAATTTCGATATAAGACGATTCCGACCTAACTTAGTCATTGATACCCCCACACTGGGGTTTGCAGAGAATGCCTGGGTAGGGAAAAAAATTCGCATTGGCAGCGCTGTACTACACATTGAGTTACCTTGCCCACGTTGTGTTATGACCACCCATGCGTTTGCTGACCTACCGAAAGACCCAGGTGTTATGCGCGCCTTAGTCGAGGCTAATGGTGGTGATCTTGGCGTCTATGCCAGCATTGTAGAAGCTGGTGAGATTAAATGCGGAGACAAACTAACCATCATCAGCTAACCCTCATTAGCTTCAATTAACTAGGCCACAGAAAAGCTGGGGCTTGCGCGCGGTCCCAGCTAGAATGCGTGCATGGATTTTTCATCACTCGGATTTATAAAGGTAGCGGCTGCAACTCCGCAAGTGGTCATCGGCGATCCACAAGCAAATGTGCACCAAATTCTGCAACTCATTGGCGAAATGACCGCAGAGCACATCACCGTAGGTGTTTTTCCTGAACTTAGTCTCAGTGGCTACTCTGCCGAAGATCTCTTTTTTACCGATAATCTCCTGCATAGTTGTGTTGAAGCTCTGCAGGTACTTTGTACACAAAGCACGCTACCGCTGACAATAGTTGGGCTGCCGTGGCGCTTAGCTGATGGTCGTCTGTTAAATTGTGCTGCTGTCATCAGTGCCGGTAAAATTCTAGGCATGGTGCCTAAATCAACACATCCGAATTATGGCGAGTTTTACGACCTACGCTGGTTCACTCCCGGGTCCAGTGTCAACGAGACGATTATTCATGCTCAACTTGGCCAATTTCAAATTCGCGTCGACCAACTATTTACGGTGGGCGACCATCATATTGGTGTGGAAATTTGCGAAGACCTTTGGGCACCTATTCCACCTAGCGTGAATGCAAGTCTCGCCGGGGCAACGATCATCGCTAACCTCTCTGCGAGCAACGAGCTGATTGCCAAGGCAGATTATCGCCGCGATCTCGTTCGCATGTCTAGCGCGCGTCAAATTTGCGCGTACATCTATGCAGGCGCGGGGCCCATGGAGTCGACTAAAGACGTGGTCTTTGGCGGCCACTGTTTGATTGCTGAAAACGGCCAAATGCTCAACGAAAGCGAACGCTTTGGCTTTGCAGCACATTACATTAGTGCTGTGATCGATTGCCCTCGGCTCATGCACGACCGCAGCCAGAATGCCAGTTTTGCCCACACTCCACGCCCAACGGCTTATCGCATTAGTGCATCCACCGAAGCTGTAGCTTCGCTCCCTGAACTGAACAGGGTGTATGCCAAGCACCCTTTTGTGCCGGAAGATGAACAAGAATTTGCCGCTCGGGCTCAAGAAATCTTACTTATCCAAGCAACCGGTTTAGCTCGCCGAATGCGCGCCGCACGCTGTGAAATCTTGGTTCTAGGTGTGTCCGGCGGACTCGATTCAACATTGGCGTTATTGGTATGCCTAGACACGTTGAAAAAACTAGAGTTACCAATTTCTAATCTTGCCGCCATCACGATGCCGGGGCCTGGTACCAGTGAAAGAACATACACCAATGTGCAACGTCTGGCCCACAGTGCCGGCGTTAGTCTCGAAGAAATATCTATTGATGCTGCCGTCACCCAACACTTAGCAGATCTTAAACATGCAGGTGAACACGACATCGTTTTTGAGAACGCCCAAGCCCGCGAGCGCACCCAAATTCTTTTTAACTACGCCAACAAGGTGACTGGCATCGTGGTCGGCACCGGCGACTTAAGCGAGCTGGCGTTGGGTTGGTGTACCTTCAACGCCGACCATATGGCCAGCTACAACGTGAACGCTAGCGTGCCTAAAACCATGATGGCATACCTTGTGCGTTGGTACGCAAAACATCGCGCTACAAATGACTTATCTAGTGTTCTTGAAGATGTGCTTGCCACACCAATTTCACCTGAGCTTATCCCACCGACAAACGGCGAGATGAGCCAACATACGGAAGATATCGTTGGCCCGTACGAACTGCATGACTTTTTTTTGTATCACTTTTTAAGAACCGGAGCCACACCGTTAAAAATATTCAATCTCGCCTGCCTGAGTTTCGCGGGACACTACGAGAACGCAGATATAAAACACTGGATGAAACAGTTTTTCAGCCGTTTTTTCAGTCAGCAGTTTAAGCGCACCACACTACCGCCAGGACCCAAAGTGGGGAGTGTGAGTCTTTCACCTAGAGGTGATTGGAGAATGCCCGACGAAGCGTCGGTTGAACAAATTCTATCTGACATAGACCATCTATAAGATGACCAACGAAAAGTAGACCAACAACTATAAAGAGCGCTAACCGCATATCTGGCATTTACGTGCCGTAGAAAGAATTGAACTAAGCATCAGCCACAAATTAGGAACATATTATGCGAGCCTTATTTAGAACCGCCCAAGTTAAAAGCACTGGTTTCACCAGCTACTGGCCAAAAATCCTGCTAATCAGCGCATCACTCGTCGGTGCACACTCAACCGTCGCTGAACAAGTATGTGGCGATACAGGTGTATGGGTGCAAATTCTAGGCGCTGGTGGGCCAGAAATAGATGATCAAGCAGGTGGGCCTAGCTACCTCATCTGGCACGACAACAAGGCCCGGGCACTTATTGACACTGGACCCGGCGCATCCGTTGCTTTTGACCACGCAGCTGCCAATTTTTCGGACCTCGAAGTTGTTGCCTTCACCCATCTTCACGTCGATCACTCAAGCGATTTCCCCGCATTCATTAAGGGGTCATATTTTTTAGATCGCGAAGACCCACTTATTGTGCTTGGCCCAGATAGCAACAACCCCAAGTACCCTGACACTGAAACCTTCATTTCCCGCCTGATAGGGCCAGAAGGCGCCTTTTCATATTTAAGCGACTTTCTAACCCATAAATCTAGTGGTGGTTATCGTATTCGCGTACGTAACGTACCGGCAACAGGAAATAAACGTTGGGCTAGATTTTCAAGCGACAACCTGCAACTTTCAGCAATTCCTGTCAACCATGCAAATGTGCCAGCTTTAGCCTGGCGCATAGAAGTAGGCGGTAAGTCAGTGGTTATCACAGGCGACTTCAATAATTTAAAGAATGTCATGCCCGACTTTGCCAAGGATGCAGATTTTCTTGTCGCCACTCACGCGATTCCCGAAAATGCCAGAGGTAGCCAACGCGAGCTCCATGTACTACCTTCGCAACTCGGCCGAATCGCCGCCAAAGCAAATGTCAAAACCCTGATCTTGAGCCACCGCATGAACCGAACCCGTGGCAAAGAAAGTCTCTCTAGAGCAGAAATAGAAAAGAACTTTGATGGCTATATTTTGTTCGCCAACGATGGAGAATGTTGGGGAATCTAGTGTCGGGCTGGACTCCACTACTAGATTTTTGGTTCGGTGACATAACCGAAGAGGGTATTGCTACACGCACTAAGCGTGAGCAATGGTTCATGCCGAACCCAGACTTCGATCGCCTATGTGCCGAACAATTCGCCCCGCTGCTGCGCAACGTGGAGGTAGGCGCCTTAGACTCTTGGCTTACAGACCCTCGTGGTCGCTTGGCATTCATCGTTTTAACAGACCAAATACCAAGAAATATCTATCGCGGCACGGCACAGGCATTCGCCTGGGACGATTTAGCACGACGCGCGGCCAAAGCTGGGATTTCAGCAGGAGCCGATCAAGCACTTGCTTGGGAGGAGCGCAGTTTTTACTACATGCCTTTTGAGCACTCCGAGTCTATATTCGATCAACACCTAGCCGTGGGCTTATTTAGCCAATTGCGCGACCAGTCACCTAAACATCTACGTAACATGACCGGCAACAGCTTACGTTTCGCACAACAACATCGTGACATCATTGCTAACTTTGGTCGCTTCCCACATAGAAATGACGTGCTGAATCGCAAATCTACAGCCGCAGAGCTGGCCTTCACCGCCGAGCACGGCGGGTTCGGCCAAAACACACACTCATGAATAGGACATCTATCCGCGTTGGTATAACCCAAGCGCTGGTGCAACGCAGCGACGCCGAGCGCGCCGAACAACAACAACGCTAGATGAAATCAAGCATGGCATACACAGGCGTTACTGCACCATTACTCAGGGAGATTCAAAAGGAGGTGTCGCCAGCTACCCACTGCATGATACAGCCACCTGGCGCCTTTGCATCAAGGACTTGCGGGAGAATGCGCATGTTCGAGAACTACGCTATACCGCAATCGCCTTATTGTTACTCAACCGCTATAAAAAAATTTGGCTGACCACCGATGTACTCCCTGACATTCGGGCAATGATAGAGTCGGGTGCTTGGTGGGACTACGTCGACAGCTTAGCTACAAATGCGCTCGGCTATTTATTGACTGCGGATAA